>Ga0101944_10000648_pt1 | contig 95396 bp, 82 predicted proteins | sample DewCreD2012metaG_FD_75245 | JGI IMG/M metagenome (GOLD analysis project Ga0101944, IMG submission 75245) | Hot spring sediment bacterial and archeal communities from British Columbia, Canada, to study Microbial Dark Matter (Phase II) - Dewar... ... | reverse complement strand
GCAGCATCGTGCGCAGCAGGCCGACGGCGCTCTCGCGCTCCGGCGCCGTCCTCCGGGGGGCTCCAGCGTGGAGAGGTCGCCCTCGGGCAGGCCCAGCGCGCGCGCCCGCAGCAGCCGCCGCAGGATCTTGCCGCTGCGCGTGCGGGGGAGCGCGGCGACGATCTCGAGTTCGCGCGGCGCCACCGCCGGCCCGAGGCGCGCGCGCGCGAAGCCCAGCAGCTCGCGCGCGAGTGCGGGCGTGGCCTCGAGCCCGGGCTTCAGCGCGACGAACGCCTTCACGACCTCGCCCACCGTGGGGTCGGGCTTGCCGATCACGCCCGCCTCGGCGACCGACGGGTGCGCCAGCAGCGCGGTCTCCACCTCGAACGGGCCGATGAGGTGCCCGGACGACTTGATGACGTCGTCGGCCCGGCCCACGAACCAGTACCAGCCGTCCGCGTCGCGCGTGGCGAGGTCGCCGCTCAGGTACCAGTCGCCCGCGAAGCAGCGCGCGTACCGCGCGTCGTCGTGGAGGTAGCCCCGGAACATGGACGGCCAGCCGCGGCGCAGCGCCAGCTCGCCCCGGGTGCCCGGCGTCGTGACGACCGTGACGCCGCCGTCCGCGCGACGGGTGACGAGCGCGGCCTCGATCCCCGGCAGCGGGCGGCCCATCGAGCCGGGGCGGATCTCGGTCGCGGCGAAGTTCGCGAGCATGATCCCGCCCGTCTCGGTCTGCCACCAGTTGTCGTGGATCGGCAGGCCGAACGCCTCCAGCCCCCACCGGACCGCCTGCGGGTTCAGCGGCTCACCCACGCTCGCGATGAACCGCAGCGCCGGACAGTGGCGCCGCCGTGCCGCGGCGCTCCCGCCCTTCATCAGCATCCGCACCGCGGTCGGAGCGGTGTACCAGACCGTGATCCCCTCCGCCGCGAGGAGGTCGTACCAGCGCTCCGCGTCGAACTCGCCCTCGTCCACCACCAGCGTCGCCCCGAGCGCGAGCGGCGCCACGATGCCGTACGAGGTGCCGGTCACCCAGCCCGGGTCGGCGGTGCACCAGAACACGTCCCCCACGCGCAGGTCGAGGGCGAGCCGTGCGGTCTCGCGATGGGCCACGACCGCGTCGTGGACGTGCAGCGCTCCCTTGGGCGTCCCGGTCGTGCCGCTCGTGAAGTGCAGCAGCGCGGGCGTCTCGGGGTCGGTGGGGCCGATGGTGTAGGTGCCGTCCGCCGCCGCGAGCAGGGCGGCCAGGTCGCGCGTGCCGTCGGGCAGCGCGTCGTCCGGCGGATCGCGCAGGACGAGCACGTGGGCGAGGGTCGGCAGCCGGTCCCGGACCGGCGCCACCTTGCGCCGGTACAGCGTGGTGGTCGTCACCAGCACGCGCCCCTCGCCCCGCGCGATGCGGGTGGCGACCGGGTCGGGTCCGAACGCGGCGAAGAGCGGCGCGACGACGCAGCGGTGCTTGAGGGCCCCGAGCACGGCGTCGTAGAGCGCGGGAACGCGGCCGGCGAGCACGAAGACGCGCTCGCCCGCGGTCACGCCGAGTGACGCGAGCACGTTCGCGAACCGGCTGGTGCGCGTGCGGAGGTCGGCGTACGAGAGCGAGAGCCGCGCGCCGTCGCGGCCGATCCAGCGCAGGGCCTCGCGCGCGCCGCCCGGACCGTCCGCGTGGCGGTCCACCGCCTCGTGCGCGATGTTGACGCCCCGGCCGTGGGGCAGGCCGGCGACCCGTGCGCGCGCGTCCTCCCAGCGGAAGGTCGCGCACGCCGTGGCGTAGTCCTCGAGGTTCGGGGGAGCCGCGAGCGACGCACGATCCTTGGGGATGACCTCGCTGCGCTCCATCGCCGCGCGCTCCGGTGGTGCGGGGGCGCCTCGACCCGACGCGCGCAATCAGCCGCCATCCGCTTGCGGTGTCAATGCGCTGGCTGCCGCCGCGGCGGCCGTCAGTCGCCGGGAGGCGCGGCGTCGAGCAGCGCCAGCGTGCGGGGGTCCGGACGTCCCTCGAAGAACCGGTCGAGCAACCGGTGGAACACCGTGCCCGGCGGGGAGATCGCCGCGAACAGCGTCGCGCACGACCGCAGCTTCAGGTCGTCGGGGGAGCCGAGGATGTCGTGCGCCGTGCGCCCCGGCACCGCGAGCAGTGCCCCGGCGCAGGCCACGAGCCGCGGCCCGAGCACGGGGTGCGCGAGGTACGCCTCGGCCTCGCTGCGGTCGCGGATCGCGTAGCGGCGCGACCGGTCGCTCTGGCCGAGCCCCGCCAGCTGCGGGAAGACATGCCACATCCAGTGCGACTCCTTGCGGCCGCGGCGGAGCTCGCCCAGTGCCGCCTCCCAGCTCCCGGCCTGCGCCTGCACGAAGCGCTCGAGGTCGTGCGGGTCGCGCGGCGTCACGGCGCGCCGACCCCTCGCCGTGCCAGGATCGCGCGCACCTCGTCCACCGGGATCGCCTCGACGGTGGCGTAGGCCCCTCGCACGGTGGTGGCACGCAGCAGCGAGTTGTAGATCGCCTCCTCCGTCGCCTCCACCACGGGCTCGAAGAGTGCACCGGCGAGCGCGTTGCCGAGCTCGGACGTCGCGACCGTGTCGGGTGGCGCCCCGGGAGCGTCCGCGCGGCCGTTCCGCCGCACCGACGCATGGGTGGAGAACGCGACGACGTAGTCGCCGGACCCGTTCGCCGCGTAGCCGCCGGTGCGGCCGACGCCGAGGAGGGCGCGGGCCGCCAGGCGGCGCAGGTTGCGGTCGGAGAGCGGCGCGTCGGTCGCCACGACGATCACGATGGAGCCGTCGGCGCCCTGGCGCCGGTTCGGCACGACCCCGCCGCGCCCGAGCGCGCGTCCCACCGGCACCCCTTCGATGAGCAGGTCGCGCCAGCCGCCGAAGTTCGACTGCACCAGCACGCCGACCGTCCACGGGCCTGCCGGCACCACGCGGGAGCTGGTGCCGATCCCGCCCTTCCACCCGAACGCGACGGTGCCCGTGCCGGCGCCGACCGAGCCCTCCTCGACCGGGCCCGCGCGCGCCCGCGCGAGCGCCTGCGCCACGTCGGCATCGGCGATCGGCAGCGAGCGGATCGCGTTCAGCGCCCAGCCGTCGTTCGTCTCGCCCACCACGGGGTTGATCGAGCGCACCCGCTCCATCCCCGGCTGCGCGAGCAGCCAGCGGGTCATCCCCTCGGCCACGCGCCACACGCAGAGCGTGCAGGTCAGCGCGATGGGGGTCTCGAGCTCGCCGAGTTCCGTCACCTGCGTCGCGCCGACGAGCTTGCCGAAGCCGTTGCCGACCACCACGGCCGCCGGCACCCGGCTCTCGAAGGTGTTGCCGTCGTGCGGCAGGATCACGGTGACCCCCGTGCGCACCGAGTCGCCACGGACGACGGTCGCGTGGCCCACGCGCACGCCGGCCACGTCGGTGATGGCGTTCAGCGGCCCGGTGGGGTGCACGCCGGGCACGATCCCGAGGTCGCGCGCGCGGGGGCGCTGGGCCGCCGCGGGGACCGCCAGGACGGCGACGGCGACCGCCGCGACCGCGCACCCGACGCCGAGCCACGACGGTTCGCGTCGCGGTGGTCGCGCGGCCGGTGCGCGCCGCGAGGCGCGTGGCCTGCGCGACGCGGTCCCGGCCGTGCCGGGCTCGCACGGCACGGTGGTGCTCGGCGGGGGCGCGTGGCGCCCGATGGAACCGACGAACTCGGCGGCGGTCATGGCGTCCGGTCGGGCAGGGGAGTGCCCGACAAGATCGTCGGGCGCCCGGGCGCGCGTCCACCGGCCGGCAGCCCGCAGCCGATCGCCGTTGCAGGGGCCTCATGATTCCTTCATCGTGAGTGGGCGACACTTGGTAGATGCGGCGCGCGTCCTTCGGGACGCCCCTTCCCTGCCGCACGAGGCACGCGTCCACCTGCACGGCAGGAGCAGCACATGGCCACCACGATCCTCGAGCCAGACACCGCGTCGCCCGCCAGCAGCGGCACCGGAGCCCTTGCGGTCCCCCGGGGCCTGAGCCGCTCGGAGGCGCGCGCGTTCGGGAAGCGCCTGCGCGACATCTGCCCGCGCGAGCGTCACGCCGAGTGGCGGCCGGCGCCCGACCGGCCCGACCCGGTGTCGCTGGTGCTGGCCGCCGAGCAGGGACGGATGGAGGAGCTGCTGCCGCTGCGGCATGCGCGCATGGCCCGCTCGCCATTCACCTTCTTCCGTGGCGCAGCCCTCACCATGGCGCACGACCTCGCGGCGACCCCGGTGACGGGACTCCACCTGCAGTGCTGCGGCGATGCGCACCTGAGCAACTTCGGCGGCTTCGCCACGCCCGAGCGCCGGGTCATCTTCGCGATCAACGACCTCGACGAGACGCTGCCGGCCCCGTGGGAGTGGGACGTGAAGCGGCTGGCGGCGAGCTTCGTGGCCGCCTCCCGCGACAACGGCCTCACCGACGCCGCCGCGCGCGACGCGGTCCTGGCCTGCATGCGCACGTACCGCGAGGCGATGGCCGAATACGCGCAGATGCGGTCGCTGGAGCTCTGGTACACCGCCCTCGTCGCCGAGGACCTCGTGGATGCGATCGACGACCCCGACCTCCGCCGCCGCGGCCTCAAGCGACTGCAGAAGGAGCGGAGCCGCAGCATCGCCGAGGACATCTTCCCCGAGCTGGTCGAGCACAAGGGTGAGCGGCCGGTCATCCGCGACCAGCTGCCGGTGATCTTCCATTATCCGGGGCACGAGCCCGGCGAGATCCACGAGGCGATCCAGGAGGCGCTGCGGGGCTACGCGGCCTCGCTGCACTCGGCGCACCGGGAGTTCCTGGAGCGGTACGAGCTGCACGATGCGGCGATCAAGGTGGTGGGGATCGGCAGCGTGGGTACCGCCTGCTGGGTGCTGCTGTTCATGGCGGGGGAGGGGGACCCGCTCTTCCTGCAGGTGAAGGAGGCGCGCGCGTCGGTGCTCGAGCCGTACGCCGGCGCGAGCAGGTTCGCCAACCACGGTCAGCGCGTCGTGAACGGCCACCGGCTCATGCAGCCCGCGAGCGACATGTTCCTCGGCTGGACCCGCGGCCCGAGGCGCGACTTCTTCGTGCGCCAGCTCCGCGACATCAAGATCAGCGTCCGGGTCGAGGGCTTCGGGGCCGTCGAGATGGGGCTCTACGCCACCTGGTGCGGGCGCGCGCTGGCCCTGTCGCACGCGCGCTCCGGGATGAGCCGCGTGCTGAGCGGATACCTCGGCAAGGGCGACGCGTTCGACGAGGCGCTCGCCACGTTCGCGCTGCGCTACGGGGACCTCAACGAGGCCGACCACGCGGCCCTCTGCCGGGCGATCGCGCAGGGCAAGGTCGAGGCGCGGGACGAGGAGCAGGCGTAGCGGCCCCGGAGCCGGCGCCGAGCCGCTCGCGCGCGCGGCGACCCGACGGGAACTCGTGGAGCTGCGGCGTCCCCGGGTTCCCGGGCGTCCGCGGCCTACGGGCGCAGCGCCGCCTCGCGCCGGCCCTTCAGGTGCGTGTCGAGCCAGCGCACCATCTCCCACAGCGTGTGGCCCACGCTCTCGCGGGCGAGGTAGCCGTGCGCCTCGCCGGGGAGCTGCACGTAGCGCACCGTCGCGCCGTTGCCCTTGAGCGCGGCGTAGAAGCGCTCGCTCTGGATGGGGAAGGTGCCGCTGTTGTCGTCGTTCATCCCGTGGATCAGCAGGATCGGCGCCTTGATGCTGTCGGCGTAGGTGAACGGCGACATGCGCTCGTAGATGTCCCGCGCCTCCCAGTACGAGCGCTCCTCGCGCTGGAAGCCGAACGGCGTCAGCGTGCGGTTGTAGGCGCCGCTGCGGGCGATCCCCGCGCGGAAGAGCGACGAGTGCGCGAGCAGGTTCGCCGTCATGAAGGCGCCGTAGCTGTGCCCGCCCACCGCGATGCGCCCGCGGTCGGCGACGCCGCGCCGCACGATCTCGTCCACCGCGGCCTGCGCGCTGGCGACGAGCTGCTCCACGTACGTGTCGTTCGGGTCGGTCGCGCCCTCGCCGACGATCGGCATCGTGGGCCCGTCGAGGACGCCGTAGCCCTGCGTCAGCACGAAGAGGTGGCTCGCCCCCTGGGGCCGCACGAACGCGTGCGGCGACCCGCGGACCTGCGCCGCCGCGTCCCTCGTCTTGAACTCCTCGGGGTACGCCCAGAGCAGGAAGGGGAGGGGACCGTCCCGCGTCCGGTCGTAGCCCGGCGGCAGGTAGAGCTTCGCGCTGAGCTGCACGCCGTCGGCGCGCCGGTAGGTGATGAGCTCCGCCGTGAGCCCGGCGAACTGCGGCGCCGGGTCGGCGAAGCGGGTGAGCTGCACCGGCGCGATGCGGCGCACGAGGTCGCGGCGCCACCAGTTGGGCGGCTCGACGGCGGTCTCGCGCCGGGTCACGACTCGTGTCGCGCGGGCGTCGAGCACCGCCACCACCTGCTCGAGCTGCGCGCCCTGCGAGCGCCACAGCCGGGTCGTGCGCCCCGTCGCCAGCTCCAGCCGGTCGAGGAACGGCCGGTCGCCCTCGGGGCTCGCCCCCTGGCCGCGCAGGTAGATCGCCCCGCCGTCGGGCGAGGTCAGCGCCACGGCGGTGCCCTGCGGCGTCTCGGCCAGCACCGGCGTGCCCGGGTCGCCGTACGCGTCCTCACTCGACCGGTCCCACAGGAGCCGCGGGGCCGCCGCGGGGCGCGACGGGTCCATGATCCACGTCTTCGTGCGCTGCGTCTTCCACCAGCGCTCCGTCACCAGGGCCCGGTCGCGGCCGATCCAGGTCACCCCGCTCACGCGGCTCGCCACCCGCAGGTGCTCGACCGGCGCGCCGGTGAACGGCGCCGCGTGGGTCAGGACGCGGTCGCGCTGCTCCGCCTGCACGGCCGGGTCGCCGCCGTCGAGCGCCTCGACCCACGCGAGCGTCGCCGGCGCGTCGGCGCGCCAGCCGATGGCGCGCGGGCCGGGCGAGACGGCGTCGAAGGCGGTGGACCGCTCCACCGCGAGGGGGCGGTCGTGCACCAGGCGCACGGCGCGGCCGGCGAGGTCCCACACCTCCGTGCGCACGGGGAACCGCGAGAGCGGCACCACGTAGCTGAACGGCCGGTGCACCGCGCTCACCAGGAGCCAGCGCGCGTCCGGCGAGGGCTCGGGGGTCTGGTAGAGCGCTGGCGTGCCGATCGGCGTCACCGCCCCGTCGAGCCCGACGAGCGCGAGCTGGCTCGCGAGATGGTGCTCGAACCGGGCCTCGTCCCACGCGCTGCCCAGGAGGTCCTGGTAGGTGCGCTCGGCCGCCTTGCGGCCGTCCGACTCCTGGACCACGGGGCCCGCGGGCGCCGCCGGCGCCGCGGGCTCGGCGCCGCGACCGGCCGGTACCAGCTTGCAGGCGAGCGTCACGCTCGTCGCAAGCCAGGCGCAGGGCTCCCCGGTCGCGCCGTTCACCACCACGCCCTCGTGCACCCGCACCGTGCCCGTCGCCACGTCGGCGAGCGCGAGCACGCTGCCACCGTCGCGCACCACGGACATCGCGAGCCAGCGGCCGTCGGGCGAGAACTGGGGGCGCGTGACCTTCGCGCCGGCCGGCAGCGCGAGCGGCCGCGCCGTCGGGGCGCCGTCCACCGGCAGCAGCGAGAGCGCGGTGAACGTCACCACGCGCGAGGGGAACCCCGTGCGCGGGTTGAGCCGCAGGCCGGCCGCCGGCACGTAGGGCGCCGCGACCTCGTCGATCCCTGGGAGGCCCGGCCGCTCGAGCAGCAGCAGCAGCGTGCGGTCCGGGCTCGGCACCACGACCGGCGTGAGCGGCTGGTCGAGGATCGTGCGGATCGGTTCGGGGGGCTGCCGGTAGCCGACCGGGGCCTGCGCGACGGCCGGCGAGGCGACGAGGAGCAGCAGGGCGGCGGACGCGGCGGCGCAGGCCGGCCGGAGGCGGGTCGGAAGCGGGCGCATCGGGGCGGTCTCTCGGCTGGGGACGACGGAGGATAGACGGGACCCTAGAGCTCGACGAGCCCGTGCTTCAGGGCGAAGTGGACGAGCTCGGCGCTGGAGCGGATGCCGAGCGTCTCCATCATCTGGTACTTGTGGAATTCCACCGTGCGGGGGGAGATGGCCAGGGCGGCGGCGACCTCCTTCGCCGATCGTCCCTCCGCGAGCAGCTGCAGCACCTCGCGCTGGCGGGGCGTCAGCGCGGCCGCCGGATCGGCGGCCCCCGCCGGCCCCCGGCGCATCGCCGCCAGCACCTCGCCGGCGAGCTGCGGCGTGAGGTAGGTGCGTCCCTCGAGCGCGGCGCGCAGGGCGGTCACGAGCTCGCTCGCGGCGGAGTGCTTGAGCACGTAGCCCGCGGCACCCGCCTCGAGGGCACGCCGCGCGAAGGTCGCGTCGCGGTGCATCGTGAGGACCACGACCGGCACGTCGTCGCCGGACTGGCGCAGCCGCCCGATGGCGTCGATCCCGTTCAGGTGCGGCATCGTCACGTCGGCCACGATCGCGTCCGGCCGCAGCCGCGCCGCCTCGGCGAGCAGCGCGCGGCCGTCGCCGACCACGCCGACGAGGTCGAACTCCGGCGCGAGCAGGCTCCGGAGGGCCTCGGCGACGAGCAGGTGGTCGTCGGCGACGAGCACCCGCGGCCGGTGCGCCGCGCTCATGCGTCCTGACCCGGCACCGGCACCCACGCGACGACGGTCGTGCCCGCGCCGGGCGCGCTCTCGATGTCGATGGTCCCGCGCGCGAGGTGCACCCGCTCGCGTATGCTCACGAGCCCGAGGCGCTTGGAGTCCCCCGGAACGGCCGGGTCGAAGCCGCAGCCGTCGTCCCGGACCTCGAGGAGCAGCCCGCCGCGCGCCGGGTGCAGCCGCACGAGCACGGCGTCCGCGCGGGCGTGGCGCGCCACGTTGCCCAGCGACTCCTGCGCCACGCGGAAGAGGCAGAGCGCCGCGTCCCGGTCGAGCGCTTCCGGCAGCGTGCCGAGGTCCGCGACCACCGCCATGGCGCTGCGGCGGCTCCAGCGCTCGCACTCCGCGCGCAGCGCCTCCGCCAGGCCGAGCTCCGAGAGGACGGCGGGATGCAGCCGGTACGCGAGGGCATGCACGTCCTCGCTCAGCCGCACGAGGCCCTCGCGCACGCCCCGCATGGCGTCGGCGACCGCCGGGTCCGTGGCATCGCGCTCGGCGCGGCTCGTGTCGATCGCGAGCACGGCGAGCCGCTGGGTCACGTCGTCGTGCAGCTCGCGCGCGAGCAGGGCGCGCTCGTCCTCGTGCGCGCGGAGCAGGCGCCGGCCCAGCTCGCGCAGCGCGAGCGCGTCGTGCCGGTGCTCGGTCACGTCGCGCAGCACGCCGAACGTGACGATCGCGTGGCCGTCGGCGTCCCGGGTCGCCACGCGCGCGAGGTGGTGCAGCCAGCGCTCCCCGAGCGCCGGGTGCAGGAAGCGGTACTCGAGCGAGACGGACCCCAGCTCCCCTGCGTGCAGCTGCCGGCGCAGTTCCAGCACGCGCGGGCGATCGTCCGGGTGCAGGCGCTCGAGCCAGAAGGCCAGCGGCCCGTCGCCGTGGCGCCGCGCGGGCGGGAGGCCGCAGAGGCGGCAGAACCGGTCATCGACCCGCGCGACCTTCGCGCGCAGGTCCACCTCGTAGAACCCCAGGCCGGCCAGCTCGGCCCCGGACTCGAGCCGGGCCGCGCGCTGCCGGAGCGCCAGTTCCCGGCGTCGCCGGGCCAGGGCGTTCGCCAGAACCTGGGCGACGAGGCGCAGCCGCGTGACGAGGTCGTCGGGCCACGGGCGCTCGGCCCGCAGCGCATTGAAGCCGAGCGCCCCGAGCGGCGGCTCGCCGCCGACCTTCAGCGGGAGGCAGACCGCCGCCCGGATCCCCAGGCGACGGCAGGTCTCCCCGTCCACGGTCGCCGCCGCCGGGAGGTCGCGGACCGAGGCCATCACCACCGCGCGACCGGCCAGGACTTCCTGCCGGGTCCACGGGTAGTGCTCCTGCCGCATCGGCCCCGTGGGCCGGAGCGACGGGTCGGTGCACCAGCTGTGGGTCGGGGTGATGACCTCGGCGCGCGCATCGGTCCACTGCCAGAGCACGGCGAGGTCGATCTCCGTCGCCTCGCAGACGAGGCGCAGCGCGTCCTCGATCTCCCGGTCGACCCTCGCGGGCGGGAGGTCGATGAACCGGGTCGACAGGTCGGCGATCAGCGACTCGAGCGCGAGGCGATACCCTGTCGAGGCGCCGGCCTCGGTCGCCGGGGGCACGGTGAGCATGGCCGAAAGCTACCCCGGCGGGCGCCGGCTCGCCGCTAGCGGGGCCTGCCGGCGCGGACGCGGGCGATGGCGGGCAGCAGGTCGGTGGCGAGGGATCGCTTGAGGACCATGGCGTCGGCGCCCGCCGCCAGCGCGTGCCGCTCCACACTCGACTCGTCGTGCACGCTGATGGCGACCACCGCGAGGCGCGGGCAGCGGTCGCGCAGCGCGACCAGCCAGCCGAGGCCGCTGCCCAGCGACAGGTCCACGACGGCCACGTCGGGATGGAGCCGGCTCGCGCTCTCCAGCAGCGACGCCTCGTCCGCCACCATCACCACCGTGGCGAACGACGTCTCGAGCAGCCCGCGGATCCCCTCCGTCAGGGCATGATGTCGGTCGGCGAGGATCACGCTGCCCGATGGAGGGTCGTGCGTGAAGGACGGGTTGCTCCGGGACGCGCACATGGACGACCCCGGCGTGGCGAGGGTGTCCTCCGACGGTAGCCCGCCGGTGGAGTCCGGGAACCTCGTGATCCTACGAGGGCGCTGGGCGCGGAAGTGCGAGGTGGCGCGATGCGCCGGTCAGAACTCGTAGGTGGCGCGCGCCTGCAGGCGCAGCGCGTCGCCCGACTGGCCGTCGAGGTTCCGCCGCCAGCCCACGATCGCCTCCGCGCCGACGGTCATCCCCGGGAAGACCGGCGCGAAGGCGTTGAGCGCGAAGGTGCCACCGCTGCGGTAGGAGCTGGGCGGGTAGAAGTCCTCGGCCGGCGCCCACAGGCCGCCCAGGATGGCGCTGACGGACACCTGCGCGCGCGGCACGAACGAGTAGGCGACGTACGCGCCTCGCAGCGTGGGTGCCACGTAGCTGCTGTCGGTCGGGTCGAGCACGAGGTCGAACCCGCGGCCGGAGACGCCGCGCACGTAGCGCGAGATCCCGGCGCCGAGCACCGCCTGCGCGCTCAGCGACGACGTGGGCCCGAGGGTCACGCGGACGCTGCCCATCGCGCCCGCGCCGACCACGCGCTCGCGCGCCACGCTGTCGAGCGGTGCCGACAGCACGCGGACGAGCAGCGCGCCCTGCGCACGCACCGTCGGGCGCACGACGCGCAGCTGCGCCACGACGTCGGGGAAGCTCTGGTAGGACTCGTCGGTGAGCGAGGAGACGCTTCCGATGTCGGCGCTCGGGGTCTCGACCGACCCCGCGAGGGTCAGGCCGTCGCCCAGCGGGTGGGTGTAGCGGACCTGGGCGGAGCGCAGGATGATCGAGCTGGCCGGGCCGTCGAGGTCCACCGTGAGCGGCACGGCGGCGATGTCGGTGAACGCGGTCCACGTCTGCCCGATGATCACGCGGTTGTCGTCCACCCGGATGTACGCGTGCCGCAGCCGGAAGGCCTCGCCCGCGCCGCTGAAGTCGGCCTCGATCCGCGCGAACAGCGTGTGCGACGACTCGGGCCTCCGCCACGTCGTCTCGAAGCCGAGTCGCGTCTGGCGGGCGTCCATGTAGAACCGGTCCACCCCGCCGTCGTCGGGCACCGGGATCTCGAGGGGCGAGAAGGCGTCGGCGCGCGGCAGCCCCTGGAAGTCGTACGAGCCGAAGACGCGGATCGAGCCCAGGATGCGGAGCTGCAGCGACCGGTCGGCCGTGCGGATCACGAGGCCGCGGTCCTCCGGCGAGTCCTGCGCGCTCACCTCCGCGGCCCTGGCGGTGGTGTCCGCGGCGGTCGTCGCGGGCCGTCCCACCAGCGAGTCGGCCACGACCGCGGCGCTGTCCGGGCGTGCCGGGAGGGTGTCCTGCTGGGCGATCGCGCCGCCGGCGAGCCCGAGGTGTGCCAGCGCGACCAGCGCGGCGGCGCGGCGGCGCGTCATCGCGGCGCCAGGAGGGCCGCGACCACCTGCGCGAAGACGATCTTGAGGACGGTGACGGACGGGAAGACGGTGGCGTACACGATGTCGGGACGGTCGGTGCCCGCGGCCCGGCCCGCGTAGGTCATGATCGCCGGGTTCCCCGTCACCCCGCCCACCACGCCGAGGACGTCGTCGGGCGGGAGCCGGCAGGCGAGGCGGCCGACGAGCATGGCGGTCAGCACCAGGAGGAGCGTCAGGAGCGCCCCGAGCAGCAGGAGGCGCGCGCCCGTGGCCTGCACGGTGCTGACGAACCGCTCGCCCGAGGCGAGTCCGACCTGGGCCAGGAAGAGCGTCAGCCCGAGGTTGCGGAGCACGAGGTTCGCGGCAAGCGGGATCGTCCAGGTGAAGCCGGCGGTGCGCCGGAGCCGGCCCAGCGTCAGCGCCACGAGCAGCACGCCGGCGAAGCCGAGGGTGAGCCGGCCCACGCCGGGGATCGGGATCGGCACGAGGCCGGCGAGGAGGCCGAGCGCGGCCCCGACGCCGACCGAGACATAGGAGATGTCGGCGGTGCCGCGGATCGAGTCGCCGAAGAAGCGGCGGAGCGCCTCGCGACGCGCGCGCGGGCAGAGGAGCCCGACGCGATCGCCGGGCTCGAGCCGGAGGTCGGCGGTGGGCATCAGGTCCGCGTCCCCGCGCCGGATCGCGACCACGCTGGCGCCGGCGAGCGGCCCGTCGGCGAGCTCGGCGACGGAGCGCCCGATGGCGGCCGGGCTCGACACGAACATGAGGAAGTAGTCGAGGTCGCCGCGGTCCGCCGTGATGCGGCCGGGGGCGGCGTCGCCGAGCTCGCGCCGGGCCGCCTCGAGGGCCGCGGCATCGGTGGAGACGAGCAGCAGCACGTCGCCCTCGTCGAGCACGGTGGCATCGGTCGGGAGGCGCGTGCGGTCACGCTCCCGGATCGCGGTCGCGCGCACCGACGCCGGCAGCGCCTGCGCGAGCTCGGGGAAGCGGCGGCCGACCCACGCCGGGTTGCGGATCACCACCTCGAGCGGCACCGCCTGGCGGCCGGCGGCCGGCGGCATCGCGGGCTGGCGCAGCGCGATCCAGAGGTACATCAGCAGGATGGGGCCGGCCACGCCGAACGGGTACGCCACGCTGTAGCCCACCGCCGGCTGGTCGGTCTGCAGCGCGTCGATCGCGGCCTGCAGCGTGGGCGTGCTGGTGCCGGCGCCGGCGAAGAGCCCGAGCGCATCGGGGAGCGTCGCCAGGCCCAGCTGCACCAGTACCAGCATGCCCGCGGCCGAGGCGGCGAGCGCCGCCACGCCGGCCACGTTGGCGCGGATCCCGCTCGCGCTCGTGAGCCCCCGGCAGAAGTCGGCCCCGTACGCGAGCCCGATGCAGTAGAGGAACAGCAGCAGGCCGAGCGTGCCGACGAGCGGCGACGGCGCGGCCGCGGGGGCGAAGGCGCCGATCGCCAGCGCCACGAAGAGCACCGCGCCGGCGCCCAGCGAGAAGCCGCCGATCGTCGCGGCGCCCAGCAGGTAGCCGATCGCGACGGTGAGCAGCAGCGTCAGGAGGGGTTGGGCGGCGAGCAGCGTGCGGAGGGCGTCCATGGCGGGGAGCGTTGCCGGGGGCCACGCACGCTGTCAAGAGCGCGGCCGGCCCGCCCTGTGGGTTTTCCGAGTGGCACCGTGCATGGCCGCGGCGCAAGTTGGAGTCGTACGGGTGGCACCCTGCCAGGAGATCCCATGCAGAGCCGAATGGCGCTCCCCGGCCTCGTCCTCGTCCTGGCCGGTACCGGGGCCGTCGAGGCGCAGGTCCCCGCGGCGCCGCTCTTCCACGACGCGCACTTCCACCTCACGAACTACATCCAGGAGGGCACCGACATCCGCGACCACCTGCGGATCATGGGCGACAAGGTCGGTCGCTCGACGGTGTTCGGCATCCCGCTGCAGCAGACCTGGAGCTACCAGAACTCGGGCGAGCACGGCCCCACGTACTACCTGAGCAGCGATGCGCCGCTCTACTACTACTCGTTCACCGATGCGTTCATCGCGATGGCGTACCGGTCGCTGCCCCGGGAGGCGCAGGCACGGCTCGACCCGATGATCACGGGGTTCAACCCGGCCGACATGTACGGCGTGGACCACATCCGCCGCGTGCTGCGGACGTTCCCCGGCGTCTTCAGCGGGATCGGCGAGTTCACCATCCACAAGGAGTTCGTCTCGTCGAAGGTGGCGGGCGAGACCGCCAGCCTCACGAACCCGGCCCTCGACAGCATCCTGGCGTTCGCCGGCGAGGCCGGGCTCGTGGTGATCCTGCACAACGACCTCGACGTGCCGTTCGCGAAGGCGGACCAGGAGCCTGCCTTCCTGCGGCAGCTGACGGACCTCTTCCGGCGCCATCCGGACACGAGGATCATCTGGGCGCACATCGGCCTCGGCCGGGTGGTGCACCCGGTCACCTCGGGCGGCACCACCTCGGGCCAGCGGACGCCGCGCATGATGCAGCTCGTGCTGGGGATCCTCGAGGACCCGGGGCTCCGGCACGTCCACTTCGACATCTCGTGGGACGAGGTCGCGAAGTACGTCGTGGCGACGCCGGAGACGCTGCGGAACTCGGCGGCCGTCGTCAACCGCTTCCCGGACCGCTTCCTCTTCGGCACCGACAACGTGGCCCCGGCCGACCAGGAGAAGCACCTGGCGGTGTACCGCATGTACGAGCCGCTCTGGCAGGCGCTGACGCCGGAGGCGAGCGCGAAGGTCCGTCTCGGGAACTACGAGCGCCTCTTCGACGAGGCGCGCGTGCGGGTGCGGCAGTGGGAGCGGACCAACGCGCGCTGAGTGATCGGCGTCGGGAGACACCCAAGGAGGAAGGGATGCGCAGACGAGTGAGGAGCGGGGCGGCCGCGCTGCTGGCGGCCATCCTTGCGGCGGCGCCGGCGCGGGCCCAGCAGGCCGCGCCGCGGCCGGCCGGCATGGAGCTGTACGGCTTCGTGATGGCGGACGCCATCTACGACGCCACGGGCATCAACCCGACGTGGATCGACGCGGCGCGGCCCAGCCAGCTGCCGTCGTTCGACGGCCAGTACGGCGAGCAGGGGCGATTCTCGTTCAACGTGAAGCAGACCCGTTTCGGCATCAAGCCGCACGTCCCGACGTCGCTGGGCGAGGTCAATGCGCACTTCGTCTTCGACCTCTTCGGCGTCGGGCCGGACGCGGGCCAGACCACCTTCCGCCTCCGCAAGGCGTTCGTGAGCCTCGGCCAGTTCGGCTTCGGGCAGGAGGACGGGGCGTTCATGGACATGAACGTCTTCCCGAACATCTGGGACTACTGGGGGCCGCACGGGATGGTGCTCTTCCGCAACGTGCAGTTCCGCTGGACCCCGGTGCAGGGGAAGCGGGAACTCTACTTCACGCTGGAGCGCCCGGGCGCGAGCGGCGACGAGGGCGACTACGCGAACCGCGTGGAGCTCGAGGACGTGAGCGCGCGCTTCCCGCTCCCCGACGTCGCCGCGGCGTACAAGCACGGCGGCGACTGGGGCTACCTCCGCCTGGCCGGCATCGTCCGCTACATCAAGTGGGACGACCTCGGCGCCCAGCAGTTCGACCTCTCGGGCGACGCGGTCGGCTGGGGGCTCAGCGCCACCTCGATCCTGAACCTCGGCAAGCGGGCCGTCTTCCGCGGCCAGGCGACCTACGGCGAGGGGATCCAGAACTACATGAACGACTCCCCGGCCGACGTGGGCCCGGAGCTCACCGGCGACCCGCTCACCCCGCTCACGGCCAAGCCGCTGCCGATCTGGGCGTTCAGCGCCTTCGTGGACCTGAACTGGACCGACCAGTGGACCAGCTCGGTCGGCTACTCCATGACCGGTACCGACAACACCGAGGGCCAGGCGGCCGACGCCTTCCGCCTGGGGCGGTACGCCGCGGCGAACGTGCTCTGGTCGCCCGTGCCCAACGTGATCGTCGGGCCGGAGGTGCAGTACATCAGTCGCGCCAACTTCGAGGACGGCTACGACGACGGCGGCTTCCGCTTCCAGTTCTCGGCCAAGTACAGCTTCTCGAACGTCATCGGGGGCAAGTGACCATGCGCACCGCGCCACTCGCCCGTCGCGCCGCGATCGCCCTGCTGCTGGGCGCCGTCGCGGCGACGGCGGCCACCGGGGCCGCCGCCCAGACGCCGGCCCAGTACCAGGCCGCCGTGGACGCGGCCTACGCGAAGTACAAGGGGCTGCGGGAGGGGAAGAACGCCGACTACATCCCCGCGCTCGCCAAGGTGGACCCGAACCTCTTCGGCATCGCGCTGGTGACGGTGGACGGCAAGGTCTACGCCGCGGGCGACCTGAGGACCGAGGTGTCGATCCAGTCGATCTCGAAGGTCTTCACCATGGCGCTCGTCTTCGAGGAGTCGGGCCCCGACGCGGTGCTGGACCGCATCGGCGTGGACGCGACCGGGATGCGCTTCAACTCGATCGTGTCCGTGGAGTTCTCGCAGAAGGCCCTGGGCGGGCCGGAGATGAACTCGCTCGTGAACCCGGGCGCGATCGCCACGACCAGCATGGTGAAGGGCTCCTCGTACGACGAGGTCTGGGGCCGGATCCTCCGGACGTACGGCGCTTTCGCCGGCCGCGACCTGACGGTGCTCGACGAGGTGTACCGGTCGGAGGCGGCCACGAACCAGCGCAACCAGGCGATCGGCGCGCTGATGTTCGCCTACGGCTACATCAAGGAGAACTGGCAGCAGGCCGTGGACATCTACACCCGCCAGTGCTCGGTGGGGGTCAACGCGCGCGACCTCGCGACGATGGCGGCCACGCTCGCCAACATGGGGACCAACCCGGTGACGCGGACGCGGGCGATGGCGCCCGCCAACGTGCCGAAGGTGCTGGCCGTGATGGCGACGGCGGGACTCTACGACGACTCGGGCAAGTGGCTCTTCCGCACCGGCCTGCCGGGCAAGAGCGGCGTCGGGGGCGGGCTCATCGCCGTCTCGCCGGGGAAGTTCGGGATCGCGGTGATCTCGCCGCCGCTCGACGAGGCCGGGAACAGCGTGCGCGCCCAGCGGGCCATCGCCGACATCTCCAACGCGCTCGGCGGCAACCCGTACGCGGCTGCCGTCAGGTAGCACGCACGACCGCGCGCGGGGCAGACGCCATGCCGGTCCCGCGCGGCGGCCCCGCCGTCCCCTGCAGCCTTCGCCGGAGGCCACGCCATGCATGCACACGTCCGTGCCGGCTCCCTGGCGCTCGCGATCGCGGCGCTGGCCGCCGCGCCCATGGCCACCGCCGCGCAGGACCTGCCCCCCGTCACCGGCGACTCGGTCACCCTGCAGCCGTTCGCCAACACCACGGCCGGCGAGTTCACGCCGGCCAAGGGGTTCCAGGTCTTCAAGTCCGCGCGCGCCAGTCTCAACATCAGCTTCTACGGGCTGGTCCGCTACCTGAACCAGCTGCCGGGCGAGCAGACCTTCACCGACCATCTCGGGCGCGAGCGCGCGGTGCGGGCCCGCAACGACGTCAACTGGCACCGCACGATGGTCTGGTTCACCGGGCACTTCTGGGTCCCGAACTTCCGCTGGAACATCACGGCCTGGTCGCTCGGCGCCACGCAGCAGACGCTCCTCTTCGGCAACCTGCAGTACACCGTGGGGCCGGCGCTCACCATCGCGGCCGGCATGGCGCCGAACCTGACCGTGCGCTCGATGCAGGGCTCCTTCCCCTTCTGGGGCGGCAGCGACCGGCAGATGACGGAGGAGTTCATGCGGGGCGGGTTCTCGTCGGGGGTCTTCGTCACCGGGCAGCCGGTCCCGCGCTTCTTCTACACGGCGTCGATCAACACCAACCTGAGCCAGCTCGGCGTCACGGCCGCGAACGACCCGCGCAGCCTCGCCTACAGCGGCAGCGTGCAGTGGATGCCCACCACGGGCGAGTTCGGCCCGCGCGGCGGGTTCGGGGACCTGGAGCACCACGAGCAGGCGGCGACCCGCTTCGGCGCCTCGGTGGCGCACGTCCGGGAAGGGCGGGGGGCCGCCGACAGCCTGCCGAACGCCGAGACCCAGCTCCGGCTCTCGGACGGCGTGTACGTCTTCGAGGAAGGGGCGCTGGCGCCCGGCGTGGTGGTGCGGTTCGTGGACTACGACGAGTTCGCCGTGGATGCCGGGATGAAGTACCGCGGCCTCACGCTGCAGGGGGAGTACTACTGGCGGCGGCTCTCCGACTTCGACGCCACCGGGCCGATCCCGCAGGATGATCTCCTCGACCACGGCTTCCAGGTGCAGGCGAACTACATGGTGGTGCCGAGGTACGTGGCGCTCTACGGCACCTACGGCCGCGTCTTCGACGACTTCGAGCGGAACCCGTGGGAGGTGTCCGGGGGGATCAGCGTGTACCCCATGGGCGTCCGGAGCCTGCGGCTGAACGCGCACGTGATCCGGGTCGAGCGGAGCCCGGCCGGATCCAACTTCGGCTACTACACCGCCGGCCAGAGCGGCACCACCATCTCGCTCGGGACCGACATCATCTTCTGACGGTCGGCCCCGGGTCGCGGCGCCGCAGCCCGGCGCGCTACCGCGCGGCGATCGCGCGCAGCGCCGCCACGAGGCGATCGGCGTCGGCGGGTGTCGTATGGAGCGCCGGCGTGACGCGCACGCAGTCCCCCTTCGTCGGGCCCGTGCGCCAGCAGGTGAAGAGCCCGAACTCGTCGAGCAGCGTGCGCACCACCGCCTCGTTGTGCTCGCGGTCGCCGTGGCCGTGCAGCCGGAACGAGGTGAGGGCGCCGACCAGCGACGGGTCGTCGGGGGTGAGCACGTCCACGCCGGGGATCGTCCGCGCGGGGACGGCCCAGCGGTCCCGCAGGTAGCGCAGTCGCGCCGCCTTGTTCGGCACGCCGATCGCATCCTGGAAGTCGAGCGCGTCGGGGATCGTCATCACCGTCGCGAAGTTCGTGGTGCCCGTGTGCAGGCGGCTGTCGATCCGGTCGAAGGGGCCGGGGTCGCCGTGCGCCCGATCGAGCGCGTCGAGGCGCTCGCGCCGGACGTGGAGCACCGCGGCACCGACCGGCGCGCCGACCCACTTGTGCAGGTTCAGCCCCACGAAGTCGGCGCCGAGCTCGGGGATCGTGAGGGGCACCTGCCCGAAGGAGTGCGCGGCGTCCACGATCACGTCGGCGCCGCGCGACTTCGCCAGCGCCGCCACTTCCGCGACCGGGTGGATGAGCCCCGTCTTGTTGTTGCAGTGCGTGAGCAGCAGGAGCCGCGTGCGCGGGTGCGCGTCGAGCGCGGCGGCGTACGCCGCCAGGATCGCCTCGCGCGTCGCCGGCTCCGGGATCGCCAGCGTGGCGACGCGCGCCCCCCGCCGCTCCGCGAGCGCGCGCATCGCGTACTGCATCGAGTGGTAGTCGAGGTCGGCGTACATCACGACCTCGCCGGCGCCGACCCGGTTGTACTGGCCGATGAGCGCCTGCAGCGCCTCCGTCGCCCCGCGCGCGAAGGCGATCTCGGCGGCGGGCACGCCCAGGAAGGCCGCCACGCGCTCGCGGGCCGCATGGGCCACGGCGGGGTACTCCCGCCGCGCGAACCACGCGCCCTCGCGATTCACGCGGTCCACGTGGCCGTGGAAGGCGGCGAGCACCGGCGCCGCCATCATCCCGAAATAGCCGGCCTCGAGGTTCGTGGTGCGGTCGGTGACCTCGTACTGGGCCGCCACCCGCCGCCAGTACGCCTCGTCGCGCGCGACGGCCTCGGGCGGGCCCGGCGGGGGAGGTGGCAGGGGCGGCGGCGGCGACCCGCCGGCCGGCTGGGCGGCGGCGGGCGAGGCCATGGTGAGCGCGGCCGCGGCGGCGGCCGCGTCACGCACGAAGTCCCGGCGCGAGGGCATCGCCCGGCTCACGCCGGGCACGCCCGCGGTGGCCGCGGGGACTCCCGACCCGCGTCGCGCCCGCTCACAGCGTCGCCATGTCGATCACGAAGCGGTACTTCACGTCGCTCCGAAGCATCCGGTCCCACGCCTCGTTCACCTTGCTCATCGGGATCAGCTCGATGTCGGCGCCGATCCGGTGCGTCGCGCAGAAGTCGAGCATCTCCTGCGTCTCGGGGATGCCGCCGATCAGCGACCCGCCGAGCTTCCGCCGCCGCATCACCAGCGAGAAGGGATGGGGCGCCGGGTGCGGCTCCGCCGGCGCGCCGAGCAGCACGAGCGTCCCGTCCCGGTAGAGCGTGTTGAAGAACGGGTCGAGGGCGTGCGGCATCGAGACGGTGTCGAGGATGAGGTCGAGCGAGCCGGTCGCCGCGGTCATCTGGCCCTCGTCGCGCGAGATGACCACGCGCGACGCGCCGAGGCGCTCGGCGTCCCTCGCCTTGGCCGGGGTGGTGGTGAACATCGTGACCTCCGCCCCCATCGCGTGGGCCAGCTTCACTGCCATGTGGCCGAGCCCGCCCAGGCCCACGACGCCGACGCGCATCCCCGGGCCGCACTTCCAGTGGCGCAGCGGCGAGTAGGTCGTGATCCCCGCGCAGAGCAGCGGCGCGGTCGCGGCGAGGTCCACGCCGGCCGGCACCCGCAGCACGAAATGCCGATCCACGACGATGGTGCTCGAGTAGCCGCCGTAGGTGGGCCGGCCGGTCTCCTTCTCGACCCCCATGTACGTCCCGGTCCACCCCTTGTCGCAGTAGTTCTCCAGCCCGTCCGCGCACGCCGCGCAGCTGCGGCAACTGTCCACCAAGCACCCGACCGCCGCCAGGTCGCCGACCTTGACGTCCGTCACCGCCGACCCGACGGCCGCCACCGTGCCGACGATCTCGTGGCCCGGGACGGCCGGGTAGGCCACGGGGCCCCAGTCGCCGCGGGCGAAGTGGTAGTCGGAGTGGCAGATCCCGCAGTAGCGGATGTCGATGCGGACGTCTCGGGGGCCGAGGTCGCGGCGCTCGAACGACCAGGGGGCGAGCGGCGCGTCGGGGGCGGGCGCGGCCCAGGCACGGGCAGGGATCATGCAGACCTCGAGTGGGGGTGAAGCGCGCATCGGCACCGGCCGACGACCGCCCGAACGGCAAGCGTCCGGACCGAGCGGAAGATAGCCGCCTCCGGTCACGATCCGGTCTCCCGCTCGTCGCGTCGCGCCCGGGGCGGCGGCGCGACACCCTGTCAATTCTCCGAGTTACCCCGCCGTGCCTCCCGCGTAGCTTTGTGACCGGGTCAGCCTGCCGCGCCGCGGCGCACGAGGCGCCCGGCGCCCGTCCCATCCCCGAGGTGTACCATGTCCATCGATCGTACCGACGGCACGTCCTCGACCCTCCCCGGCCAGGACCTGCTCGCCGCCGACGCCCCGGACGGCATCGACCGCCGGGCGTTCCTCATGCGCAGCGCCGTCATCGGGGCGACGGCGGTGCTGACCGGCTGCCAGCCCGCGGGCACCGACCAGAAGGCGGCGCTGCCCACGGCGGCCCCGCCGCCGCCGGGCAGCAAGCTCTCGCCGGAGCTCGAGGTCGTGAAGAAATCGAAGGGCCCGGTGATGACGACGCTCGAGGAGTTCTACAAGGTGGGACCGGGGCCGTCGAGCTCGCACACGATCGGCCCGATGCGCATCACGTACGACTTCTACCAGCGCTGCACGAAGCTCCCGGCCGACCAGCTCGCCAAGGCGACCGCGCTCAAGGTGCACCTGTACGGCAGCCTCAGCGCCACCGGCAAGGGGCATGGCACCGAGCGCGCGGCGCTCGCCGGCATCATCGGGAAGGAGCCGGCGACGATCGACCCGGCCTTCCTGGACGAGCTGGCCGCGAAGCCCGACCAGGTCTTCCCCGTGACGCTGGGCTCGGCGGCGTTCAACGCGTCGCTCAAGGACATCATCTACGACGCGCCGAAGGGCGACTTCCCGCACCCGAACACGATGACCTGCAAGCTCATGGCGGGCGACGCCGTGCTGCTCGAGCAGGAGTACTACTCGGTCGGGGGCGGGTTCATCGAGTGGAAGGGATACACACCGCCCAAGAAGGGCCAGCCGAAGTACCCGTACGCCACCATGAAGGAGCTCCAGGCGCACGCTGAGCGGGAGAAGCTCACGGTGGCGCAGGTCGTGATGGCGAACGAGGTGGCGGTCTCGGGCAAGACCGAGGCGGAGGTCAACGCCTTCCTCGACAAGATCTCGACCGCGATGGTGAACATCGTGAAGTCGGGGCTCGCCGCGCCGGAAGCGACACTGCCGGGGCCGATCAAGCTGAAGACCAAGGCGGGCGACGTGTACAGGCGCGCGCTCGACGACAAGTACGAGCGGCAGAAGGGCGTCGGGGTCGTCGCTGCGTACGCGCTGGCGGGCTCCGAGGAGAACGCGCGCGGCCACCTCGTGGTGACCGCCCCGACCGGCGGCTCGGCGGGGGTGCTGCCCGCGCTCGTGTACTCGATCGGCGAGGGCGGGCGGAAGCTCCCCCAGCAGAAGATCCGCGAGGGGCTCCTCGCCGCCGCCTGCGTCGGGTACCTGTGCAAGCACAACGCGACGCTCGCCGGCGCGGAGGGTGGCTGCCAGGCGGAGATCGGCGTGGCGTCGGCGATGGGTGCCGCGCTCCTGTCGCAGGCGCACGACTACCCGCACCAAGTGGTGGCCAACGCGGCGGAGTCGTCGCTGGAGCACCATCTCGGGATGACCTGCGACCCGGTCGCCGGTTTCGTCCAGGTGCCGTGCATCGAGCGCTGTGCCTACGGGGCGGTGAAGGCGTGGGTCGGCTTCCTGATCGCGAGCAACGAGATCCCGATCAACCGGCGCGTGGACTTCGACACCACCGTCGAGGCGATGGCGCTCACCGCCAAGGAGATGAATGCGAAGTACAAGGAGACCTCCGAGGGCGGCCTGGCGGTCTCGCTGGTGCTGTGCTGAGCGTGGTGGGTCGCACCATGACCCGCGGGCCGGCCGCCGTCCGGCCGGCCCGCGGCCTTCCGGAGGGCGGACGATGACCGGGCCCGGGACCGGGAAGTACGAGCAGCTCCTCGCGCGGTGCCGCGCCCTGCCGCCGGTTCCGACGGCGGTGGCGTACCCGTGCGAGGCGTCGGCGCTCGCCGCGGCACTCGACGCGGCGGCGGAGGGGCTGATCGCGCCGATCCTCGTGGGACCGGCCGCGACGATCCGCGCGGTGGCGGCGGCCGCGGGGCGCGACCTCGGCAGCGCCGAGGTGGTGGACGTGGAGGGCAGCCAGGCGGCGGCGGCGCGGGCGGTGGCGCTGGTGCGCGAGGGGAGGGCGGAGCTGCTGATGAAGGGCAGCCTGCACACCGACGAGCTGCTCGGGGCCGTCGTTGCCCGCGAGACGGGGCTCCGCACCGGCCGGCGGCTGAGCCACGCGTTCCTGATGGACGTGCCGACCTACCACAAGGTCCTGCTCGTCACCGACGGCGCCATCAACATCGCGCCGACGCTCGACGAGAAGGCCGACATCTGCCAGAACGCGATCGACCTCGCCCGCGCCTTCGGCGTGGCGCAGCCCAAGGTCGCGATCCTCGCCGCGGTGGAGACGGTGACCACGAAGATGCCGGCCACGATCGACGCGGCGTGCCTCTGCAAGATGGCCGAGCGCGGGCAGATCACCGGGGGTCTCCTCGACGGGCCGCTCGCGTTCGACAACGCGATCAGCGCCGAGGCGGCGCGCACGAAGCAGATCATGTCGCCGGTGGCGGGGGACCCCGACATCCTCCTCGCGCCGGACCTCGAGGCCGGGAACATCCTCGCCAAGCAGCTGAGCTTCCTCGCCAATGCCGACAGTGCCGGACTCGTGCTCGGTGCCCGCGTGCCGATCATCCTCACCAGCCGCGCCGACAGCGTGCGGTCGAAGGTGGCGAGCTGCGCGGTGGCCGTGCTCGCCGCGCACGCGCGGCGGCAGGGCCGCGCGCCGGCGTGAGCGCCGGCGGGAGGTGACCGTGGACGATGTCGCGCTGGTGCTCAACGCGGGCTCGTCGAGCCTGAAGTTCTGCGTCTACCAGCGGCCGGGGGGGCAGGGCTGGCACCTCGCGACGCGCGGGCAGGTGGAGGGGATCGGGACGTCGCCGCGCTTCAGCGCAAAGGACGATGCCGGGGCGGTGCAGGCCGACGAGGCGCTCGACGCCTCGGTGACCGACGCGGCCGGCGCCCTCGGCGCGCTGGCCGCGTGGCTGCGCGGCCGCTACGCCGGCGCCCGCCTCCAGGGCGTCGGCCACCGCGTGGTGCACGGCGGCCCGCACTTCACGGGGCCGGTGGTGGTGACGCCCGAGGTGATCGCTGCGCTCAACGCCCTGATCCCGCTGGCGCCGCTGCACCAGCCGCACAACGTGGCGGCGATCGAGGCGGTGGCGGCGCGGATGCCGGACGTGCCCCAGGTCGCCTGCTTCGACACGAGCTTTCACCGCGGCCAGCCCGAGGTCGCCGAGCTGGTGCCGCTGCCGCGGCCGGTCCGGAAGTCGGGGGTGCAGCGCTACGGCTTCCACGGGCTCTCGTACGAGTACATCGCGTCGGCCCTCCCCGAGGTGGCGCCGTCGATCGCCGAGGGGCGCGTGATCGTCGCGCACCTCGGCAGCGGCGCGAGCCTCTGCGCGCTCAAGGGCCGGAAGAGCATGGACAGCACCCTCGGCTTCACCGCCCTCGACGGGCTCTGCATGGGGACGCGACCCGGCTCGGTGGACCCCGGCGTGATCCTGCACCTCTTCCAGGGACTCGGCCTCTCCGCCGGCGAGGTCGAGACGATGCTGTACAAGCACTCGGGGCTCCTCGGCATCTCCGGCATCAGCAACGACATGCGCGACCTGCTCGCCACCGACCACCCGTTCGCGCGGCTCGCCGTGGACTACTTCGTCTACCAGGCCGCGAAGCAGGTCGGCGCGATGGCGGCGGTGCTGGGCGGGGTGGACGCGCTCGTCTTCACCGCCGGGATCGGCGAGCGATCGGTCCAGATCCGGCGTCGCCTGTGCGAGGCGTCGGCGTGGCTCGGGCTGGTGCTCGACCCGGCGGCCAACGAGCGCAACGGCCCGCGGATCTCGGCCGACGGCAGCGCGGTGTCGGCGTGGGTGATCCCCACGAACGAGGAACTGATGATCGCGCGGCACATGGCCGCGCTGCTTGGCCTGGGTGGTACCCGCGCCTGACGGCGCCCACGCGAGGACGCGACGATGACGACAGCACAGGCCCCCGCCCCCGCCCCCGCCGCCCCTGCGGCGGAGCCCTCGGCGTGGGAGGGGTTCACCGGCCTCCTCTGGCAGCGCGAGATCGACGTCCGCGCGTTCATCCAGTCGAACTACACCCCGTACGAGGGGGACGGGGCGTTCCTCTGCCCCGCCACCGCGCGCACGAAGCGGATCTGGGCGACCCTCACGGCGCTCTTCGAGGAGGAGCGGGCGAAGGGGGTGCTCGACATCTCGCAGGTCCCGGGCGGGATCACGGCGCACGGCCCCGGCTACATCGACCGGGAGCACGAGCTCATCGTGGGCCTGCAGACCGACGCCCCGCTCAAGCGCGCCGTGATGCCCAACGGCGGGTTCCGGATGGTGCTGGGGGCGCTCAAGGCGTACGGCCGCGAGCCCGACCCGACGCTGGTCGAGATCTTCACGAAGTACCGCAAGACGCACAACGAGGGCGTCTTCGACGCCTACACGGCCGACATCCGGAAGTGCCGCAAGTCGCACATCCTCACCGGCCTCCCCGACGCATACGGCCGGGGGCGCATCATCGGCGACTACCGCCGGGTGGCGCTCTACGGTGTCGCGCGGCTCATCGAGGCGAAGCAGGCCGAGAAGCGGGCGCTCGACCACGAGCCGTCGTCGGAGGCGATCATCCGCGATCGCGAGGAGCTCTCGGAGCAGCTCCGGGCGCTGCAGGAGCTGGCCGAGATGGCGAAGGGCTACGGCTTCGACATCGCGCGGCCCGCGCGCACCGCGCAGGAGGCGGTGCAGTGGCTCTACTTCGCCTACCTCGCCGCCGTGAAGGAGCAGAACGGCGCCGCGATGTCGCTCGGCCGGGTCTCGACCTTCCTGGACGTGTACGTCGAGCGCGACCTCCGGAACGGCACGATCACCGAGGAGCGGGCGCAGGAGCTGATCGACGACTTCGTGATCAAGCTCCGCATCGTTCGCTTCCTCCGCACCCCCGAGTACGACGAGCTGTTCGCAGGCGATCCCACCTGGGTCACCGAGTCGATCGGCGGGATGGGGGACGACGGGCGACCGCTCGTGACGAGGACGAGCTTCCGGATGCTGCAGACGCTCTACAACCTCGGGCCGGCGCCGGAGCCGAACCTCACGATCTGGTACTCGCCGCGGCTGCCCGACGGCTTCCGGCAGTTCGTGGCGCAGGTCGCCATCGACACCAGCTCGATCCAGTTCGAGAGCGACGAGATGATGCGCCGCGCCATCGGCGACGACGGCGCGATCGCCTGCTGCGTGTCGCCGATGGTCGTCGGCAAGCAGATGCAGTTCTTCGGGGCGCGGGCCAACATGGCCAAGTGCCTGCTCTACGCCATCAACGGCGGCCGCGACGAGATCAGCGGGGAGCAGGTGGGCCCCGTGCTCCCGCCGCTCGAGGGCGACGTGCTCACCCTCGAGGCGGTCGCCGAGCGCTTCGAGACGATGATGGACTGGCTGGCGGGGGTGTACGTCAGCGCCATGAACGTCATCCACTACATGCACGACAAGTACGCCTACGAGCGGATCGAGATGGCGCTGCACGACTACGCGCCGGTCCGCACCATGGCGTTCGGGATGGCGGGCCTGTCGGTGGTGGCAGACAGCCTCTCGGCGATCAAGTACGCCACGGTCCGCCCCGTGCGGGACGCGACGGGCCTGATCACCGACTTCGTGACCGAGGGCAGCTTCCCGATGTTCGGGAACCACGACAACCGGGTGGACCACATCGCCGCCTGGGTCGTGAGCACGTTCATGCAGAAGCTGCGGAAGCACCCGACGTACCGGAACGCGATCCACACCCAGTCGATCCTGACCATCACGTCGAACGTGGTGTACGGCAAGGCGACGGGGAACACGCCGGACGGCCGCCGCAAGGGCGAGCCGTTCGCGCCCGGCGCCAACCCGATGAGCGGCCGCGACACGCACGGGATCCACGCGGCGGCGGCGTCCGTCGCCAAGATCCCCTTCCGCGACGCCGCCGACGGGATCTCACTCACCACGACGATCGTGCCGACCGGCCTCGGGCGCGTGGAGAGCGAACGGGCGGGGAACCTCGCCGCGATGCTCGACGCGTTCTTCGGCGCCACCGGCTTCCACATGAACATCAACGTGCTCAACCGCGAGACGCTGCTCGACGCGATGGACCACCCGGAGAAGTACCCGAGCCTCACGATCCGCGTGTCCGGCTACGCGGTGAACTTCGTGCGGCTCACCCGCGAGCAGCAGATGGACGTGATCAACCGGACGTTCCACGGAGCGTCCCATGGCTGAGCACGCGGCCGTCCCGCTGGAGGCGACCAGCCCCTTCGAGCTGCGGGTCCACCTGGGCGACGATGTCCCGGAGCAGAGCGTCCGCGAGGCGCTCGCCACCGGCGACATGGGGTTCCTGCACTCGTACACGACCGGGTCCGCGGTGGACGGCCCGGGGCTGCGGGTGGTGGCCTGGACCACGGGGTGCATGTGGCGCTGCCGGTACTGCCACAACCCCGACACCTGGACCCTCGGCAACGGCATGCCGGTGTCGGTGGCGAAGGCGGCGGAGGAGCTGGGCAAGTACCGCCAGGGCCTGCGGGCGATGCACGGCGGGTTCACGCTGAGCGGCGGGGAGCCACTCCTGCAGCACCGGTTCGCCGCCAAGCTCCTCGCCGCCTCGCACGCGATGGGGATCCACACGGCGATGGAGACGAACGGCTTCTACGGCGAGAAGCTCTCCGACGCGGAGCTCGGCGCGCTCGACCTGGTGCTGCTCGGCGTGAAGACGTTCGACCGGGAGCGCCACCGGGCGCTCACCGGGCAGGACAACGCCCCGACCCTCGCGTTCGCGGAGCGCCTCGCCGCGCTGCGCAAGCCGGTGTGGATCCGCTTCGTGCTGGTCCCCGGGCTCACCGACGACCTCGACGACCTGGCGCGGACCGCGAAGTTCGCGGCCCGGCTCGGCAACGTGGAGCGGGTCGAGGTGCTCCCGTTCCACCAGATGGGCCGGTTCAAGTGGGAAAAGCTGGGGCTCGACTACACCCTGCGCGACGTGGAGCCGCCCGCCGCCGAGGTGTGCGCGCGGGCCTGTGAGGTGCTGCGGGCGGAGGGGCTCACGGCGATGTGAGCCCCGCGGCGCGCCCGTCGGCGCGCGCCTCGAGGACGACGGCCCGGCCCATCCCGCTCGCGAAGACGTAGGCCGTGAGCCGCCGAAGGGTGCCGGCCTGCGCCGGCGCGCCGGCGAATCCGGCGACCGTCCCTTCGTCGGACGTGACGGCGTCGAGCACGACCGTGGGCCGGTCGAGCGACGCCGCGAGCGCGAAGAAGGTGTGCACGTCGTCGGGGACGCGGGCGAGCACGGTCACCGACGGCAGCGCGTCGCCGAGCACCAGGCGACCCTCGTGCAGGGGGAGGTACCGTGCGGTGGCCCACTCCGTGATCGCGTCGAGGAGGGGCTCGAGTTCGCTCAGGGCCATGGTGCGCTCCGTCGTCAGGTGGTGGGCCGGCGCCCGAAGTGCTCGATCGCCCGGCGCAGCTCCTCGTGGCGCGTGGCCTGCTCGGCCAGCGGGATCCCGCGCACGATCGCGTCCCACGCCTGCCGCAGGCTCGCCGCCCCCGCCGCCGGCCCCGCCGGGTGGCCGAAGACGCCGCGGCCCGGAATGAACCCGAAGTCCGTCGTCCCCACGCGGCGGTGGACGCCCTCCAGCGTCCCCGCCCAGTCGCTCCCGCCGGGCACCGGCAGGCAGGGCCGGATCGGCCCCATCGGCTCGAGGCAGGCGCGGATGCAGTCCAGAACCTCCTGCTCCGCCATCATCATCCGGTTGCCGAACCCCGGCATGATCACGGCATCGACGCCCGCGAGGCGCTGCAGCCGGGTGAAGACGCGCGAGTGCACCCCGTAGCCCGGCACGCGGCTGAACGAGGCGATGAAGGGGAAGTGCCCGAACAGCGGCACCGTCGCGTGCGCGCGCAGCAGCCGGATCCCGCTGAGCCCGACGGGGAGCGCGTTCACCAGCAGGCACCCGGCGCCCCCGGCCACCGCGACGTCGTGCTGGGCCGCGAGCCGCGACACCTCGTCGGTGACGTTCGCCATGTACATCTTCGGCGCGCCGGTGGCCTCGGTCGCGCGCCGGGCCGCCGCGCCCATCAGGGCCGCCCGCTCCGCGAGCGGTGACCACGGGGTGTCGGTCAGCAGCTCGTCGTCCTTCGCGATGTCGAGCCCGCCCAGCAGCCCTTGCTCGCCGATCTCGGCGAATTCCCTAGGCGGCAGGCCGATGTTCGGCTTGATGACGCCGATGAAGACCGGGCGGCCGTGCGCCCGCAGCCGCTCGCGGATCCCGGCGATGCCGAATCGGGGACCCTCGAACCGCGCCAGGAACGCCGCAGGGAACCGGATGTCTTCCAGCCTGATGATCGGGATCCCGGGGGCGAAGAACGTCCCCTCGCCCAGCACCGCCGAGACCAGGGTGGGAAACCGCGGGCCGAAGTTGCCGTGCGGGTGCGCGATCGTGGCGCGGCAGGCGTGCACCGCGCCGCGCGGCGCGCCCGGGATGTCGTAGCTGAACCCCGAGGGCCGCGGCGTCGCGTCGAGCTCCAGCACGCGCGCCGCGAAGCGCGGCCGGAAGTCCTCGTCCGCGCCCACGCGCCGCCACTGGGTGGTGGACTGCTCGCTGCAGAGGGCGGCCGCCGCGTGGCGCGGGTCGCCCGCGCACTCGAAGGTGAAGTCGAGCTCGACGTACGCCTCGGGATCGAGCTCGGCGCGACGGGCGAAGAAGCCGGCGAGGTCGTCCGGGGTCATCGGCGGCCCGCGGTCACTCGGGGCCGATGAGCTGCAGGTGCACCTCGCGCCACGGCCGCGGGCCGTCGAGCTCCACGAAGAAGAGGGCTTGCCACGCCCCCATCACCAGGTCGCCGTCCGACACGGGGATTGCCTCGCCCGCCGGCATGAGGAGCCCCAGCAGGTGGGCGTGGGCGTTGGCGCGGTCGTCCACCGGCGCGCGGTCGTGGCCGTACTCGAGCCCCGCGGGCGCGAGCCGCTCGAGGAAGCGGACCATGTCGCGCTGCAGTTCGGTCTCGCGCTCGTTGCGGGTGATGCGCGCGGTGGTGTGCGGCGAGGTGACCACCAGGAGGCCGTCGCGGACGCCGCTCGCGCGCACCCACGAGCGCACGTCCGCGGTGAGGTCGACGAACTCGATCGGCGCGGACGTCGCGACGGTGAGCTGATGGCGGAGGATCGGCATGGGCCTCATCAGAATACGTCGGCCGGGGCCCGGAGGGGGAGGCCGCCACGGCGGGCCGCGACGGCGGACCTGCTCCGCTCAGCCGTCCTTCGCGCCCTCGGCCGCGATCACCCAGCTGTTGCCGCCCGCCAGGAGCTGGTCGAGTCGGCCCGGGCCGCTCTTGGCCCGGGCCACCTCATTCAGGTGGGCGTCGAGTGCCTCGTAACAGGGGGCCTGCACGGCGCGGAACACGCCGAGCGGGACGGGAAACGCGGGGGCGACGAGCTGCGACAGCAGGAACGCCGTGCCCGGCCCCTCGGCGCGCTCGTCGTGCACGGCGCAGTCGGCCTCGGTGTGCCGGCCGTCACCGAGCGGGATCACCTCCGGTGCGGCGCCCGTGAAGCGGATCCCCTTGTCGCGCGCGGCGCCGAACACCAGCGGCTTCCCGTCCTCGAGCCGGAGCTGTGCCTCTGCCCGCGTGGCGCGGTCGGTGAGGAAGTCGAACGCGCCGTCGTTGAAGGTGACGCAGTTCTGGTAGACCTCCACGAACGCCGTCCCCTCGTGCAGCGCGGCCCGCCGCAGCACCTCGGCCAGGTGGGCCTGGTCGGCGTCCACCGTGCGCGCCACGAAGGTGGCGCCGGCGGCGAGTGCGATCGCCGCGGGGTCGAACGGCCGGTCGATCGAGCCGAGCGGCGTCGTCTTCGACGCGGTGCCGAACGGCGTCGTCGGCGAGGCCTGCCCCTTCGTGAGCCCGTAGATCCGGTTGTTGAGCAGGATCACCTTGATCCCGACGTTCCGCCGCATCGCGTGGATGAAGTGGTTCCCGCCGATGGCCAGCGCATCGCCGTCGCCGGTGACGACCCACACCGAGAGCTCCGGGCGGCTGAGCTTGAGCCCGCACGCGATCGCCGGCGCCCGGCCGTGGATCGTGTGCATCCCGTACGTCTGCATGTAGTACGGGAACCGGCTCGAGCACCCGATCCCCGAGACGAAGGCGAAGTTCTCCCGGGGGATGCCCAGCGTGGGCAGCAGCTTCTGCACCTGCGCCAGCACGGCGAAGTCGCCGCAGCCGGGGCACCAGCGGACGTCCTGGTCGGTCTCGAAGTCCCTGCGGGCGAGCGGCGCGTGGCCGATCCGGATCATGGCACCAGCTCCCGCATGCGGGTGGCGAGATCGGCGACGGTGAACGGCTTCCCCTGCACCTTGTTGACCTGCACCACGTCCCGCAGGAAGCGCGCGCGCAGCACCTGCGCGAGCTGGCCAAGATTGAGCTCCGGCACCAGCACCGTGCGGAAGCGCGCCAGGATGCCGCCCAGGTCCGCCGGCAGCGGGTTTAGGTACCGCAGGTGCGCGTGGCCGACGCGCTTGCCCTCGCCGTGCAGCAGCTCCACCGCCTCCGAGATGGCGCCCCACGTGCTGCCCCACCCAACGACGATCAGGTCGCCCTCCGGCGCGCCCTGGACGGCGAGCGGCGGCAGGTCCTCCGCGATCCGCGCCACCTTGGCCGCGCGCAGCTCCACCATGCGCTGGTGGTTGCGCGGGTCGCTCGAGAGGTTCCCGGTCAGGGCGTCCTTCTCGAGCCCGCCGATCCGGTGCTCGAGCCCCGGCGTGCCCGGGCGCACCCACGCGCGCGCGAGGTGCTCGTCGCGCGCGTAGGCCTGGAACCCCTCGGGGTCGGTGCGGAAGGCGACCGGGAGCGGCGGCAGGTCGGCGGGCTCGGGCACGCGCCACGGCTCGGTGCCGTTCGCGATCCCGCCGTCCGAGAGGAGGATGACCGGCGTCATGCTGCGCACGGCGATCCGCGCCGCCTCGAGCGCGCAGTCGAAGCAGTCGGCCGGGGAGCGCGCCGCGAGCACCGGCACCGGCGCCTCGCCGTGGCGGCCGTGGAGCGCCTGCAGCAGGTCCGCCTGCTCGATGCGGGTGGGCAGCCCCGTGGACGGGCCGCCGCGCTGCACGTTGACGATGACGAGCGGCAGCTCCGTCATCACCGCGAGCCCGATCGCCTCGGTCTTGAGCGACATCCCGGGGCCCGAGGTGGTGGTGAGCGCCAGCGCGCCGCCGAAGCTCGCCCCGATCGCGCTGCAGATCGCCGCGATCTCGTCCTCCGCCTGGAAGGTGGTGACGCGGAAGTGCCGCAGGGCCGCCAGGCTGTGCAGGATGTCCGACGCGGGCGTGATCGGGTAGCTGCCGAGGAAGAGGGGCAGTCCCGACAGCTCCGAGGCGGCGACGAAGCCGAGGGCCAGCGCCTGGTTGCCCGTCACGCTGCGGTAGCGGCCGGGATGCCGCGGGGCCGCCTTCACGTGGTAGGTGACGGGGAAGAGCTCGTGCGTCTCGCCGTACGCGAACCCCGCCCGCAGCGTCGCCACGTTGGCCGCGGCGAGCGACGGCGCGTGGGCGAACTTCCGCTCGATCGCGGCGACCTCGTCCTCCAAGGGGCGGTGGAAGAGCCAGAGCATCAGCCCCAGCGCGTAGTAGTTCCTGCAGCGCGCCACCTCCTTGCGGCCGAGCCCCGAGTGCTCGAGCGCGGCCTGGGTGAGCGCGGAGATGTCGAGCGGGAAGACGCGGTAGTGCGCGAGCGAGCCGTCGTCGAGCGGGTTCGAAGGGTAGCCCGCCTTCTCGAGGCTCGCCGCCGTGAAGGCGCCCGTGTTCACGAGCAGCATCCCGCCGTACTTCAGGTCCGGCAGGTTCACCTTGAGCGCCGCGGGGTTCATCGCCACCAGCATGTCCGGCGCATCGCCCGACGTGAACACCTCGTGCGACGAGTACTGGATCTGGTAGCCCGAGACCCCGAAGAGCGTGCCGACCGGCGCCCGGATCTCCGAGGGATAGTCGGGATGGGTCGCGAAATCGTGGCCGGCGGCCGCGACCGACTTCGCGAACTCGTCGCCGGCGAGCTGCATCCCGTCGCCGGAGTCGCCGGCGAAACGGATGACGACGTGGTCGAGTTCCTCGACGGGGCGGGGCGCAGGCGGCGCGACGGGGGAGGCGGTCGGCATGGCGCGGGGTGGCCGGCGGGGCGGGCGAGGCCGGCACTCTCCTGCGTACAGCTATAGATGGCCTGTTCGCTGGTAGGGGTGAAGGATGGGTGAAGAGATCCTCAGGATCGGCGGCGCCTAGGCGATGAACCTCCCCAGCCACGCGAGCGCGAACGGTCCTGCGATGGTGACCCAGCTCAGGCCGGCCATGAGGACGGCGACCGCGACGGCGGCGCCCGCCATGTCCTTCGCGCGGCCGGCGAGCGGGTGGTGCTCGAGCGACACGCGGTCCACGGTCGTCTCGATCGCCGAGTTGAGCAGCTCGGCGAGCACCACGAGCAGGAGCGTGAGCACGAGGAGCAGCGCCTCGAGCCGCGTCACGGGGAGCGTGGCCGCCACGGGCACGAGCACGACGGCGGCGCCGGACGCCTGGCGCACGGCGGCCTCGTGCACGATCGCGTGGCGCAGTCCCGCGATCGAGTAGCGGAGGGACTTGCGCAGCCGGGCGACCCCGCCGGTGCGCTTGTCGCGGGGCGCGCCGGGGCGCGGCTGGCCCGCGGGCGGGGGGGCGTCCACCGTCGTCCTCAGAAGCTGTGCCCGACCGCGATCATCAGCGACGGCGTCACCTCGTGCCCGAGGTCCACGAAGCCCCCGGGCGCGATGAACCAGCGCCGTCGCCGGTCGAGCGGGAAGAGGTACTCGGTCCCCAGGCGCACGTAGAACGCGGCGTCCTCCTCCCCCTCGAACGCGGCGCCGACCCCCGCGAAGACCGGCCAGCGCGGGAAGATCGAGAACGCGACGACCGGCGTGACGAGCACGGCCTTGACGCCCGCGCTGTCGCGGTCGAAGTCCACGTCCAGCTGCGCGCCGATCTCCCAGCGCCTGCCGATCACCCGCAGGTAGTCGGCGCCGATGGCGGGAATCCGCTCGGTCCCGCCCTCCTCCGTCACCAGGCGCGACCGGCCGATCGAGACCGTCACCGTGTTCCTCGGTTCGCTCCGCGGCTCCTCCTGCGCGGCGGTGCGGCCGGCCACGCCGCCGAGCGTCGCGAGCGCGAGCGCGGCCGAGACCGCGCCGCGGAGGAGACGTGCCATGGAGCGAGCGTGGAGCAGGGTCATCCGGCCATGGTCTCGGGGACGGTGGACTCCGGGGTCCGGAATCCTATCCGGCACCGGGGCGACCACAAGGCCGCAGGCGCGACGGGCGAGGCGGGAGCGGCGGTCATGAAGCTGGCGTGAGGCAGTGCCGCGCCGCCTGCGCAGCGGCTCGAGCCGGGCCTCGTCGGACGCGAGCACCAGCGCCACCACCCTCGCCGGCTGGTACCCGGTGAGCGAGAGATCGGGGAACGCCCGCAACGACGCGCCACGTGCCGCCCCGGTGCATCAGGCGTACAGCCGCAGGAGGCCATACGCCACCCCGGCGGCGTAGAGCGGGCCGAAGATCTGCTTGTTGTAGCGCGCCACGAGGAGTGGCAGGTAGATGTCGAAGTTGTCGCGGCGGTCGTCCGTGAAGCGCGCCGCCACCGCCGTGAGCGGGCACGCGAGCCCGTTCATGGCCAGCACCGCCACCTCGGCCAGCACCACGCCCGACAGCAGCCAGAAGAGCCCGGCGCGCCCCTGCCAGGCCGCGATGGGGATCGCGACGATGCAGGCGACGAAGAAGGCCCAGACCACGGTATGCGCCAGCCGCACGAGGCGCAGCGGTATGGGAGTCCCCGAGTAGGAAAAGGTGCGGCGACCTGCGGCCGGGCTCGTCATGCGCGCCTCGTGGGACTCCGGACCTCCTCGGTGGGGCATGGCGGGGGTCCATCCCGACCTCCGCTGCAGCCCCGAGGCCGCGACGCGGAGGCGCCGGGATCACTCCCCCTGCCCGAGCCGCTTGATGCCCTCGACGAGCGGGTGCCGCCGAAGACGACCGAGAAGCGGAACCCGTTCAGCTTCAGGTCCTCCGGCTCGCTGTCGTTGACCGTCGCCATGTAGCCCAGCGTCGCCGAGAGATTGTCGTTGACCTGGTAGCCGAGCGTGAACCCGACCCCGAGGTTGTTCAGGTCGTCGCCGGTGGCGCCGCCGATGGTGGCCTTGCCGCCGGTGATCCACGTGCCGTCGAGGGCCCCCCAGAGGTGCTTGCTCAGGTCCCGCGTCAGGTGGCCCTCCACCTGCACCATCGGATCGGTCTGCAGGGTGCGGCCCAGGAAGTCGCTGTTGTCGCCGAACACCCAGACCGACGGCAGGAATTCCAGCGTGGTGCGCCGGCCCGGCACCCACGCGCCGAGCTGCCACACGATGGGCGCGCCCACGCGGCCGTACCAGCGGTTCTGGCCGATGTTGAGGGCCTGGTCGCTGTCGTACTCGCCGAGGGGGACCGCCACGTCCTCCAGGAGGTCGACCGAGAACCCCGGCTCGTACCGCATCAGGTCGGGGAGGTTCTCGATCGCCTTCCGCCCGATGATGTTGACGTCGAACTCCAGCAGCGGATCGCCGAACCCGTTGGCGGCCTGGCTGTACGGAGTCCCGTCGATCGTCGCCTCACCGGAGATCTACCCCACCGGCACCAGCGCCGCGACCATCGCCGAGCGGCCGAAGAACGCGAAGGTGTGCGCGTACCCGACCGGTGCCACCGTCGCCTCGATGCTCGCGCCCGGGATCACGGTGTGGGCGGGATCGATCGGGTTGGCGTTCCCGTTCAGCGTCATGAAGATCGCGGGCACCGCGTTGGCACCCGCGAGCGTCTTCCAGTGGAAGCAGGCCGGGATCAGCGTCGAGACCGCCGGCGCCACGGCCATCGCCAGGGCGAGCACCGCTCCCGCCAGTCGGCACCGGCGCGCGACCCGCCGCGCCTGCCTGCGTTCCTGTTCCATGTGATCTCCGGTCTGCATCGGGCGACGGGTGTCCTGGGACCGACGGGCGTCAGGGCTTCGGGTCGGCCATCATCTCCGGCGGCGGCACGAACTGTCGCTTGTAGACGAGCGGCGGGAAGCCGGCCTCGACCGGGAAGCGCACCGGCATCTTCTTCTCCAGCCCGTCCCACGGGGAGCGGCTCGGCAGGATCACATTGTTGGCGGCGGCGTACTCGTCCCACAGCGCCAGCAGCCCCCTCAGCCGCTCCGGCTCCTTCGCGGCGAGGTCGTGGCGCTCGCCGGGATCCGCGGTCACGAAGAACAGCTCCCACGCCCCGGTGCCATGGGGCTTGTACTGCCAGCGCGCCTTCCAGTCGCCCTGACGGACCGCCCGATTGCCGAACAGCTCCCAGGCCAGGTAGTCGCGCGCGGTGCGCGGCGACTCCACCGCGCCGGCCAGGTAGCCGACCCACGACTTCCCGATGAGCGGCGGCACGTCGCCGCCCGGCCCGGTCCTCGGGTAGGTCGCCCCCGCAACCTCGAGCAGCGTGGGCACGATGTCGGCCACGTGCATCAGCCCGGTCCCGATGCTCCCCTTCGGGCGCTTCACCACCGGGCCGCTGACGATGAGCCCGTTCCGGATCCCGCCCTCGGCGAGGTACCCCTTGAACTGGCTGAACGGCGTCATGGAGACCTGGGCCCACGGCGCGCCGTAGCCGACGTACGACCCCGGGTCGCCCCACGCCTTCGGGTCGGTCTGCGACCAACCCATCGCCGCGAACAGGTAGTCGCGGGTCCCGGGCGTGCCGGAGATCATCGCGAAGAGGTCGGATCCCTCCGCGCCGTTGTCGCCGAACACGATGAAGATCGTGTTGTCGTACTCCCCGATCGCCTTGAGGTGATTGACCAGCCGGCCGATGTGGAAGTCCATGTTCTCCACCATGCCGGCATAGAGCTCCATCTTGCGGCCGAGGAGCGCGCGGGGGGCGGGCGCGAGCACCAGCGGGTCCGGCACGAACCACATCCGCTCGGAGAGCTCGGTGCCGGCCGGCACGATGCCCAGCTCCACCTGACGCTTCAGCCGCGCCTCCCGCACCGCGTCCCACCCGACGTCGTACTGGCCGACGTGCCGCCCGCGCCACTTCTTCGGCAGGTGATAGGGGTCGTGCGGCGCCTGATGGGAGACGTAGGCGAAGAACGGCTTGCCGTCGCCGCGGTTCGCGTCGATGTACCCGATCAGCTTGTCGGTGTACGTCTTCGTGGCGTAGTGGCCGTCGGGCAGCTTGCGCAGGTACTTCCCGTCCTCGGTGAAGACCGACTTCGGGCTGGCGGCGGTGAAGTTCCTCATGTCCCAGTAGCTGCCGGCGCCGTCGAGCAGGCTGAAGTCGCGCTCGAACCCGCGGGCCGCCGGGATCTGGTCGGGCGCCTTCCCCATGTGCCACTTGCCGACCATGTACGTGTGGTAGCCCGCCTCCCGGAGCATCCGGGGGAGCGTCACGACGGCCTTGTTGAGGTAGCCCTCGTAGCCCGGCACGTCCCTCTGGTTCGGGTCCGTCCACTCGTCCATGCTGCCCAGCCCGTTGCGGTGGTTGTCGGTGCCGGTGAGCAGGATCGACCGCGTCGGCGAGCAGCTGGCGTGGGTGTAGAAGTTGGTGAACCGGACCCCGTCCCGGGCCAGCGCGTCGAGGTTCGGCGTGCTGATCTCGCCGCCGAACATGCCGATGTCCGAGAACCCGAGGTCGTCGCCGAGGATGATGACGATGTTCGGGCGTCGGGCACCGGTGGCCTGTGCCTCGGCGTTGGTGGCGAGGCCGAGCCCGAGCGCGGCGCCGAGAAGCAAGTGAACCGCCGTCATGCCCATCTCCTGTCTGCCAGCCGGACTGCCACATGCGGGTAGGACGACTGCTCACAGACCCAACGGCCCCGGGGCGCCAGGAAACTCGGGTGCGCCGGGTGCAGTCGGAGTGAGTTGCCAGTTAACGTTTCTTCATGCATTGGGTGCGAACCGTCCTCGTTGTGGCGCTGCTGGCCGCATGCGGCACCCGCGACGGGGATGTGGTGCGGCCTTCCGGCGCGGCGACCTTCGTGGACGAGTCGCGCTGTGCGGCCTGTCACGCCGCCGAGGCCACCGCCTGGCGGGGCTCGCACCACCAGCTGGCGATGCAGCCGGTGCACGGCGCGCGGGGGCTCGGTGACTTCTCGGGGACGCGGGTCGCCGGCGCGCGTTTCCTCCGCCGCGACTCCCTCTACCTGGTCGAGACCACCGGGCCCGATGGCCGGCCGGCCACCTATCGGGTGCAGTGGGTCTTCGGTATCCATCCCCTGCAGCAGGTGCTGATCCCCCTGCCCGGCGGGCGGCTGCAGGCGTTCAACGTCGCGTGGGACTCCGTCCGGGGCCGCTGGTTCGACCTGTCGCCCGCGGTGCGCTCGCCCCGTGATCCGCTCCACTGGAGCGGTCCCCGGCAGAACTGGAACTACATGTGCGCGGAGTGCCACGCGACGGGGCTCCGGCGAAACTGGGACACGACGGCCGCCGAGTACCGCACCACGTGGCACCGGCTCGACGTCGGCTGCCAGGCGTGCCACGGCCCCGGCTCGCGCCACGTCGAGTGGGCCGACGCCGCCCGCCGCGATGCCACGCGGCCGCCGCCGGACTCCGCGTACGGCCTCGAGGTGGCGCTCCCGGCCCGGCAGGCGCAGGGCGAGATCGAGACCTGTGCCCGCTGCCACTCCCGGCGGGCGCCGCTCGGCGACGGGTTCGAGCACCGCAACCGCCTGATGGACGACTACCTGCCAGCCCTGCTCGACGAGGGCCTCTACCACGCCGACGGCCAGATCCAGGACGAGGTCTACGAGTACGGCTCGTTCCAGCAGAGCCGGATGTTCGCCCGGGGGCTTCGCTGCAGCGACTGCCACGATCCGCACTCGCAGCGCACCCGGCTCGAGGGGAACGCGCTCTGTACCAGTTGCCACAACCCCACCGCGCCCTCGGCCCGCCCCGGAATCGACACGAGGGGACTCCGGCGCGCGGCCTACGACTCGGCCAGCCACACCTTCCATCGCGGGACCGGGCCGGGCACCCGCTGCGTGGACTGCCACGCGCCGGTCACCACCTACATGATGGTGGATCCGCGACGCGACCACAGCTTCCGCATCCCCCGTCCCGACTTGGGCGTGCGCCTCGGCGTACCCGATGCCTGCACGAAGTGCCACGACACGAAGGGGCCGGCGTGGGCCGCTGCGCGGGTCGCCGAGTGGTACGGCCCCGGACGGCGGCAGGAGTCGCACTTCGGCGTGGCCCTCGACGCCGGCCGGCGCGGCGCGCCGGGCGCCGCCACTGGCCTGGACAGCCTGGTGCGGGACAGCACCGTCCCCGCCATCGTGCGGGCGACCGCGCTCTCGCTCCTCGTCCGCTACCCGGCGGCGTCCCGGCTCGCCCGCTTCGACGCGGCGCTCTCCGATCCCGACCCGCAGGTGCGCCATGCGGCCCTCGGCGGCTACGCCTGGCTCGACCCGGCGGCGCGAGCCGCCGCGCTCCGACGGCTGCTTGGCGACCCCGTGCGGGCGGTGCGGCTCGAGGCGGCGCGGATGCTGGCCGACGCCTCGCCCGCCGACGTCGGCGAGTCCATCGAGGCCCTGCGCCGGGCACTGGCGGAGTACGAGAGGGCACAGCAGGCGCTCGCCGATCGCGCGGAGGGCTGGGGGAACCTCGGGGCGCTCTATGGCGCGCAGGGTCGCACCGCCGAGGCCGAACGCGCCTTCAGGCGCGCGGTGGAGCAGGATTCCACCTTCGTCGCGGGATACGTGAACCTCGCCGATGTGCTGCGATCGCGGTCAGGCGAATCGGCGGCGGAAGCGGTGCTGCGTGCGGGAATCTCGCGCAACCCGGGCGCCGGCCAGCTCTACCACGCGCTCGGACTCGCCCTCTGGCGGCAGCAGCGGCGGGAGGAGGCCCTGGCGGCGCTTGCCCGCGCCGCGGCGCTCGTACCCGAGGATCCCCGCGTCGGCTTCGTCCACGCGGTGGCGCTGCACGACCTTGGCCGGCCGGCCGAGGCACGCCGGGCGCTGGAGCAGGTCCTCGCCCGTCACCCGTGGGATCGGGAGACGCGGCTGACCCTGGCGGCCTACCGTGTCCAGGCCGGTGACCGCGCCGGTGCGGCAGCGCTGGCCGCTGAACTCGCCGCCATCAACCCCGAGGATCCGGCGCTGCTGGGGGCGGGGCTGCGGTAAGGCGGCAGCCCGGCAGGAAACCGGCCTTCGCGCGGGGAGCTCACGCTCGCCCGGCTAGTACGTGAGGTTGAGCGCGAACCCGAGGGCGTTCAGGCGCGGCACGGACGAGTAGTCGTCCCACTGGCGGACGTAGTACGTGTCGAGCATCACTCTCCGGCTGAACTGGACCTCCGCGCCGACCTGCAGGCGGATGCGATTGAACACGTCGAACCGGCTGTCGTAGCCGAACTCCACCATCCCGTAGGGGTTGAGGCTGCGCGCGCCCGAGAAGAAGAATGTGCGCTCGGCGCGCACGCGGTTCCGGTACCGCCACGAGGTCTCGCCGTCGATGACGCGCAGGTCGAAGCGGTTTCGGTCGAGGAGCACCACCCCGAGGCCCGGGTACGCCCGCGCCGTGGCCTCCGCGAGCGGCCGATGCTCCGTGTAGACCGTCGAGTCGCCGATCTCCGAGGGGGCCCAGAGGAAGCGGTAGCCCAGGCGCGCCGAGAGATGGCGATTGAAGCGGTAGTCGAGGTGCCCGCCCAGCAGCGCCTCGGTGTAGTCCACCTCGCGGGCCCGGCTCACGGCGGCCACGAAGTAGAGCTTCCAGGCCGGCGAGAGCTGCACCCACACGTCCACCTCGGGCCAGACCTCGACGCGCTCGTCCTGGCCGGCCAGCGACCTCGGCGCGAGCGCGGCCAGCAGCACGGCGAGCGACGCCCACGCGAGGCACCCGCGCACCGAGCGCCAACCTCCCCCCTGCCACGCGATCGTGGGCAACTAGTGCGTCTCGACGGTCACCGCGGGGATGCGACCCTTGAACTTCGACGTGGCTTCGGCGCCGATCGCCGCCGCCTCCGGCGTGCCGAGATCGATGCTGACATCGGCGGTCTCGTCCGGGGAGAAGACGCCCGGCTTGGTGCGCTCACGCTGCGTCCTCTCGGCGCGGGGGGGCACGGCCGACATTGGTCAAGCCGGTAGGGAGATGATTGGGGAAGATAGCACCGGCTTCCTCGAGCCATTTGGTTTCCGGGGCGGGCCATCTTGTCGCGCGGCGCCCCCCGCCCAGGGACCGCTGCCCGCGTCAGCCGGAGCCAATGATGCCCGCGGCGCGCAGGAAGCTCACGATCGCATCCCACGACCGCGGGCAGTCGTTGTGGCCGCAGGGCATGCGCACGAGCGCCACGCCGGCCGCCGCGGCGAGCTGCTCGCCATGGTGCACGGGGATGATGCGGTCGTCGTCACCGTGGAGCACGAGCCGTGGCCCGGCGAACCGGGCGACCGCCGCGAGGTTGTCGTAGCGGTCCTTGGCGAGGAACGGCGGCGCGAGGAAGCCCGCCGCGAAGTCGGTGACGCGGGTGAAGGTGGACTCGAGGATGAGCGCCGCGAGCGGGCGCGCCGTCGCGAGGTCACCGATCACGCCACCGCCAAGCGATCGGCCGTACCCGACGATGCGCGTGGCGTCCACGTCCGGCCGTGCCGCTGCCCAGTCGTAGGCCGCTTTGAACACGGCCCCGATCGCCTCCCGCGACGGCTTCCCGCCCGACCGCCCGTAGCCCGGGTACTCGACGAGCAGCACGCCGACCCCGCGCTGTCGCAGGAGGTCGAAGCCCTCCGCCCAGTCGTCGATGAGCTCGGCGTTGCCGTGGGCGAAGATGACGAGCGGCGCCGGCCCGGGCGGCCCGGCGGGCGCGAGCGGCGGGAGGAACCAGGCCTCGGTGCGGCCGACGGCGGTCTCCAGCCAGACCACATGCGCTGCGGCGGGGCGGGCCGGGACGCCGGTGACCGCCGGCGGCTGGTACATCATGCGCCGCTGCGCCGCGTACAGCACGCCCCAGTACGCGAGCACTGCCAGCGCGACGACCGCGACGACCCGCGTCAGCCGCCCATCCCCACGCGCTTCCGCAGGTGCGCGCGCTCCACGAGTTCGTGCAGCATGAAGTCGGCGACGTTCTCGACGCTGATGCGCCCGGCCCCCTCCGGCATCAGGTCGTCGCGCAGCCGGTAGACTCCGGTGCGCTCGCCCGGCACGATGTCGCCGGTGCAGACGAGGGTCCACTCGAGGTCGCTCGCGCGGAGCGCCTCCCATGCCTGCCGGTGCCGGTCGCTCACCTGGCGGAAGATCTCGGGGAAGCCGGGCTGCTGCTGCCGCAGCCCGCCGCCGGGCGCGTCGAGGATCCCGCCGCCGGCCACGCCGATCACGCGCCGCACGCCGAGGGCCGTCATCGCCGCGACGATGTTCCGCATCCCCTGCGACTGCGCCTCTCCCGGGTCGGCGAGCCCGGCGCCGCCGAGCGCGGAGAGTACCGCGTCGGCCCCGCGGATCACCTCGGTAACGGCCGCGAGGTCGAGGACGTCGCCGGTGAGCACGTCGAGGCCGACGGGCCGGTGGCGCAGCTTGCGAGGGTCGCGCACCAGGGCGCGTACGGTGTGGCCGGCGTCGAGCGCGTACTCCGCGAGCCGGCCGCCGACGCGGCCCGTGGCACCGAAGAGGGCGAGGTGCATGCCGCAGGATAACCCGCGTCAGCGCGCCGGCGTGAACCACCCCGGCATCGGCCGCGCCACCATGATCCCGTCCTGGGTGCCGATGCCGGCGATCCGGTCCGCGAGGGGCAGTGCCGAGATCTCGACGCTCTTCCCGACGAGCGGCGCGTGCAGCAGGTGCACGCGACCCCCCTCCCGCACCGCGAAGCCGGTGTGCACCACGTCGAGCCCCGCGATCGCGGCCGTGGCGGCGATGACGTCGCCCTCGCGGATCCCCGGCTCGGCGCCGGCGATCCGGCCCTCGGGCAGCTCCACGCGCGGTGGCCCCGCGCCCAGCCGCCGCTCGATGGCGGCGATCGCCGCGAAGGTGGCGCTGTCGGCGAGCGCGGGATACGACGCGCGGTGCGTGGTCATGAAGTCGAGCGGCTCGCGCACCTCCACCCCGCCCAGCTCGCGGGTCACGAGCCGCAGCCGGCCGGCGGCCGCGTTCGCCGAGAGCCACTCCGAGAAGTAGTGCAGGCGGCTCGGGTAGCCGGCGATGACGCCGCCACGGTAGCGCAGCGCGGTGAGGTAGCCCGCGTAGCGCCGCTCGGCGGCGTCGCGATCGGCGAGGAGCGCCACCCCGTCGCGGCGCGCGAAGGCGGTGAGCGCCAGCACGTGCTCCACGAGCGTCACGCAGTCGAACTCGCGGAGGTTGATCACCAGGTGCTCGGGCCCCGGCTCCTCGAGGGTCCCGGGCCGATACGGCGCGCCGACGAAGCCGCGCGCGATGCGCGCGACCGCGGTGCCCACGGGCAGCGTGTCGAGCCGCTCGGCGGCGGCGCGGCGGACCGTGGCCTCGAGCACGGCCCAGTCGGCGTCGGCCCAGCGTGCCCGCGCCGACGCGGCGGGCTCCCGACGCGCACCGGCGGGCGGCTGCAAACAGCCGCCCGCCGGGACTGCCAGGAGCGCGAGCGCCACGAGGGCGCCGCGCGTCGGGAGGACGGTCAGGCGGCGCCCCCGTCGGCCGCCTGCGGCGCCCCGCTCCACGCGGCGCCCAGCTCCGCCGCGAAGCGGTCCACCGCCGCCCAGTCCGTGAACTCGAACTCGCGCGAGGTGTCGGTCGGCGCGCCGATGCGCCGCGAGAGCTGCTTCATGATGAAGCGCGTCAGCACGTCGTAGCGCGGGTAGCGCAGCGCGCCGGCGAAGACGGCGGTGCGCGACGGCGTCCATCCGGTGGAGGCGAGGAAGCGCTGGACATACGCCATCGCGGCCGCGCGCCACGCGAGGTCGGACTCCGGCAACGCGCCGGAGATTGACACGAACGCCGACGGCATGCGCCCGAGCCGCGCCGCGTGCCGCGCCACGAACTTCCGCAGGTAGCCGTGGTACCGGCCCACGTGCACCGAGCCGATCACCAGCACGCCCTCGTGGCCGTCCAGCGTGAAGTCGCGCGGCAGGCGGTCGCCGCGCTCGATGGTGACCTCGTGCCCCAGCCGCTCGAGCGTCGCCGCGATCCGGTGCGCCACCGTCTCGGCCTGGCCGTGGTCGGACCCGAAGATGGCGAGGATCCTCATCGTTCCCTCCCGCGTGACCTGCCCGCGGACCACCATGCGCGGGTGGCGCTGAAGGGAAGGTGAAGGGCCGCTGAAGCCGCGACGCGGCCTACCGCGCCGCGGGTGCGTCGTGCCGGCGGATCGTGCCGCCCTGCATGACGAAGCGGACCTGCGCCAGACGCCGCACGTCGTCGAGCGGGTTGCCGGGCACGGCGACGAGGTCGGCCCACTTGCCGACCGCGACCGTGCCGGCGTCCCGCTCGATGCCGAGGAGCGTCGCGGCATGGCGGGTGGCGCTCTCGATCGCCTGCATCGGCGTGGCGCCGAGGATCTCCACCATGTGGCGGAACTCCTCGCCATTGCGGCCGTGGATGTCGCCCGTCGCGTCGGTGCCGAACGCGAAGGGCACGCCGGCCTGGAACGCGGCCCGGAGCCGCTCGCGCCGCAGCGCGGCGATGCCCCGCGCCTTCGCGACCGCGTAGGGCGGCGTGCCCTTCGCCTCGCCGTCGCGCACGATCTCCTCGAGGATGATCAGCGTGGGGACCAGGAAGGTGCCCCGGGCCTTCATCTGCGCCGCCTGCTCCGCGTCCACCAGCGACCCGTGCTCGACGCTGGTGACGCCGGCCTGCACCGCGGCGGTGAGGCCGGCGCCGCCGTGCGCGTGCGCCATCACGCGGCGGCCGAGCCGGCGCGCCTCTCGCACGATCTCGGCGAGTTCCTCGTCGGAGTACTGCGAGGCGGTGACCGCGTCGCCCTGGCTCAGGACCCCGCCCGTCGCCACGACCTTGATCTGGTCGGCGCCGTACTTGGCGTGCCGGCGCACCTCGGCGCGCACGGCGTCCACGCCGTCCACGATCACGCCGGTGCCGGGCAGCCGGACCTCGGGGCTGTACCCGTTCACGTCGGCGTGGCCGCCCGTGATGCCGAGCGCCGGGCCCGCGGCGAAGATGCGGGGGCCGGGGATGATCCCGCGCGCGATCGCCTCCCTGAGCGCCACGTCGGCGTAGCCCGGCGCCCCCGCCTCCCGCACGATGGTGAACCCGGCCTCGAGCGTCTTGCGCGCGTTGACGGTCCCCCAGATGCCGGCGTGCGCCGCGGTCTCCTTGAGGGCCGCGAGGTCGCCGCCGTCGTGGTCGATGCTCGTGAGGTGCGTGTGCGTGTCGATGAACCCCGGCAGGAGCGTGTGGCCCGCGAGCGTGATGACCCGTGCCCCGGCCGGGACGGCCACCCGGGAGGCCGGCCCCACCGCCGCGACCCGGTCGCCGCGCACGACCACCACCGGATCGTCGAGCACGGTGCCGTCACCCACGACGAGCCGGTCGGCCCGCAGCACCGTGACCGGCATGTCCTGGGCAGCGAGCGTCGAGGGGACGGCGAGGGCGACGGCGAGGAGCGTGCGCGCGAGGGTCATGGGCGTGCTGGTCCGGGGCGAGGTCATCGAAGCTCGCCGAGGCGGCTCGTGCCGGTCGCCTCGGCCGGCGGCGCGATACCGAGCCACTCGCTCACGGTCGGCGCCATGTCGGTCAGCCGCACGGGACCGAGCACGCGCGGGCCGAAGCCCGGCCCCAGGGCGCAGAAGGTGGCCCACATGTCGGGCTCGATGCTGGGGAATCCGTGCGAACCCATCGGCGTCGTGGGCTCGAGCACCGGCCCGGTGGCCCGCCGGCCCACGTACCAGCCGCCGGCGAGCCCGAAGTAGAGGTCCCCCCCCGTGGGGCCGCCGAGGCCCAGGGAGTCCGTCGGGGTCGCGGCCCAGGTGCGCGTCACCACCGGGGCGCCGCTCGAGTCGCGCACGGCACGCAGCGCCCGCTCCGCCATGGCGAGCACCAGCGGCTGCTCCTCCGGCGTGACGATCCCGCCCCGCCGGTCCACCGTGTTGACGCTCACCCAGTACGAGTTGGGCGAGTAGGCCTTCGTGCGGGCGAGGTCCACGCGGTTCGCGCTGTCGAGCACGAGGAGCCCGGCCTCGCGCAGGGCGGCGTTCACCTGGAAGCGGCCCCACGTGGCCCGCATCCCGTGGTCGCTGGCGACGAAGAGCGCGGCGCTGCCCTCGCGGGCGAGGCGCTCGAGCTGCGCCATGCGGAGGTCGATGATGCCCCAGGCCCGGTCGCGCATCGCCGCCACGCGCGAGCGCACCCGCCGCTCGACGCCGGGCGCGGCCACGAAGCCGTACCAGAGATGATCGGTCTCGTCGGGGTAGGGGAGGTACTCGAGCTGGAGGCGCGGGCGGCGCGTGCGCCAACTCCAGTCGGTGCCGCGCATCGCCTGCCGCACCACCAGTTCCATGGTCTCGAGGTAGAGCAGCTCGGCGCTCCCGTCGCCGCCCGCGGGGATCGGCACGCCCAGCGCGCCGTCGGCGAGTGCCCGCGAGGCGCCGTTGCCCACGAAGCCGCCGACGGCGCTGTCGTACGCGGCGCGCACGGCCGGGTCGTTGGCCTCCACCACGCTGATCTCGCTCACCAGCACGCGGAAGCGCGCGAGGTCCGGCGCGAGCGCCACGAGCCGGAACCAGGCGTGCGCGGTGCCGCCCGCGACCGGGAGCGCGAGTGGCGCCGAGAAGCGGCGCGCGAGCGCCCGGGCGCGCGGCGAGGCGTCGTCGGGCGGGGCGAGGTCGGCGCGCACCGCGCCCGCGAGGGCGCGCCGCCGGTTGGCGAGGAGATGGGGCGCGCCGCCGCCGACCAGCAGGATGTGCACCGAATCGTCGCCGGCCGCGATGCTCAGCTCGCGGCCCGCGACGCCGTCCCAGCGCGCCGGCGCGCCCCCGGCCCACTCCGCCGGGACGCTGTCGGCCAGCACCCGCCACTCGGCGAGGCTCCGGTTGTAGCCGTTGGCCACGAAGAGGCCGGGGCCCGCCAGCGTCGCCGAGTCGCGGGCACGCGCCGCGTCGTCCACGCTGCCGTCGGCGCGCCGGCGGCCCGGGACGCCCGGCGCCTGCGTGACGTGGTGGGCCACCGTCGGGATCCCCTGCCGCGCGGCCGCGATCCAGAGCGGCTCGACCCGGAGCATCGGGGCCCCGTAGCCGCTCCGCACCTGCAGCACCGTGTGGTCGGCGCGCGGGAGCGGGGCGGCGTCGTTGGCGGAGACGCCGTTGACGCTGCCGTACGCGCCCGTCCAGAGGGCCGCGTGCCCCGGCGCCGTCTGGCTGGGGAACTTCGGCCGTGCCCCCGCCGCGCAGCTCCCCTGCAGCAGGAGCCGGCGGAGCGCCGGGATCGCGTCGGGGCTCACCGTGCGGAGCGCGCGGTCGCGGTTCAGGGCGTCGAAGCTCGCGACGATCGCGCGCGCCGGCGCGGGCTGCGCCGCGCCGGACGCGCCCGGCCACACGAGAAGAGCCGCGGCGAGCGCGCCGCGGCCCAGGACCGGCGCGGGGCGTCCGCGCTCACTCCGCATAGAGCGCCTCGATCTGGTCGTGGTAGCGCTCCTCCACGACGCGGCGGCGCACGCTCAGCTTCGGCGTCACCTCGCCGCGCTCGATGCTGAAGTCCTCGCGCAGCAGGAGCAGCCGCTTCGGGATCTCGTACTGCGCCAGGTCGCGGAACTGCCGCTTCACCTCGCGGTCCATCTTCTGGTGCACCTCGGGGAGGCGCAGGAGGTCGTCCACGTCCGCGTAGCGGAGCCCCTTGGCGTCGGCCCAGGCGCGGAGCTGGTCGAAGTCGGGGACCACGAGGAGGATCGGGTACTTCCGCCGGTCGCCCAGCATGCAGCAGTTCGAGACGAACTTGCTCCCCTTCGCCATCCCCTCGATGGGCTGCGGCGCGATGTTCTTGCCGCCGGCGGTGACGATGAGGTCCTTCTTGCGGTCGGTGATGAAGAGGAAGCCGTCGGCGTCGAGCCGCCCGATGTCGCCGGTGTGGAACCAGCCGTCCGCGTCGAGCACCTCGGCGGTCGCCTCGGGCTTGTTGAAGTAGCCCGCCATCACGTTGGGCCCCCGCGAGAGGATCTCGCCGTCCGGGGCGATCCGCACCTCGACGTTGGGGATCGGGTGGCCCACCGAGCCCAGCCGGTGGTGCGCGAAGGTGTTCACGCTGATGACCGGCGACGTCTCCGTCAGGCCGTACCCCTGCAGGATCGGGAGCCCCGACGCGTAGAAGAAGCGCGCGAGGTCGCGCGAGAGCGGCGCGCCGCCCGAGACGAAGAAGCGGATGCGCCCCCCCATCCGGTCGCGCACCTTCCCCAGCACGAGCGCATCGGCCACCCGCTTCCGCCACGCGAGCGACGCCGGGATCGGCTTGTGCTCGACGTGCAGTTCCGCCCACTCCTCGCCCACGCGCCTGGCCCAGCGGAAGATGGCGTACCGCGCGGCGCCGCCCCTCTGCGCCGTGTCCACGATCCGGGCGTGGATCTTCTCGTACAGGCGCGGCACGCTCGCGACGACGGTCGGCCGCCGCTCCAGCAGCTCCTGGGGCACCGTGCCGATGTTCGTGGCGTAGTTGATGATCGTGCCGGTCCAGAACATCAGGTAGTGCCCCACCATCCGCTCGAAGATGTGCGAGAGCGGCAGGAACGAGAGGCACTCGTCGGTCTCGCCGATCTGGAGCACCCGGAGCGAGTCCACCACGTTGGACGCGATGTTGCCGTGGGTCAGCATGACCCCCTTCGGCTCGCCCGTGGTGCCGGAGGTGTAGATCAGCGTGGCGAGGTCCATCGCCGTGGCCAGGCGCGCCTCGCTCTCCCACCCGGGGTAGACGCCGGCCGCCGCGTGGCCCTCCGCCTCGAAGCGCCCGAACGGGGTGGCGTCGTCGTGCGCCGCGTCGGCGTCGAAGACGATGACGCGCTCGAGCGCCGGCACCTCCGCGCGGATCTCGCGCAGCTTCGCCGCCTGCGCCGCCGTGGAGGCGAAGGCGAGCCGCGCACCCGAGTCGCGGAGGATGTACGCGAGCTGGCCCGCGGGCAGGGTCGGGTAGAGCGGGACGCTGATCGCGCGGGTCGCGAGGCAGGCGTAGTCGGCGATGGCCCACTCGGGGCGGTTCTCCGACAGGATGGCGACCCGGTCCCCCGCGGCGATCCCCGCCTCGCGCAGCGCCGCCGAGACCGCCTGCACGCGCGCGCGGAGCGTGGCGTACGAGATCTCGAGCCACTTCCCCTCGCGCTTGTGGCGCATCACGACCGGCCGCTGCCCGTGGCGGGCGAGCCCGTCGAAGAAGAGGTCGTTCAGGGTGCGCGGGGACGGCGGCGTCATCGGGGCGCGGCGCTCAGGGCGCGGTGACGGTGACGGCGAGGAGGGGCGAGACGAGGGAATCGACCTGCGCCTGCACGCGGCCGGTGCCCACCGTGCGGCCGATGACCCACCCGCTGCCCTCGCGCACCACGATCGTGGTGTCGGGCGTGCGCCAGCTGACCGGCACGTCGAGCGTGTCGCCGCCCGCGTCCACCACGACGGCGACGAACCGGAGCGAGTCGCCGACCCGCACGCTCGCGTTCCGCGGGCTGCGCACCTCGAGCAGGAAGGGCTCGCCGGGGCCCGTGACCGCGCCGCTGCAGCCCGCCACGGCCAGCAGGGCCGCGACGCGCGCGACCCGCATGGCGGTCACGTGCCGGCTTCGGCCGCCGGTGCCGTGTCCAGGGCCTGCAGCGTCTCCTCCGCGTGGCGGATCCACTTCTCGGAGTCGGCGCCCTTCGGGGGCCGCGCGAGGAACGCGCGCAGGTGGCCGGCCGCGGCCTCGCGCTCGCCGCGCTTGAGCAGCAGGAAGGCGACGCCGTAGTGCGCGCCGCTCAGCGTCCCGTCGAGGTCGAGGGCGCGGCGGTAGTGGCGGATCGCCTCGTCCGGCTGGCCGGTCTTGGTGAAGGCGATCGCCATGTTGAGCAGGATCCGCGCGTCGGACGGGTTGTCGCGCAGGGCGAGCCGGTACGACGTGATGGCGGCGTTGAAGTCGCCCTGCCGCTCGAGCGCCAGCCCCTCGTTGAGGTAGTCGAGGCGCTGCGGTGCCGGGGTCTCGTCGCGCCCCAGCAGCTTGCGGAAGAAACCCATGGTTCCGCGTACGCCCCTTTCCGGCGGGTGGCTCGCGCGGGCTAACGCGCAGGGACGACCAATCTTAAGGGCCGCGGCGAGGCGTCGCAACGCGCCGGCGTTGCCCCCGGCGGCAGGGCGCGGTAGCTTCGCCTGTCCACCCTCTTCCGCGGCCCCTTCCATGACGAGCACGACGCGCCGTCCCCCCGCCGGTCCGCGGGGCACCCTCGAGGTCTCGTGGCCGTTCTTCGGCGAGACCTGCCGTGCGCTCGCCCTCCGCGTGGCCCGCGACTACGAGCCCGAGGTGGTCCTCGGGATCGCGAAGGCCGGCGTCATCCCGGGCGTGGTCGTGGCGGGGATGCTCCAGTGCGAGTTCGCCTCGATGATGGTGACGCGCCGCGACGCCGACCGCGAGCCGGTGCTGGTCGAGGGGCCGCCCGCCTCGATCGCGGGCCGGCGCGTGCTCATCGTGGACGAGACCTGCGACTCCGGCGACACCCTCAAGCTGGCGCTCAACGAGGTCCGCGCCCGCCACCCGGCGGAGGTGCGCACCGCGGTGTCGTTCCGGACCGGCCCCTACGCCCCGGACTACGTGGCGTTCGAGACCGAGAACTTCATCATCCTGCCGTGGGACAAGGAGATCGTGCAGGACGGCGAGCTGGTGATCCGGCCGTCCTACGCGGCGCGCCTCGCGGAGGCGCGGACCTTCTGATGCGCCGCGCCCGGCGCGTTCAGCGCGCGCCGAGCGCCTCCGCGAGGTAGTCCCGCCCCTCGGCGATCGCGGCGTACACCCGGTCGAGCACCGCGGGGTTCGCGGCGAGGAAGCGGCAGTGCGCGTCGCCGCGCGAGCGGCACTCCACCTCGAGCACCGCGATCGCGCCGCCGCCAAGGCGGCTCAGGAAGTCGGCGAGGAGCCCGCACGCGAGCTGGCACGACGGGTACGGCCCGCCCCGCGAGGGGTCGGCCTCCGCCCAGTCCGCGCTGTCGAGGGCGAGGACTGCCGTCCCCAGCTCGTTCACCGCCACCGACCCCCACCCGGCCTCCGCGAGGAACCGCGAGACGACCTCGCCCAGGTAGCCCGCGTCCAGCTCGCCCGGCTCCGCCACGCCGTACTCGCGCTCGAGCCACGGCACGAAGTCGTTCCAGAGTCCCTCGCCCGCCGACGCGCCGATCTCCTGCAGCACGCGGGCCGACTCGGCGCCCAGCTCGCGATCGAGCACCGCGTGCAGCGCGTGCACGAACTGCTGGCTCAGGCGCAGGGGGGCGGCGGGCGCGGCGCTGGTGCTCACGGCGAGGCCTCGGGTGCGGGACGGGGGAAGGTTAGGCCCCGGCGCGCACGCGTCGCAAGAGTTCCGCCTCGTCGATCACCTCGACGCCGAGCGCCATCGCCTTCTCGAGCTTGCTCCCCGCCTCCTCCCCGGCGACGACGGCGTCGGTCTTCCGGCTCACGCTCCCCGACACGTGTCCCCCTGCCTGCTCGATGAGGCGCGTCGCCTCCGCGCGACTCAGGGTGGGCAGGGTGCCCGTCAGCACGTACGTGCGACCGGCGAGCGGGCCGGCGGCGGGGGCGGCCTGCGGCTCGGCGAGGTTCAGCCCGAGCGCCGCCAGCCGGTCCACCAGCGCCCGGTTGCGGGGGTCGTGGAAGAACGACAGGACCGCGTCGGCGATCACCTCGCCGATCCCGGGGACGGCCAGCAGCTCCTCCCGCGTCGCGGCGCGGAGCGCGTCCATCGTCCCGAAGCGCCGCGCCAGCGCTTCCGCGGCCGTCCGGCCCACGTGCCGGATCCCGAGCCCGAAGAGGACCCGCGAGAGCGGCTGCCGCTTCGACGCCTCGATCGCCCGCACCAGCTGCTCGGCCGACTGCTCGCCGAAGCGTTCGAGCGCGGCGAGTTGCCCGGCCGCCAGCGTGTAGAGGTCGGCCACCGTCGCGATGAGGCCCGCGTCGAGCAGCTGGCGCACCCGCTCCGGGCCCAGGCCGCGGATGTCCATCGCGTCGCGACCGGCGAAGTGGACGATCCCCTCGAAGACGCGGCCCGCGCAGGTCGCGTTGGGACAGTACCACATCACCTCGTCGGCCGGGCGCTCGAGCGGGGTGCCGCAGGCGGGGCAGTGCGACGGCATGTGGAACTTCCGCTCGTGCCCGGTGCGCCGCTCCGGCAGCGGTCCCAGCACCTGCGGGATCACCTCGCCAGCGCGGACGATCTGCACCCGGTCGCCGATGCGGAGGTCCTTCTGCGCGATCAGCTCGTCGTTGTGGAGCGTCGCGGACGACACGGTCACGCCGCCGATCTCCACCGGCTCCAGCACCGCCCACGGGTTGATCGCCCCCGTGCGGCCCACGTTGAGCCGGATCTCGAGCAGCCGCGTCTCGGCGACCTCCGGCGCGAACTTCCGCGCGATCGCCCAGCGGGGCTCGCGGTCGCCCACGTTGCCGAGCTCCTCGCGCAGCGCGAGCCGGTCCACCTTGACCACCACGCCGTCGGCCTCGAAGGGAAGGGTCGGGAGCAGCGCCTCGAGCTCCGCGATCCGCCCGATGGCCGCGTCGAGCGACGGCACCCGCGCATGGTGGGGCTCCACGGGGAAGCCCCACGCGGCCAGCAGCCGGAGCACCTCGTGCCCGGTCGTCGCCGCGAGCGTCCCTTCGAGCGGCTCCACGGCGAACGCGAAGAACCGCAGGCGCCGCTTCCGCGTCAGCGCCGGGTCGAGCTGCCGGAGCCCCCCGGCGGCCGCGTTGCGAGGGTTGGCGAAGGGCGGCTCGCCCTCGCGCTCCCGCTGCTCGTTGAGGCGGCGGAAGGTGGCGAGCGGCAGGTAGCACTCCCCGCGCACCTCCATCCGGTCCGGCCAGCCGTCGCCCGCGAGCACGAGCGGGATGTCGTGCACGGTGCGGAGGTTCGCCGTGATCGCCTCGCCGACGTGGCCGTCGCCGCGGGTGGCGCCCACCACGAGCCGGCCGTGCTCGTAGGTGAGGCTCACCGCGGCCCCGTCGATCTTCACCTCGAGCGTGTAGCCGGCGGTACGCACCGCGTCGGCGAGGCGCGCGTTGCGCTCCTCCCAGGCGCGCAGCTCCGCGTCGTCGAAGGCGTTGGCCAGCGACAGCATCGGCCGCGCGTGCCGATGCTTCGCGAAGCCCGTCGCGGGGGCCGCGCCGACCCGCTGCGTGGGGCTGTCGGGGGTGCGGAGCGCCGGGTACCGCGCCTCGAGCTCCTGCAGCTGCCGGAAGAGGAGGTCGTACTGCGCGTCCGAGATCTCCGGCGCGTCGAGCACGTAGTAGGCGTGGTTGGCGCGCTCGATCTGCTGGCGCAGCCGGGCGGCCTGCTGGGCCGCGGCGGGCGGGACCCGGACGGTCATGGGCACCAAGGTTCGCCGGCCGGCGCCGGCGCGCAACGGGGGCGCGTTGACCCCTCCGGCGACACGGCTAGGTTCCGGGGCAGGCGTCTCATCCCGGAGGGACCATGTTCGAACGTGAGGACGGCCGCACCGGCGGGCTGATCGCGGGATTCCTGGTGGGGGCGGCCGTGGGCGCCGCCGTGGCCCTGCTGTTCGCCCCGGCGTCGGGCACGGTGACCCGCCGGCGCATCCAGCGGAAGCTCGAGGACGTCAAGGACGACGCCGAGCGCGCGCTCGACGAGGTCGAGGAGCGGGCGAGCCGCGCCCTGCGCGAGACGCGCGGCCGGCTCGGCGTCTAGCGCCGCGTCTCGGTCTCGAGGCGCAGGAGCAGCGCGCGACCCTCGGCCAGGTAGCGCTCGTCGAGCTCGTTGCGGGCCGGCAGCAGCGCCATCTGCTGCAGCTGGGCGCGTGCGTCCCCCGGCCGCTTGCGGTCGAGGTAGACGCGCGCGAGGTCCAGCCGGTGGAAGATGCGCTGCGGGTCGAGCGCCGCGGCGCGCTCCAGCAGCCGCACCGCCTCGTCCCACGAGGCGAGGTCGAACACCCTGGCGCCGAGGAACGCCTTGGCGAAGAAGCGCGCCGTCCCGCTGACCCGCATCATCTCCGCGTTCCAGCGTCCCAGCACGTGATACGCCCCGTCGTGGGTCGAGTCGAGCGCGATCGCGCGCAGCGCCTCCTCGCGGATCTCGACGGCGAGCCGCACCCGCTCCTTCTTCGACTGGGTGAGGGCGTAGCTCCCGATGGCGTTCGCCAGCGCGAAGCGGGCGTCGGCGTCGTCGGGGGCGAGGCGGACGGCGCGGCGCGCCCAGTCGAGGGCCTCGCGATACGCCCGCTCGCGCTCGCGGTCCGGCACCGAGTCCGGGACGAGCTTGCCCAGCTCGATGATCGCCAGCGCCCCGCGCCAGTTCGCGACCACGTCGAGCGAGTCCCGCGCGAGGACGCGCCGCGCCCACGCCAGCGTCGCGTCGAGCTCGTACTCGCTCGGCGCGTCGTCGGGCAGGGCGGGGCCCTGCGCCACGGTCGGCGCCGCCGCCACGAGCATCATCGCCAGCATCACGGCCTGCATCCCGTCCTCCTTCGGCCCGCGCACCCGGGCGCGGGGCGGTAAATGGTCGCCGCGGGGCTGATCGAGCGCAAGCGCGACGGCGAGGCGCTTGCCGCCGCCGAGTGGCGCGCGCTCCTCGCGGCCTACCTCGCTGGCGAGGTGCCCGACTACCAGATGGCGGCGCTCCTCATGGCCGTGGTCTTCCGCGGCCTCGCCCCCCACGAACTCGACGCGGTCGCCGACGCCATGCTGACCTCGGGCGACCGGCTCGCCTTCCCCGGCGAGCCGCGCCCCCGCGTGGACAAGCACTCCACCGGCGGCGTCGGCGACAAGACCTCGCTCGTCCTCGCCCCGCTCCTCGCCGCCTGCGGCGCCGTCGTGCCGATGATCTCGGGCCGAGGGCTCGGGCACACCGGTGGTACCCTCGACAAGCTCGAGGCGATCCCCGGCTTCCGCACCGACCTCGACCTGCGCCGGGCCGAGCGCCAGGCGCGCGACCTGGGGTGCGTGATGCTCGGCCAGACCGAGGCGCTCTGCCCGCTCGACCGGCGGCTCTACGCGCTGCGCGACGTGACGGGCACCGTGCCGTCCGTCCCGCTCATCGCGGCGAGCATCATGTCGAAGAAGCTCGCCGAGGGGCTCACCGGGCTCGTGCTCGACGTGAAGGTGGGGAGCGGCGCCTTCCTCCCCGGGCTCGACCGCGCCCGCGAGCTGGCCCGCACCATGGTCGCCCTGGGCGCCGCGCGCGGGGTCCCGACCGTCACCCTGCTCACCGCCATGGACCGGCCCCTCGGCGTGGCCTGCGGCAACGCCCTCGAGGTGGCGGAGTCGCTCGCGCTCCTGCGGGGCGGCGGCCCGGCCGGCCTGCGCGAGGTGACGCTGGCCCTTGGCACGGAGATGCTCCTCGTCGGCGGCCTCGCGACCGACCCTGCGGCCGCCCGCGCGCGGCTCGAGGCCGCGCTCGGCTCGGGCGCGGCGCTCGAGGTCTTCCGCCGGCTCGTGGCGGCGCAGGGCGGGGACGTGCGGGTGGTGGACGACCCGTCGCGGCTCCCGCGGGCGCCGGTCGTCGGCGACGTGACGGCGGCGCGGGCGGGCGTGGTCGCCGCGATGGACGTGCGCGCCCTGGGGCGTGCCATCGTGGCGCTGGGCGGCGGGCGGCGGGTGGTGACCGACCGGGTGGACCCGGCGGTCGGCCTCGAGGTGCTCGTCGCCCCGGGCGACCGCGTGGAGCCGGGCACCCCGCTGGCGAGGGTGCACGCCCGCGACGAGGCGGCCCTGGCGGCCGCGCGCGCGGCCGTCGCGAGCGCCGTGACGCTCGGCGAGCGCGCCGAGCCGCTGCCGCTGGTCGTGGAGCGGATCGCGGGCGGCGCATGACCGAGTGGGAGCCCTACGGCGGCCAGCCGCTCGACGGCCCCGGGGCGCCGCCGCCCCTCCTGCTGCGCCACGCCGCCGTGCGCAGCGAGCAGCTCGACAACGAACGCCCCCTCGTGGTGGCGCTCCCGCCCCGCTACCACGAGGAGCAGCGCAGGTACCCGGTCGTGTACATGCACGACGGCCAGAACCTCTTCGACCCGGCCACGAGCTATGTGGGGCACTGGGGGCTCGAGCGCACGCTCGGGGAACTCGCCCTGGACGGGCTCGAGGTCATCGTGGTGGCCGTGCCCAACATGGGCCGCCGGCGGCTGCACGAGTACACCCCGTTCCCGGACGTCATCCACGGCGGCGGCGACGCGGGGCGCTACCTCGATTTCCTCTGCGACACCGTGAAGCCCCTCGTGGACGCGAGCTTCCGCACCCGCCCCCAGCGCGCGCACACGAGCGTCGCCGGCAGCTCGCTCGGGGGGCTCGTGAGCCTCTTCGCGCTCTTCGAGCGGCCGGAGGTCTTCGGCGCGGCGGGGGTCCTGAGTCCGTCGCTCTGGTTCGCGGACGGTGCCATCTTCGACTGGCTCGAGAGCCGGCCGGCGCCCCGGGCCCGGATCCACCTCGACTGCGGGACCGAGGAGGGGGTCGACCAGCTCCACGACGTCCGGCGGCTGCGGGGGGTCCTTGAGGCCCGTGGCTACCTTCCGGGGGAGTCCCTGTCGTACATCGAGGAGCCTGGCGCCGACCACCACGAGACCGCGTGGGGGCGCCGCCTGCGCGAGGTCCTGCCGTTCCTGGTGGAAGGAAGGAGCCCCCGGTGCACTACGAGTTCGTGAGCTGGACGAGCAGCGTCCTGCGGCGCGACATGCCGATGCACGTCTTCGGCCACGCGGGCGCCAAGCTCGTCGTGTTCCCGACCTCCCTCGGCAACCACTCCGAGTGGCCCGACCGGCGGATGCACGAGGTGATCCGGGAGCACCTGACGAACGGCTGGGTGCAGATGTACTGCCTCGACCAGGTGCACAACGAGGGGTGGTACAACAAGGCGCTGCATCCCTCGGCGCGCGCGTGGCGGCAGCTCGAGTACGACCGCTACCTCGTCGAGGAGTTCCTCCCGTTCGCCCATCACAAGAACCCGAACCCGTTCGTCATCGCGACCGGGGCGAGCTTCGGCGCCTACCACGCCGCCTGCTTCGCGTTCCGCCACCCCGACAAGGTGCACCGGCTGATCGGGATGAGCGGGCTCTACGACATCCGGCACATGACCGGCGGGTACCAGGACGAGAACGTGTACCACGTCAACCCCTCCGAGTTCATGCGGCACGAGTGGGAGGGGCACCGGCTCGAGGCGTTCCGGCGGCAGGACATCATCCTCGCCGTCGGGCGCGACGACCCCGCGTACGAGAACAACGAGCAGCTCACCACGACGCTCTGGGGGAAGGGGATCGGCAACGCCCTCCGCGTCTGGGACGGGTTCGCGCACGACTGGCCCTGGTGGGAGCGGATGCTGGTGCGGTACATCGGCGGGCACGACTGACGCGCCCGCCCGTCCTTACGCGAGGATCAACGGATGAGCAGCGCGCCCCTGAAGGTCGGCCTCGTGGTGGGCCGCGAGTGGTCGTGGCCCCCGGCGTTCATCGAGGCGGTCGCCCGCCGCGGCGCCGGCGTCGTCGCCGAGTACGCCTCGCTCGGCGCGCCGCGCATGGACGAGCCGCCGCGCTACGCCGTGCTCATCGACCGCATCTCGCACGAGGTGCCGATGTACCGCACCTGGCTCAAGCAGCAGGCGCTGCAGGGCGTGCGCGTCGTGAACAACCCCTTCATGTGGAGCGCCGACGACAAGTTCTTCGGCGCCTGCCTCGCGACCTCGCTCGGCGTCGCGAGCCCGCGCACGGTCGTGCTGCCCAACAAGGACTACGTCCCCGGGATCAGGCACGACGAGTCGCTGCGGAACCTCGTCTACCCGCTCGACTGGCAGGCCGTGGTGGACTACGTGGGGCTCCCGTGCGTCCTGAAGGACGCGCACGGCGGCGGCTGGCGCGACGTGTACGTCTGCCGCTCGCTCGACGAGCTGCTCTTCCACTACGACCACTCCGGCCGGCTGACGATGGTCGTGCAGGAGTTCATCCGGTGGCAGCAGTTCGTCCGCTGCCTCTGCATCGGGCAGGAGGAGATCCTCCCGATCCACTACGACCCGGGCGAGCGCCGCTACGTCGTGGACGACGACTACCTGGCCCCGGCGCTCCGCGCGCGGGTCATCGCCGACTCGCGCACCCTCGTGCGGGCGCTCGGCTACGACATGAACTCGATCGAGTACGCGGTGCGCGACGGGGTCCCGTACGCCATCGACTTCATGAACCCGGCGCCCGACATGGACATCAACTCCCTCACCCCCACCTACTTCGCATGGGTGGTGGAGAAGATGGCCGACCTGGCGATCCGGCTCGCGAAGGCCCCGCCGGCCCCGGCGGCCGGCTGGCGCGAGTTCCTGCGGGGCGGGGCGCGGCACGACCTGCCGGGCGCGCGCTGAGCATGGACGAGACCGTCCGGCGGGCGGTGGCGCGCTACCACGACCTCCTGTCGGAGGCGGTGGCGCGCGAGTCCTCGGAGTGGCTGGCCGACCGGCTCGCGCGGCGGGGCCTCGTCTTCGGCGGGCGGCCGCTCTGCACCGTGGTGCGGCCCCGCTTCCTGTCGGCGGCGCAGCACGCGCTGTTCACCGGCCGGGTCGCGCTGCTCCTGCGCGCCTTCGCGACGGCCCACCGGGCCGCGCTCGCCGACCCCGCGTTCCGCGCCCAGTTCGGGCTGGCCGAGTGGGAGGAGGAACTCGTCCGCGAGGAGGACGGGCTCCCCACCGCGAGCCCGGTCGGGCGGTTCGACACGTTCGTGCAGCCGGGCGGCGGCTTCCAGGTCACGGAGTACAACGCCGAGACGCCGGCGGGCGCCGGCTACGTGGACGTGCTCGCGGAGCTCTTCCTCGCGCTGCCGGCGATGCGCGCCTTCGCGCGCGAGTGGCGGCTCCGACCGCTGCCGGCGCGGCCCGGCGTGGCCAACGCGCTGCTCGACACGTACATGGCGTGGCGCGGCCGCCGCGAGGTGCCCACCATCGGCATCCTCGACTGGCGCGAGGTGCCGACCTACTCCGAGTTCCTTGTCTTCGCCGACTACTTCCACTCGCTCGGGATCCCGTGCGTCGTCGCCGACCCGCGCGAGTGCGAGTTCGACGGCGGACGGCTGGTGGCGCGCGGGGTGCCGGTGGACCTCGTGTACAAGCGGGTGCTGGTCCAGGAGCTGGTGACCCGGGGCGGGATGGACCACCCGGTGGTGCGGGCGGTCCGCCGGCGCGCCGTGCTGATGCTGAACCCGTTCCGGTGCAAGATCCTCCACAAGAAGGCGAGCCTCGCCGTGCTCACCGACGAGCGCAACGCGCACCTGTTCGGCGCCGCCGAGCGCGAGGCGATCGCCGCGCACGTGCCGTGGACCCGGCGGGTCGAGGACCGATGGACGGAGCACCGCGGCCGGCGGGTGGACCTCGTCCCGTACCTCCTCGCCCACCGGGAGCGGTTCGTGCTGAAGCCGAACGACGACTACGGCGGCGCGGGCATCGTGCTGGGCTGGGAGGTGGACGCCGGGGCGTGGGAGCAGGGCGTGGCGCTCGCGCTCGCCTCGCCCTACGTGGCGCAGGAGCGGATGGCCCTGCCGACCGAGCCGTATCCCGCGATCCGCGAGGGCGCCCTGGCGCTCGACGACCGGATCGTGGACACGTCGCCGTATTGCTGCCACGGCGCGTACATGGAGGGCTGCCTGACGCGGATCTCGACCGCCTCGCTCGTGAACGTCACGGCGGGCGGCGGCAGCACCGTCCCCACGTTCGTGGTGGAGGAGCGATGAAGCCCCCCTCGCTGACCCTCGGCGTCGAGGAAGAGTACCAGATCATCGACCCGGTCACCCGGGAGCTCAAGTCGTACATCACGGAGATCCTCACGGAGGACTCCGTGGTGCTCGGCGAGGTGAAGCCCGAGCTGCACCAGTCCATGGTGGAGGTGGGCTCGAAGGTCTGCCGCACGCCGGCCGAGGTGCGGGCCGAGCTGGTCCGGCTGCGCCGGCTCGTGATGGGGCTCGCGGCGAAGCACGGGCTCAGGATCGCGGCCGCGGGCTCGCACCCGTTCTCGGACTGGACCCGGCAGGAGATCACCCCCTTCGCGCGGTACCAGGGGGTGCGGGAGGACCTGCAGGACCTCGCGCAGAGCCTGCTGATCTTCGGCACCCACGTGCACGTCGGGATCGAGGACCGCGAGTTCCTCGTGGACGCGATGAACGTCTCGCGCTACTTCCTCCCGCACGTGCTGGCCCTCTCCACCAGCTCGCCGTTCTGGGTGGGGCGCCAGACGGGGCTCAAGTCGTACCGGAGCGTCGTCTTCCGCCGCTTCCCGCGCACCGGGATCCCGTCCACCTTCGAGTCGTGGAGCGCGTTCGAGCACACGGTGAACGTGCTCGTCGCCACCAACTCGATCCCGAACGCCTCCAAGATCTGGTGGGACGTGCGGCCGAGCTGGAGCTATCCCACCCTCGAGTTCCGGATCTGCGACGTCTGCACCCGCGTGGACGAGGCGGTCTGCGTGGCCGCGATCTTCCAGGCGATCATCGCCAAGCTGTGGAAGCTGCGGCGGGACAACCTGACCTTCCGGCGGTACCCGACCGCCTTCCTCGACGAGAACAAGTGGCGGGCGGTCCGCTACGGGCTGGACGGGAAGCTCATCGACCTCGGCAAGGCCCGGGAATTGCCGGCCCGGGATCTCGTGGAGGAGCTGATCCGGTGGTTCATCGACGACGTCCTCGACGACCTCGGCAGCCGTCGGGAAGTCGAGTATGCTTTCCGGATCCTCCGGGAGGGCACGAGCGCCGACCGGCAGCTCGCGACCTACCAGCGGACCGGGGACCTGAAGGCGGTCGTGGACCAGCTGATCGCCGAGACGGCGGAAGGGGTGGGCTGAGGACGATGCGGGGCAGGGCGCGGCGGCCGGTGATCGGCATCACCACCCAGACGCTGCAGGCGATCGACGGGATCCCCGCCGACCTCCCGCACTCCTGGGTCATGAACCAGCGCTACTTCCACGCCGTGATGCACAATGGCGCGGTGCCCTGGATGATCCCGCTCATCCACGAGGACCTCGACACCCTGCGCGAGATCTACGAGCGGCTCGACGGCGTGCTCATCCCCGGCGGGGTGGACATGGACCCGGCCACCTACGGCGAGGAGCGCCACCCGAAGTGCGGCAACGTGGACCCTGCCCGCGACGTGGTCGAGCTGCAGCTCGTGGCGTGGGCCATCGCGGACCGGAAGCCGCTCCTCGGCCTCTGCCGGGGCGCGCAGGTGATCAACGTCGCCCGCGGCGGGTCGCTCTACCAGGACCTCGAGGCGTGCTACCCGAACGCGATCAAGCACGACTACTTCCCGATCTACGGCTTCCCCCGCGACCACCTCGCCCACGACGTGCGGCTCGCGCGCGGCTCCCGGCTCGAGCGGCTGAGCGGGCTCACGCGCGTGCACGTCAACAGCATGCACCACCAGGGGATCCACCGGCTCGGCGAGGGGCTCGTCCCGACCGCCTTCGCCCCCGACGGGCTCGTGGAGGCGGTGGAGATCGAGGGCCAGTTCGCGGTGGGGGTGCAGTGGCATCCCGAGCTCTTCGAGACGTCCTACGAGCCGGTGCACATCCTCTTCCGCGAGTTCGTCCTGCACGCCGCGGCCTGAGCCCCGCCGGCAGCGCCGGGGCCCCCTATACTTCCCGTCGCAGGCTGCAACCGGGACCGCCCTGGTCCCGTAGGGGGCCCATTCGGTCAGGACGGGCGCACGATGAGCCTGGAGATGGCTGAGCTGGCGGTGCGGGTCGGCGAGGCGCTGCGCCCGGACTACGAGGTGCTGCGGCCGCTCGGGCGCGGGGGGATGGCGACCGTCTTCCTCGCGCGGGAGCACGCGCTGAATCGCCTGGTCGCCATCAAGGTGCTCGACCCCTCGCTTGCGCTGCGCGCCGAGTTCACCGAGCGGTTCGTCCGCGAGGTGGAGACGACGGCCGCGCTCCAGCACCCCCACATCGTCCCGATCTACCGCGTCGGCCAGGCCGGCGGGCTCGCGTACTACGTGATGGCGTACGTGCACGGCGAGACGCTGGCCGAGCGGCTGCGGCGCGAGGGACGGCTGCCGGCGGAGCAGGTGGCCCGGCTCGCCCGCGAGGTCGGCTCGGCGCTGCGCGCGGCGCACCGCCGCGGCATCGTGCATCGCGACATCAAGCCGCAGAACATCCTGCTGGAGGAGGAGACCGGGCGCGCGCTCGTCGTGGACTTCGGGGTCGCGCGCGTGCTCGACGAGGGGCTCCACGCCCGCGATGGCGGCGCGGCCGACACGATCACCGGCGCCGGGGCCCTGGTCGGCACGCCCCGCTACATGAGTCCCGAGCAGGCGGCCGGCGTGCGCGAGGTCGGTCCCGCGAGCGACCAGTACGCGCTCGGCGTGGCGCTCTACGAGGCCCTGACGGGCGCCTTTCCCTACGACGTCACCCCGGGGGGCAGCCCCCTCGTCGCGCACGCGACGGGCACCGTGGTCCCGGTCGCGCGCCGGCTCCCCGACGCCCCCGCGGGCCTCGCCGCGACGCTCGAGCGCCTGCTCGCCAAGGACCCCGCCCACCGCTTCGCGTCCACCGACGACCTCCTGCGCGCGCTGGGCGAGGGCGACGTCACGCCCACCCGGGTCCTCGCGCCGCCCGCGCCCGCGCGCCGGCGGCGCCCGCGCCTCCTGGCCGCGGTCGCGCTGCTCGCCGCCGTGGGCCTCGGCGCGGTGCCGCTGCTGAGCCGGCACGAGGAGGGGGCGGGCGCGGTCGATCCCCGGCGGTCGCTCCTCGTGGGGTTCTTCGAGAACACGAGCGACGACCGTTCGCTCGACTGGCTGCGCGTGGGCGGCGTCGAGCTGCTTGGCCAGTCGCTGGCGCGCTGGCAGGACCTCTCGGTGGTGGACGCGCAGCGGCTCCTCGACCTCGTGCGCCGCGCCCGGCTCGCCGACACCGCGTCGCTCTCGCAGTCCGACGTGATCCGCCTCGCCCGGCTCGCCGGGGTCTGGACCGCGGCGTCGGGCTCCGTGCTGCGGCTCGGCGACGAGACGCGCATCACCATCCGCGTGTACGACGTCGCCGGGCAGAAGCTCCTCACCACGGCCACGGCGACGGCGCGCACCGAGGAGGAGCTGGCGGCCGCCTTCGACCGCCTCGCCGCGCAGATCTTCGACCTCGCGGCGGTCCCGGCGACCAGCCTCGCGGCCGCCGAGCCGCCGACCCGGTCGCTCCGCGCGTACCGGGACTACGTGGCGGGGATCGAGTACCGCAGCCGCTGGCGGCTCGACAGCGCCTTTGTCGCCTTCCGCGGCGCCATCGCCGCGGACTCCGCCTTCGCGCTCGCGTGGTACGAGCTGTCGAACCTGCTGCTCGCCAAGTACGGCCCGCCCGGTGCCGGGGAGGCGGTGGCGCTTGCCGACAGCGCGCTCAAGTACTCGGCCGGGCGGCCCGAGAAGGAGCGGCTCCTCCTCGACGGCTACCACCGATTGCTCCACAGCGACTTCGCCGGCGCGCGCGAGCGGGCGGCCGGCCTGCTGCAGCGCGACTCGATGCTCGTGGACGCCTGGCTGCTGCTCGGCGGCGCGAACAGCCTCGACCTCACCGTGCAGCGCGATGCCCGGGGCGCCACGCGGCTGCCCGGCTCCCTCGCCACGGCCTTCCGGGCCTACGAGCGGGCGATCGCGCTCGACGGCTCCGACCACAGCCTCTACCCGTCGGTGCTGGGGCTGCTGATGGGCACGGTGGAGAACGAGGGCGCCCTGTGGGTCTACCACGAGCCGCCGGCCGGCGACCTCAGCACGTGGCACCGGCGCACGCGGCGGAACGACTACCGCGCGGCCCTCGTGGGCGACTCCCTCCTGGTGATGCGGGCCGACAGCTTCGCGACGCGCTTCCGCTACGAGCAGCTCGACTCGCTGCGCGGGCTGGCGCTGCGGCGCGCGGAGCAGCTGGTGGACCAGTGGGTCGCCGTGGCGCCCGACGAGGCCCCGGCGTGGGCGCAGCGCGCGTGGGTGTACGCCTACCAGCGCCGCACCATCGAGGCGCTCGCGGCCTGGGACCGGGCGACGGCGCTGCGCACGCATCGCGATGGCCGCGGGCGCATCGGGAAGCTGGCGCTCATGCTCGAGCTGCACGAGGTGCCGGCGGCCGTGGGGCTCGCCGACTCGCTCGCCCGCAGGCCCGGCCTCGTGGACTCCATCGCCGCCCTCGAGCCGCAGCTCGCCGGCATGCTCGGGACGGCGCTCGTGGCCGGCGGGCGGGTCGCGGCGGCGGCCCCGCTCAACCGCCTCGGTGGCGAGGTGCGGGTGCAGGAGACGAACGACCCGCTGCTCCGGCGCACCTACGCGTTCGAGAACGGCACGACGGAGTTCCGGCGGGACGCCTACGCGGAGCGCCTCTCGCGCGACGACCTCCTGCGCCACCTGGCGACGCTCGACCGGCAGCTCCGCGCCGTGCCGGACTCCGAGCAGCCCGGCCTCGCGGCGCGCATCTTCCCGACCGTCGCCTTCGCCGCCGCGGCGACGGGCGATACCGGCGTGATCCGCGCCTGGCGGGCGCGTGCCCGGGACCCGCGGGAGCCCAAGGGCGCCGACGCCGACGACTGGCTCGCCTCGGCCGAGGTCTGGGCGAGCGCGCGCGCCGGCGACCGCGCCGGGGCCGAGCGGCGGCTCGCGGCGGCCCGCCGCATGAGCGACGACGCCGTCGCGGCGTTCGCGCTCGGCCGTGCGGAGGAGCTGCTGGGCCACGACGAGGCCGCGCTGCGCGCCTACGCGAAGGTCGACCAGGCGCGCTTCGCCCGGATCGTCAACGTGGACTACGGCGCGGTCCTGCTGCCCCGCAGCTGGCTCGCCCGCGCCGAGCTGCACCGCGCCCGCGGCGAGCGCGAGCAGGCGATCGAGCTGTACGGGCGCTACCTCGCCGCCTTCGACCGGCCGGACGCGATCTTCCAGCCCGAGCGCCTGGCGGCGCAGCGGGCCCTGGCCGAGCTCACGCGCGCCGACGCCGGGGATCGCGTCGGCCCGTAGCGCGCAACCCTCGGCGCGCGCCGGGCATCCGATGCCGCAGACCCACTCGGAGAGGCCGATGCCACCGACCGGCCCCACCCGCCTCGGCGCCGTCCGCGCGGCGCTGGGCGATCGCTTCGACATCCTCCGCCCGGTGACCGGCGGGGGAATGGCGTCCGTCTACGTGGCGCGGGAGCGCGCCCTGGGCCGGGTCGTGGCGCTGAAGGTGCTCGAGGTCGAGCAGGGCGCGGCGCCCGAGGCCCGGGCGCGCTTCCGGCGCGAGGCGGAACTCGCGGCGCGGGTGAGCCACCCCAACATCGTGCCCGTCTTCGCCACCGGCGAGGCGGCAGGGGTCATCTGGATCAGCATGATGTTCGTCGAAGGCGAGACGCTCGCCGAGCACATGCAGGCGGCGGGCCTGCTCCCCGTCGCCTCGGCGCTCCGCCACGCCCGCGACGTGCTCGAGGCGCTCGGCGCGGCGCACCGGTGCGGAGTGGTGCACCGCGACGTGAAGCCGCAGAACATCATGGTGGATCGTGACACGGGGCGCGCGATGCTCATGGACTTCGGCATCGCGAGCGTCCTCGAGCCCGCCGCGGACCACGAGGGATTGACGGGCGTCGGGCGCGTGATGGGCACCCCGCGCTACATGAGCCCCGAGCAGGCCGCGGGCGAGCGCACCCTCACCGCCGCCTCCGACCTCTACGCCGTCGGCCTCGTGCTCTACGAGATGCTGACGGGCCAGTATCCGTACCGCCTGCCCCCCGCGGGCAACCACCTGGTGGCGCACCTCACGCAGCCGGTGCGGCCCGCGCGCGAGCTGCGGCCCGACCTGCCGCCTGCCGTCGGGGCACTGCTCGATCGCCTGCTCGCGAAGTCGCTCGCGCAGCGGGTGGCGAGCGCGGGCGAGGCGCTGGCGCTCCTCGAGCGGGCGCGCGCATCGCTGCCGCCGGCGGCGCCGCGCCGGTGGATCGGGCGTCGCGCCGCGCTTGCCCTCGCCGCCGCCGTGGTCGTGGCGACCGCCGGCGCCATGGTCGCGACGCGCGCGCCCGGCCGGCCCGCCCCGCCCCCGGGGACCGATCCGCGCCAGTCGCTGCTGCTCGGGGCCTTCGACAACACGGGCGGCGACGCCGACGCCGAGTGGCTGCGGCTGGGGGCGCCGGAGCGCCTCGCGCGGCTGGTGCTCGACCGCCAGCCCGGGGTGCGGGTCGTGGGACCCGAGGCCGCGGCGGCCCCGGGCGCAGGGTCGCTCGACGAGTTGCTCGCGCGCGCGCGCGCGTCGGGCGCGTGGACCGCCGCCATGGGCAGCGTGCTGCGCCTCGGCGGGCGCACCCGGCTGTCGCTGCGGATCTACGACGTGGCGACCGGCCTCCTGCTGCGACAGGCGACCGCGGAGGCGCACGATGACGCGGCGATCGACGGCGCGCTCGCCGCCCTCGCCGAGGAGCTCGTGCAGGTGACCCTGCAGCCGGCGGGGAGGCCCGGCTGACCGGGCGCCGCGCCGGCCTCAGAATCGGATCGAGAGCGCGTAGAGCAGCGACAGCGTGGAGACCGAGAGCCGCGTGACGATCGGCGTGCCGTCGCTCGCCGTGCCGATGCGCTGCTCGCCGCCGCTGCCGCCCTGGTAGCCGAGGCCGAGGGAGCCGGTGAAGCCCTTCACCGTGCCGGACAGCCCCGCCGTCGCCCCGTAGAAGTCCACCTGCCGGAAGACGGCCGAGGAATCGCTGGCCTGCGGCGACCGGTCCGAGAAGGCGCCCACGTGGAACCGGATCGCCCGGCTGAGGCGCACGTTGCCGCCGATGGAGACGTTCGTCACCGCGCGCGTGCGGTTGAGCCCGGGCGGCACCGCCACGTTCGAGACCACCGGCGGCTGGCCCACGGGGACCGTGACGACCACCGCCGTCGTGTCCACCGCGAGCCACTCCCACTCGCCGATGGGGGCGTAGTAGCGGACGTTGAGCTCCAGCGTGGCCGGCCCCGGCGACCACGCGAGGCCGCCGTGCACCTGGAACGGCTCCTTCCACCGGTAGGTGGCGTCCGGATCGCGCAGGTCGACCTCGGTGGAGCCCGCCGCGGTGGTGGCGCGGTTCTGGATCAGCGCGTTGCCGGGGCCGTAGACGTGCAGCGAGGGCGCTTTCACCACGACCCCGACCTGCACCCTGTCCGTCGCGTCCCACTGCAGGCCGCCGGCCAGCACGAGGTTCCACGAGGAGCCGCTGCCGCTCGCCGTCTGCAGCGAGGAAGCGAAGGTCGTGCCGTCGATGTTGCGGGCGGCGAAGGTGTTCTTGATCTCGGTGGAGACGACCGAGCCGGTGACGCTCGCGCCGACCCGCAGGTCGGGCCGCAGGCGGTAGGCGGCCGCGAGGATCGGCGCGAAGCTCGTGAAGCTCCCCTCCGAGGAATACGAACTGGAGGCGCTCCCCACGGCGGCACCGCCCGAGATGGTGCCCGGCCGCCAGGCGAACGGGCGGGCGACGGCGAAGCCCGCCCGCCACCGCGACGGCGCCTTCAGCGGCCCGTCCGCGATCGCCACGCCGAAGTAGGAGCCGTTGGTGCGCAGGGCGCTGCTGCTGCGCGTCTCGCCGAGCCCCTCGAGCCTGACCACCTGCCAGTCGTACGCGGTGCTCGACGCGTTCACGCTCGACTTGTCGGCGGCCGCGAGGCCCGCCGGGTTGTACCAGTTCGCCGCGGCGCCGGAGACGCGGGCCACCACCGCGCCCCCCTCGAGCGCCTCCTGCTCGCCCGGCCGCACCCGCTCGTAGTTCGTGATGACGAGGCTGGGCGGGAACCCGACCGGCACGGTGGCCTGGCCGGCGAGGGGCGGGGCGCATGCCGCGAGCACCAGCGCGGCGAGACGGCCGGGGCGGGGCGCGGGCATCAGGGGCTCCGGGCGGGGGTCAGACGTCGAGGTGCGTGACGTACGTCGCGTGCTCCTCGATGAACTGGCGGCGCGGCTCGACCTCGTCGCCCATGAGCCGCTCGAACAGGTTGCTCGCCTCCACCGCGTCCTCGATGGTGACGCGCAGGATGGTGCGCGTGGCCGGGTCCATCGTGGTGCGCCAGAGCTGCCCGGGGTTCATCTCGCCCAGCCCCTTGTAGCGCTGGATCCCCACGTTGCCGCGGCCGTCGGCGCCGGCGAGCCGCCGGGCGTGCTCGTCGCGCTCCTGCTCGGAGTAGGCGTAGTACTCCTCCTTCCCCTTCGCCACGCGGTAGAGCGGCGGCTGCGCGATGTACACGTAGCCGGCCTCGATGAGCTCCCGCATCTGGCGGAAGAAGAAGGTGAGCAGCAGCGTCCGGATGTGCGCGCCGTCCACGTCGGCGTCGGTCATCAGGATGATCTTGTGGTAGCGCGCCTTGTCGAGCGTGAAGTCCTCCTTCACGCCGGTGCCGATCGCCGTGATGATGGCGCGGATCTCCTCGTTGCTGAGGATCCGGTCGATCCGCGCCTTCTCGACGTTGAGGATCTTGCCGCGGAGCGGCAGGATCGCCTGGAACTGCCGGTCGCGGCCCTGCTTGGCGCTGCCGCCGGCCGAGTCGCCCTCGACGAGGTAGAGCTCGGTGAGCCGCGGGTCGTCGATCGAGCAGTCGGCGAGCTTGCCGGGGAGCACCGCACCCTCGAGCCCCGTCTTCTTGCGGACGAGGTCGCGCGCCTTCCGCGCCGCCTCGCGCGCCCGCGCCGCGCTCACCGCCTTCTCGATCACCGCCCGCGCGATCCCCGGCTGCTCCTCCAGCAGCGTGGTCAGGTGGTCGTACACCACCTGCTTCACGATCCCCTCGACCTCGGAGTTGCCGAGCTTCGTCTTCGTCTGGCCCTCGAACTGCGGCTCGCGCACCTTCACGTGCAGCACGCAGGTGAGCCCCTCGCGGATGTCCTCGCCGGAGAGGGTGAAGCTCTCCTTCTTCAGCGCCTCGCGGCGCCGGGCGATCTCGTTGATCGCGCGGGTGAGCGCCGACTTGAAGCCGGTGAGGTGCGTGCCGCCCTCGTGGGTGTTGATGTTGTTGACGAAGGTGAAGGTGTTCTCGTTGTAGCCGTCCTCGTACTGGAGGGCGACGTCCACCTCCACGTCGTCGCGCGTGTCGGTGAAGGCGAGCGGCCTCGGGTGGAGCGGCTTCTTGTTGCGGTTGAGCCACTGCACGAACTCCACGAGGCCGCCCTTCGCGTAGAAGGTCTCCTCCTTCGGCGACTCGCCGCGCTCGTCGCGCAGGGTGAGCGAGACGCCCTTGTTGAGGAAGGCGAGCTGGCGCAGCCGGTCGGCGAGGGTCGAGTAGCTGAAGGTGAGGACGCTGAAGATCTCGGGGTCGGGCTTGAAGCGCACGGTGGTCCCGGTGCCGCGCGCCTTGCCGATCACCGTCAGCGGCTTCACCGTCGCGCCCCGCACGAAGCCCATGTGGTGGCGCTGCCCGTCGCGGTCCACCGTGACCTCGAGCCGCTCGGAGAGCGCGTTCACCACCGAGACGCCGACGCCGTGCAGGCCGCCCGAGACCTTGTACTGGTTCTTGTCGAACTTGCCCCCGGCGTGCAGCACCGTGAGCGCCACCTCGACCGCCGGCTTCCCCTCCGTGGGGTGGAGGTCCACCGGGATGCCGCGGCCGTTGTCGGCCACGGTGACCGAGTTGTCGGCGTGGATGGAGACGGTCACCGAGTCGCAGTAGCCCGCCAGCGCCTCGTCGATCGAGTTGTCCACCACCTCGTAGACGAGGTGGTGCAGCCCGTTCTCGCCCGTCGAGCCGATGTACATCCCCGGGCGCTTGCGCACCGCCTCCAGCCCCTTCAGGACGGTGATGCTCTCGGCGCGGTACTCCGCGCTGCCGCCCCCGTTCGACGCCTCGTCGCTCCGTGCCATGATGCTCCCTGGTGTCAGGCCCCGGGCCGGCGCCGCACCGGCCCCACGATCCAGCGAATGCCCGTGAAGCGGCCCGTGCGCCCGGCGTTCAGCCGGCCGAGGATCCGCGGCGTCATCATCCCCAGCTCCTGCGCCCACGGCGCGGTGGCCACGCGCACGCGCAGCACCCCGTCGGGGCTCACCGACTCGGGCTCGGTGACCGCCGCGATCTGCGGCCCCACCAGCTCGTCCCAGTCGAGGAGCGCGCGCGCGCGGTCCATCCCCGGCGCGAGCTTCGCCTGCGCCACGAAGCTCGCGATCGCCTCGCCGATCGGCGTGGGACCGGGTCGCTTCCGGTCGGTCATGCGGCCCGCACCCGGCCGCCCTCGACGTGCCACACGGGCAGCGCGAGCGAGCGCGGCGCCTCGTCGCGGCGCGGCGCGCTCACGAGCAGCTGCGCGTTCCCGGCGAGCCGGGCGGCCAGCCACTCCTGCCGTTCGCCGTCGAGCTCCGCGAAGGCGTCGTCGAGCACCAGGCAGGGCGGCGCGCCCCGGGCCGCCGCCAGCGTCCGTGCCTCGAGCAGCTTGAGCACGAGCGCGGCGGCGCGCTGCTGGCCCGTGGAGCCGAACTCGCGCAGCAGCCGGCCGCCGACCCGCAGCTCGAGCTCGTCCCGGTGCGGGCCGATGCCGGTGCGGCGCTGCGCGAGGTCGCTCGCCTGCGCGGCCTCGAGCAGCGCGGGCCACGCCGCCTGATCCGCCAGCCGCTCGTCTCCCCGGTACGCCATCGTCGCGACTCCCTGCCCGGCGAACGCCTCGTACTCCTGCGCGAAGTCGGCCGCCATCCGGCTTACCCAGGCGAAGCGCGCGGCCGTCACCACGGCGCCGGCGTCGGCCAGCGGGGCGTCGAAGGCGCGCGCCGCGTCGAGCCGGCCCATGCGGAGGGCCGCGTTCCGCTGCGCGAGCGCCGCACGGTAGCGGAGCAGCGCCCGCAAGTGGCGCGGCTCCGCCAGCGAGAGCGTGCGGTCGAGGAACGACCGCCGCTCTTCGGCGGGGCCCGCCGCCAGCGCCACGTCCCCGGGCAGGAACGCCACGGCCAGCCACGTCCCCACGACATCGGCGGCCCGCGCCACCGGCGCGCCATCCACCGTCAGTCGCTTGCGGCGCCCGGCGCACTGGTACGACGCCCCGACCCGGTGCACCCCCTCGGACGTCGCGATCTCGGCCTCCACGGCGAACCCGTCCGCCCCGAACCGCACCACGTCCGCGTCGGCGGTGCCACGCAGCGCACGGCACAGCACCAGGTAATACGCCGCCTCGAGCAGGTTCGTCTTGCCCTGGCCATTCTCGCCGAGCAGCAGGACCCCCTCGGGTGGCCACTCGAGCACCGCATCGGCGAGGTTCCGGAACTGCCGTACTGCAAGCCGCTGCAGTCTCATGCCGGCAGCCGCGGCGACTTCCCGGGGCGGAACCCCGCCGCATGTCCAGACATGGCCTGAAAATAGCCTCGGACGGCACATGATGGCAGGACTGCAGGAAATTGCGTAACACCTTGATTTTCAATGTCTTTCCGGTCACTTAACGGCCCGGCGACTGTCGCGTCCTACGACAGCGGATCGTCTTCTCGACCACCTGAAGCCTCGAGGCGTGTGGCCATGCGATTCACCCGACTGATGGGCACGGCGGCGCTCGGCATGCTCGCCGCGTGCAGCGACAGCGCGAGCCCGGGCAACGGCAGCTCGCTGCTGACGCTCCAGCTCACCGACGCGCCCGGCGACGTCACCGCCGCCGTCGTCACGATCGACGAGATCTATCTGCAGGGAGCCGACGGCCGCGTCACGCTGCGCTCGGCCGACACGACCCTGAACCTGCTCGACCTCACCGACACCTCCACCGCCCTCCTCTCCGACGTGGAGGTGCCGAGCGGCGCCTACGAGCAGCTGCGCTTCGTCATCTCCGGCGGGTACATCGAGGTGGAGGAGGCGGGCGGCACGTCGCGGATCTATGCGAGCTCGCCGGCGTACGCGGGCCTTCCCGACGGGGCCACCGTCCACGGTGACCTGCAGATGCCGAGCTTCGCGCAGAGCGGTCTCAAGGTCGAGATCGAGGAGGAGGAGCTCGACTTCGAGGACGAGTCGGTCACCCTGCTCGTGGACTTCGACGTGTCCCGGAGCTTCGGCCGCCAGGCCGGGAACAGCGGCAAGTGGGTGATGCGTCCGGTCGTGAAGGGCGGTCGCATCGAGGCGGCGGCCGTGATCCGGGCCGACGTCACGGTGGCCGACACCGTGACGCTGCCGACGCCCACCGGTGGGACCGAGGCGGCGGCGCTCGACGACTTCCGGGTGCGACTGGTGCAGGGCACGACCACCGTGGCCGAGGTGCCGGTGGTGGTGCCGGACGCGACGAAGCCCAAGGTCGGCTTCGCGCGCTTCGTGCTGGTGGCCCCGGGCACCTATGGCGTGCAGCTGGTGGCGCCCACGGGCGTGACGATCACGACCCGGGAGGCGCTCCCCGTGAGCGTCGATGCGGTGGCCGGCGCCACGCGCAGCACGCCGATCCAGGTCACCTCGGCGCGGCCCACCAGCTGACGCCCGGGCCGGCCGGGGCGCCCGCCTTCAGCGCCCGCTGAAGGCGGGCGCTCGCTTTTCCAGGAAGGCGGTGGTGCCCTCGCGCATGTCGGCGGTGGCGGAAAGCAGGCCGAAGTGCGCCGCCTCGATGCGCAGGGCATCCTCGACCGTCAGGTCGTGGCCCTGGTCCACCGCATCGAGGCAGGCGGCGATGGCGAGCGGCCCCATCTGCAGGATCCCGCGCAGCATGGCGCGCGCCTCGTCGAGCAGCGCCTCGGGGGCGACGACGCGGCTCACGAGCCCGATGCGCAGGGCCTCGTCGGCGTCGATCATCCGGCCCGTGAGCAGCAGTTCCAGCGCGCGGCCCTTGCCCACGAGGCGCGGCAGGCGCACGGTCCCGCCGTAGCCCGGGCAGAGGCCGAGCTTCACCTCGGGCTGGCCGAACTTCGCCGTGGTGCTGGCGAGTCGCACGTGGCAGCACATCGCGAGCTCGCAGCCGCCCCCGAGCGCGAAGCCGTTGACCGCCGCGATGACCGGCTTGCCGCAGCGCTCGATGCTCCGCATCGCGCGCTGCCCGTCGAGCGCGCGCTGGCGGCCGTCGAGGGGGCCCTGCTGCGCGAGTTCCGCGATGTCGGCGCCCGCCACGAACGCCTTCGGGCCGGCACCGGTGAGGATGGCGCCGCGGATGGTCGGGTCGGTCGCGAGGCGCTCGCCCACGAGGCCCAGCTCGCGGATCACGTCCGCATTGAGCGCGTTGAGCTTGTCGGGGCGGTTGACGGTGATCGTCGCGATCCCGTCGGCGACGTCGAGGAGCAGGGTGGTGTAGGTCATGGGCACGGATCGGGAGGCGGGTCGGGCGGCGGGATGACGCTGCCGCGCCGCGAAGTGTAATGCCGCCGTGGCGCCGGAGCGGCACGGGGCGGCCCGCCGCGCGGGCCGCCCCGTGCCAGGAGCGCCGCACCGCCTGCGGCCGCGCTCAGTTGGTCGAGGCGCTGAACGTCAGGTCCACGTCGGTCTCGTTGCCCGGCGCGGAGCCCGTCTTGGTGACGCCGTCGTAGTGGCTCAGCACCACGCGGATCGTGCCCGTGCCGCTCGCGCCGGTGGCGACCGTGACGCGGAAGGTGCGACCGTAGGGGAGGCCATTCGCGTCGGTGTTGCGGTTGTCCACCGTCACGCCGCCACCGAACCCCGCGACGGTGTAGAAGAACTGGTGCTCGGTGGCCTCCTGGTCCACCTCGGCGGTGATGTCCACCGGCGGGTTGGCGAGGTCGTTGGTGAGGAGCACCTCGCCGGTGTAGGTGGCGCCGCGCGCCAGCACGAGCGAGCCGGTCTGCGCGAGCGGGGCCTGCGGGCCGTTGCCGTCCGGGTCGCGGATCACCGCCGACTGCACGGCGCCGCCGGCGGTCGGGGTGAGGCGCAACTCGACGCGGGAGATGAGCTCGGACTCGCCGGCGCCGTCGGTGGCCGAGTCGCCGCAGGCGGCGGCAAGCAGCGCGGCGGCCGCGAGCGGGAGGTGGCGCGGGAGGGAAGGCAGTCGCATCGTCGGGTCACTCCTAGAGGCGGGGCAGGGTTACGGGGTGCGCGGACCGCCCCTCGTGCATCCGCGCGCGGACGGCTCACGTGTGCCGGCCGAAGGGAATCCGTGCCCGGAGCACGACGTCGCGCCCGGGGTCGTCCACGAAGAGCCGGTAGCGGCTCAGGTAGTCGCGGTAGCGCGCGTCGAGCAGGTTGCGCACCGTGAGAGAGAGGTCGAGCTCGGTGGCGCCGAGGCGCAGGGCCGTGGCCCCGACCTCGACGTTGAGGAGCCAGTAGCCCTCGGTCGGCAGCGAGTAGACGGTGCCCGGGGGGACCTGGTCCTGTCGCCGCGCGACGACGGCACCCACCTCGGCATACGCCTGGCCTGCCCAGGGACGGTGGCCGAAGAGGCGTGCGGAGAGCGTGGCCCGGTCCTGCGGCATGTCGAACAGCGGCTGGTCGGTGACGCGGTCGGTGCCGCGCACGAGGCTCGCGCCGGCGCTCAGGTTGAGGAACGGCGTGGCGTACCAGCTGGCGAGCAGCTCGGCGCCGCGCATCATCGCGTCGGTCTGGCTGTACTCGAACGCGGGAAAGGCGCCGCGGATGGTGAAGACCGGCTCGCGCGGCCGGAGGTAGATGAAGCCGTCGATGCGCGAGAGCCAGCCGCTCGCCTCGAGCTGCCACGCGGCGCCCTCGTGGCGGAGGGCGACCTCCGCCCCGAGCATCGCCTCGGGCGCGAGCGCCTGGTTGCCGAGCTCGTACTGCGCCGAGCCGTGGTGCACGCCCTGGGCGAAGCGCTCGTTCACCGTGGGCGCGCGCCAGCCTCGCGAGCCGCGCAGGGCCACCGACCACGCGGGGGCCAGCCGGTACGACGCGCCGAGCGAACCGGTGCCGCCGCTCCACGTGCGCTCCGTGGCGGGGCTGTCGATCCCGGCGTCCGCGTACGCGATGGTCTGCTGCCAGAGCAGGTCCCAGCGCGCACCGGCGGAGAGCGTGACGCGGCCGAGCGGCAGCTCCTCCTGCGCGAAGACGGCGCCCCCCACCTGGTCGTAGCCCGGGATCAGGAACGCCTTCCCGTCGGTGGCGTTGCCCTGGTAGAGGCCGCTCAGGCCGACGCTGCCGCGGAGCGCGCCCCGGAGCGGCGCGTGGTCGAGGCGCGCCTCGAGGGTGTTCGTGACGAGCGTCAGGTCGAACGCGGGGATGTCCTGGTTGCGCAGCGGCCCGTGCGTGTCGTACTCGCGGCGGTGGTTGTACTGGAAGCCGTACTGCAGGTGCAGCAGGTGCCTGTCCGCCACGTCCACCCGCGCCTTCAGCGACGCGCCGGTGTGCGACACGCGCTGGTCGGGGCGGTCGATGGCCCAGCTGAAGTCGGTCTGCGGCGGCGGGCCCGCCATCGCGCGCGCGAGGTCGTCGACGTTGCCGGCGTGGGCCCAGCTCAGGATGCCGAGGTGCGTGGTGAACTGTGTCACGACGAGCTCGCCCATGCCCCAGTCGCGATGGATCCCGGCCTGGAGCGACGCGTTCAGCTCGCGGAAGCCGGTGTTGCGCTGGTTGACGTCCGGGGCCTGCGCGTCCCCGGCGACGCGGGCGGTCAGGCGGGCGCGCAGGCCCAGCTCGCCCACGAGCGGCAGCGAGACGCCGCCCGCCTCGACGTGACCGGAGATGGCGGCCTGGCGATTGTTGGTGAAGCTGTTCACGGAGAGGTCGCCGCCGACGCGCCTCTCGAGCGGGACCGGCGCGCGGTCGAGGCGCACCACGCCGCCGAGCGCGTCGGGGCCGTACAGGACGGCGCCGGTGCCGCGCACCACCGTGACGGCGTCGGCGTCGAAGGCGTCGATCGTCGGGGCGTGTTCCGTGCCCCACTGCTGGTCTTCCTGCCGCACCCCGTCGTTGACGACGAGGATGCGCTGCGAGTTGAGGCCGCGGATCACCGGCTTGGCGACGCCGGGCCCGAACTGGATGGTGGTGACGCCGGGGATCTGGCGCAGCGTCTCGCCCAGCGTCTGGCCCCGGCTCCGCGCGAGGTCATCGGCGGAGAGCCGCGTGGCCGACTGCACCGCGCCGAGGCTGCCGGCGCCGGAATCGCCCGCGACGGAGAGGGTGGGCAGCACGAGCGGCTCCGCGACGAGTGCCGCCTCCAGCGCGCCGTCGCGCTCGCGCAGGTCCACCACGCGCCGGAAGGGGCGGTAGCCCACGAGGCGCACCTCGACCTCCACCAGGGCGAGGGGGAGGCCCGCGAGCCGGAATCGGCCGTCCGGCGCGGTCTCCGTGCGCGCGCCGCTCCCCGGCACCGCCACCGACGCGCCGCCCAGTCCCTGCCCGGAGGCCGAGTCGCTGACGCGGCCGGTCAGGAGGCGCGACGGGGCCTGCGCCTGCGCGGCCGCGGCGAGGGCGGCGAGGCACGCGACCGCCAGGGTCGCGAGGCGGGGGACCGGCGGGGGACGGCGGGCAGGCGGCATGGCGGTGACAAGTATAATGATTCATTGTTATCATTAATAGCCCTCCGCTCCCTTCGCCGTACCGGGGCGTCGCGGGCGGGGGCAGATTTCCCCCGTGACCGCCCTCCATCCTCCCGTCGCGGCCGTGGCGTGGGCACCCCGCTCCGGCCTCCGCATCCTCGACCAGACCTGCCTGCCGCTCGACGAGCGGTACGTGGAGCTGCACGCCATCCACGAGGTCGCGGAGGCGATCCGCCGGCTGCGGGTGCGGGGGGCGCCGCTCATCGGGGTGGCCGCGGCGATGGGGCTCGCCGGGGAGGCGGTGCGGCGCGACGCGGCCGGCCTCCGGGGCGAGGCGCTGCTCGACGCCATCGAGTCCGCGGCGGACGTGCTGGGCGCCACGCGCCCCACGGCGGTGAACCTGCACTGGGCGCTCGACCGGATGCGCGCCGCCGCGCGGGTCGCCGGCGGCGACCCCGAGGCGCTCGTCGCGGAGGCGCAGGCGATCTGGGACGAGGACCGGGCGATGTGCGCGCGCATCGGCGAGGCGGGGCTCGCGCTCCTCCGCGACGGCGCGCTCGTGCACACCCACTGCAACGCCGGCGCGCTCGCCACGAGCGGCATCGGTACCGCGCTCGCCCCGGTCTACGTGGCGCGCGCGCGGGGCTGGGCGGTGTCGGTGCTGGCCGACGAGACGCGCCCGCTGCTGCAGGGGGCGCGGCTCACCGCCTTCGAGCTCGCGCGCGCCGGCGTGCCGTGCACGGTGCTCGCCGACGGGATGGCCGCGGCGCGGCTCCGGCAGGGCGACGTGCACTGCGTGATCGTCGGGGCCGACCGCATCGCCGCCAACGGCGACGTCGCGAACAAGATCGGCACCTACGGCCTCGCCCTCGCGGCGCGCGCGCACGGGGTGCCGTTCTACGTGGCCGCGCCGCGCTCGACGTTCGACCCCGCCACCCCCGACGGCGCCGCGATCCCCATCGAGCAGCGCGCGCCCGACGAGGTCACCGCGTGCGGCGGGACGCGCGTCGTGCCCGATGGCGTGCCGGCCTGGAACCCCGCCTTCGACGTCACCCCCGCCGCGCTGGTCTCGGCGTACATCACCGACCGCGGCGTCCTCGCGCGCGACGCGCTCGCGCAGTGGTCGCCGGAGGCCGGCGTGCCCACCACCTGACCCCGCCCCGCCATGCCCGCGATCCTCGCGCTCGACCAGGGAACCACCGGCTCCACCGCGCTCGTGCTCGCCGACGACGGTCGCGTGCTGGGCCGCGGCTACCGGGAGGTGCCGCAGCACTTCCCGTCGCCCGGCTGGGTGGAGCACGACCCCGAGGCGCTCCTCTCGGTGTCGGTGACGGCGATGCGCGAGGCGATGGCGCAGGCCGGCGAGCGGCCGGTCGCGCTCGGCATCACGAACCAGCGCGAGACGACGGTGCTCTGGGACCGGCGCACGCTCGCGCCGGTGGCGCGCGCCATCGTCTGGCAGGACCGCCGCACCGCCGATCGCTGCCGCGAGCTGCGGGCGACGGGGCTCGAGCCGCTCCTGCGCGAGCGCACCGGCCTGGTCCCCGATCCGTACTTCTCGGCGACGAAGCTCGAGTGGCTGCTCCGTGACCCGGCGCTCCGCGCCCGGGCCGAGCGGGGCGAGCTGGCCTTCGGCACCGTGGACAGCTGGCTCGTCGCGCGGCTGACCGGGGGCGCCGTCCACGTCACCGACCATACGAACGCATCGCGCACGATGCTCTACAACCTGCGGACGCGGGCCTGGGACGACGAGCTCCTGGGCGTCTTCGGCGTGCCGCTGGCGGTGCTCCCGGAGATCGTCCCGTCGAGCGGCGTGGTGGGCGAGGCGCGGCCCGACATCCTCGGGGCCGCGATCCCGGTGGCGGGGCTCGCGGGCGACCAGCAGGCGGCCCTCGTCGGGCAGGGCTGCGTGCGCGCCGGGCAGGCGAAGAACACCTACGGCACCGGCGCCTTCATGCTGGTGCACGCGGGTGGCGAGGTGCCGGTGCCGGCGCCGGGCGTGCTCGCGACCGCCGCCTGCGACCTCGACGGGCCCGCGTGGGCGCTCGAGGGGAGCGTGCTGGTCGCCGGGGCGGCGGTGCAGTGGCTGCGCGACGGGCTCGGGCTCATCGTGACCGCGGCGGAGAGCGAGGCGGTCGCGCGCAGCGTGCCGGACACCGGAGGCGTGCACTTCGTCCCGGCCTTCGCCGGCCTCGGCACGCCGCACTGGGAGCCCGAGGCGCGCGGCACGATCACCGGGCTCACGCGCGGCACCACGCGCGCCCACCTGGTGCGCGCCGCCCTCGAGGCGATGGCGTTCGGTACCGCCGAGCTGCTCGACGCGCTCGTGCGCCCCCTCGACCGGGCGGTGCCGGCCCTGCGGGTGGACGGGGGCGCCGCCGCGAACGACTGGCTGATGCAGTTCCAGGCCGACGTGCTCGGGATCCCCGTCGAGCGGCCGCCGATGCTGGAGACGACGGCGCTCGGCGCCGGACTGCTCGCGGGGCTGGGCACCGGAGTCTGGCAGGGCGGCGACGCGCTCGCCGAGCTCACGCGGCAGGGCGCCACGCGGTTCGAGCCCGACCTCGCCGCAAGCGAACGCGCCGCCCGGCTCGAGGCCTGGCGGCGCGCGGTGACGGCGGCGCTCGCGTGGGCGCGGGCGTGAGCTAGCGGCGCCGGCTCTCCTCCACCGACGGGATCTGGTTGCGGTGGCAGGCGGAGCACATCTGGCTGTTCTTCTTCTGCAGGCGTTCGGCGTCGAAGTCCGGCCCGTGCGGATTGAACCGCCGCCCGCCGAGCGCCGAGTGGCAGGTCAGGCAGTCGCGCTCGGCGTGGCATGACACGCAGGTCTCGAGGCTCTGCCGCGCGGCCTGCCCGTGCCCGGCGCTGAACGCCGGGGCCGCGTCGTGATACGCGGAGCCGAGCGAGTTCTGCGTGACGAGCCCCGACTGCTGGTGGCAGGTCTGGCAGAACTGCGACGCGTTGTGGCAGTCGCTGCACGACGTCTCGCGCGACCAGGCCGACGCGGCGTGCCGCGACAGGTACATCGGCGGGTGGTAGCCCGGGTTGACCGCCGCCGCGTTCGGCCGGTGGCAGTCGAGGCACTCCATCCGCGTGTGGCAGCCCATGCACGCCTGCGGCTTCGCGGCAGCCGGCGCGCCGTGGATGTCGGTGAAGTCGGCGCCGTGGCTCGCCGGCCGGCCGCGCGTGACCGTGGCGCCGCGGCCTCGACCCGGCCCCGCGGCGTACATCGCCTTCGCGGCGTCGGGCGAGCCCTGGTGGCACGCGAAGCACGACTGGCGGGTGTGGCAGGTCTGGCAAGCCTGCCGGTTCTTCCGCGCATCCGCGCCGTGGTTCATGTCGAACGCAGCCGCCTCGTGTGTCGCGGGGGCCTTCAGCTCCCACTTCATCGCGAGGGAGCGGCGGTCCGGGGCGAGCGCCTGGATCGCCTTCGTCTCCGGCGCGTTCACGTGGCATTCGGCGCAGAAGTCGCGCGCGTGGCAGGTGGCGCACGAGGCGGACACGCCGGCCTTGTCGCCCGAAGGCACCGCGGCGGTGCCGTGCGTGCTCATGAAGTCGGGCGCCTCGTGCGAGCGCGGCGCCTTCCAGTCCTTCAGGTCGGCCTCCGTCAGCGCCACCGCCTGCGGCAGCGCCACGTGGCAGGTGGCGCACGCGGTATCGGGCACCTCGTAGTGCGCCGCCCGCAGGCCGTGGCAGCCGTAGCAGCTGGCCTGCCGCGCGCGCTCCACCTGCATCCACGGCGCGGCCTCGGCGGCATGGCACGAGGCGCAGGCGAGCACCGAGTCGGCACGGGTCTTCTCCCGGTTCTTCCGGGCGTGCACCAGGTGGTCGTACTTCAGGTTCGAGCGCGCGGGCCCCTGCCGGGCGGCCCAGCGGACGCGCTTCTCGATGACCCCGTCGTGGCAGTCCGCGCAGCTTTCCGCCGCCGGCCAGATCGAGCGGTTCGCCTCGACCGCCCCGACGTGGCAGCTCTGGCAGACCGGGAAGAGCTTCCGGTGCCGCCAGTGGTCGAAGCCGTCGGCCCCGCGACCCGCCCGCCCCTGCGCGAGCGCGGGGCCGGCGACGAGGAGGAGCAGGGCGGTGGCCCGCAGCAGGAGTCGGGTCATCGGGGGCTCACCGCCCGGCAGGGCGGCGCCGCACCGCCGGCGGCAGCGCCAGGCGGTTGGCGGAGGAGTTGAAGAGCAGGCTCACGCGGGCGGCGATGCGGGTCTGGTCGAAGTCGAAGGCGGCGTTGTCGGGCCGGTCGCGGCTCTCGTCGTAGCGGGCGATGTCGAGCCCGAGCCGCAGCCACTCGGCGGGCCGCACCTGGGCGTCGCCACCGTACCACCATACGGTCGCGTCGCTGAAGCGGAACTCGAGCGGTCGGAAGAGCTTCGCGGCCCTGGCCGACAGCGTCACCGTCGGCAGCGGCGTCCACGTGACGTAGCTGTCGAAGCCGTTGCTGCGCGCGCCCACGCCCTGGTCGCGGTGCACGCCGACGTCGATGGTGAGCGTGGGGATGGGACGGCCGGTGACGCCGCCCGAGACGCGGTACCCGTCGCGCTCCGTGGGCGTGAGGACGTTGTTGGCGCCATCCTCGTCGAACTCGTACAGCTCGCCCCGGGCGCGCAGCTGCAGCTTCTGCCGCAGCAGGCTCACGGCGACCGAGCCGTTCACGCCCTTCCACGCCACCGGGCTGAAGGCGCCCCAGATCGTCCAGAGCTCGAAGCTCGGCCGGTACTGCCGCGCGCCGGCGGTGACCGCCACGTCGCGGCTGAAGTAGCGCACCGAGAGGTCGGAGGTGCCCCACCAGCCGTAGGCGAGGTCGTACTCGGTGCCGCCGGTCACCTGCACGTGGCGGCCGGCGCGCACGGTGCCCGACACGGCGACGCGCTCCTGCGCGAACTTGTTGCTCTGCACCTCCACCTCCCGCAGGTACTCCGCGCGCGCGTCCACGGTGGGCGAGGCGTACGACACGACGCCGCCGGCCACCACGGTGCGGTCTCCGGGCCGGAAGTCGTCGAGCGGGTTCAGCGCCGAGCTGGTGATCGGCAGCGCGGTCGCCTGGCCGAAGCCCCAGCCGGCGAAGGCCATCGCCTCAAGGTGCGCGGACGGGATCCGCGCCGAGACCCGGCCGCCGTCGAAGCCGGTCCAGCCGAGGCGGTAGTTCACGATCTGGCGGCCGGCGCGCACCCCGACGTGGCGCGAGGCGTAGTCGAGGTAGCCTTCGAAGAGCTGCACCGCGGGCTCGAGGCCGGGCCACTGCGCGGCGCCGGCGTCGGAGAGGTCGGTGGCCGCGCGCACCTCCGCCACCGCCGTGAGCCCGGCGATCCCGAGCCCCCACATGCGCAGGTTCGCCGTGCCGACCGTGGGCGTGGAGGCGAGGGCGGGACCGGGCCGGTAGTAGTAGCAGTACACGCCGAGGCCCTGGCAGTAGGCGGCGATGCCGTCCGGGGTCTCGAAGGCGCCATTGGGCAGCTGGACCACGTCCCCGGCGAGCAGGCTGTCCTCCGCGAGCCCCTCGTAGGCGACGCGCTGCAGCCGCGCGTCGAGCCGCAGCTGCCAGCCGACCTGCGCCGTGGCGCCGGAGGGGACGGCGACCGCGACCGCGCCGACGGCCAGCGCGGGCAGGACGCGCCGCCTCACGTGGCGGGCCTCCGCGAGAGGTGCGGCTGCCACGCCGCGGGCGACGACTGGAGGTGGCACTGCGTGCACTCGGTCGGCGCGTAGTGGTCGGTGTCGGAGCCGTGGCAGGTGAGGCAGAGGGTGCGCGCCGGCATCAGCGAGGTGACGCGCGCCGGCGTGTGGCAGGCGTCGCACTCGAGGTGCGCCTGCACCGGTCGCTCGTGCGCCTTCGCCGGCGCGACGCCGGCGTGGCAGGTCGCGCACCGGCGCTGCGCCTCGTGGTGCTGCTCGTGGCAGGTCCGGCAGGTGCCCTTGTCGCCGCCCACCTTGAGCGTCACCGGCTGCACGTGGCAGTCGATGCACTTGCCTTCCTTCGTGTGCGCCGGGTGCTCGAACCCGACGGGGCGGCGGCGCGCGTCGTGCTTCGGCACCTGCACCGACACCTGCACGGCGATCGCCTCGCGCAGCTCGTCGGGCTCGTGGCAGGCGGTGCACTCGCTGCGCGATGGCGCCTGGTGGTGGCAGATCTGGCAGCCGCGCCCCTTCTCGAAGGTCAGCTTCCCCTGCCCGGAGGCCACGACGTGACAGCTGAGGCAGGTGAGCGGCCGCTTCGCGTGCTCCGAGTGCTTGAAGCCCGGCAGGTCGGGCGGGGGCGGCGCTGCGGCGGCCGGGCCCGCGCCCAGCGCGAGCACGACGGCCGTCCAGCCAGCCACCGATGCGAGGCGGGTGGTGCGGGCGCCCATGCGCGACTCAGCGCCCGCCGTGCGCGAAGAGGCGCGGCGGGCCGCCGGCCGGGTGCGCCGGTGCCGCCGAGGTGCGGAGCGCCTTGAGCGTGTCGAAAGGCAGCGGCGGGTTGAGCCGGCTGCCCTTGCGCGCCTTCACTTCCGTGTGGCACCCCACGCAGTCGGAGGCGTCCACCTTGGAGGCGTGGGCGTCGTGGCAGGCGACGCAGTTCGTCTCGTCCTTCATCTGGTCGCGGTGCGCGGCGCCGGTGTGGAACGCGATCTTGCGCCAGTCGCCGTGGCACCCGGCGGTCGCGCAGCTCCCGCGGACCTCCTCCACCGTCTTCTGCGTGTGCGGGTTGTGGCAGGTGCCGCACTTCGCGCCGTGCGGCTCGCGCTCCTCGCGGAAGTTGGCGAGGAGGTTCCGCATCTGGTGGCAGCTGAAGCACTGGTCGCTGCCGGGCTTGATCAGGCTCGTGGCCGAGTCGCGCGTGGCGAGGAGCGGCGCGTCCACGGTGAACTGGTGGCAGACGTTGCAGTGGAGGTCGGTCTGGTTCGCCATCTTGCCGATGGCGATGCCGACGTCCTCCTTCAGGTGGCAGCCGTTCTGGTAGCAGGTGCTGTCCACGGGGGCGAAGCGGTGCACCTCCATTCCGTGGCAGGTGACGCACTGCAGCCCGCCCTTGCCGGCGAGGAGCGCCTTCAGCGAGTCGGACTCGAAGTGCGACTTGTGGCCGGCGGTCGTGGCGATCCGCTTCCACTTGTCCTTCTCGGTCGGCGACTCCATGTGGCACGCCTCGCAGCGGAAGTTCTCCACCTGGCCGTGGCCGACGACCGAGGTGGGCCGCTTGAACATCCACAGGTACATCTCGGCGGCGAGGGCCGGGATCGTCTGCACGTGGCAGCTGTGGCACGACATCGTGTCGTGGGCGATCGGCTTCCACTCGAGCGGGTAGGGCGTGGAGTCGCTCGAGGTGAGGCGGACGTCCGGCTGCCGGTAGTGGCAGGCGTAGCAGAAGTTCCGGTTGTGCATGCTGTAGTCGAACCCGAACTTCCCGGCCGTCCCGGCGACCACCACCGCGACGAGGCCGCCGCCGGCAAGCGCCGCCTTGCCGGGGCCGGAAAGCCCGCGGACCCACTGCGCCGCGGCGGCGCGCCGCGGCCACGCCCAGCGCAGTGCGAGGAGTGCCACGATCGCGGCGACGACGCCCAGCCCCACGAGCAGGAGCCCCGGCAGGTTGAACATCCACCGCAGGAACTCGCCCAGGGGGTCCTGCGGCGGGATCTGGAGCTTCTCCTGCGTGGCGGCTTGCAGCAGCATGAGGTCGTCGTCGGCTTGGGGGAGGGGCCGGGGCGCCGGCCGGACCGCGCGAACGGAATCGGCCCCGCCCCGGCTGCCGCCCGGGCGGGGCCGACCCGCGTCAGGTTACCGCACCACTCACTTCGCCGCGACCTGCCGCGCCGGGCGGTACGTCGCGCCGGCCGAGCGCAGGTCCTGCTCGAGCCGCTGCCGTTCCGCCGGGGCGAGGCGCGGGAGGGTCGGGTAGGCGGCCTCGAGCTCGAGGATGTTGGCCGCGAGCAGCGCCTTGTAGAAGGCCGGGTTGTGCGTCCCCTTCGAGCCGTCCTGGTGCGAGTACAGCGTCTCGGAGAGGCCGTACACGTTGTAGAGGGCGCCCTCGGCCGGGCTCACCTTGTTGTCGGTGCCGAGGAAGGCGTCCGTCGCCGCGATCGTCCCCGCCTGCTGCTGCCGGAAGATCTCCGCGAGGAGCCCGCCGTCGGCCGCCGTCACGGTCGCCGCGTTGCCGGCGCTCGGGTTGACCGAGCCGTCGAGGTTCTGGAAGATCGTGTTCACCGACGCCTGGATGCTCGTGCGCAGCGCCACGAACTGCGAGCGCGCGGCGTCGGCGCTCGTGTGGCAGCCGCTCGAGGCGCAGTCGGTGAAGCGCCGCTCGGCGGTCGTGTAGCCGCAGGTCTGCGTGCTGCTCGGCAGCCCGTTCGCCTGCGTGCAGGGGATCGCCAGGAACTCGTGCCCCTCGTACGAGAAGGTCACCCCCCCGTCGGTCACCGAGTAGCCGATCACGTGGCAGCCCGCGCAGAGCTTCGGGTTGCGGTCGGAGTTGTGGGCCGTGGCGGCCGGGTTGGCGGCGTCGAAGACGAAGCCGGCCGGGATGTAGCCGAACCCGTCGCCCGCCACGATCGGCCCCTGCGCCGAGTGGGCGCCGCGGCTGCCGTTGGTGAACGAGCCGCTCGGCCGCGCGCCGCGGTTGTGGCAGCGCATGCAGAGGTTCGTCGTCAGGTCCGGCTGGTCGATCGGGAGCCGCAGCATCTTCCCGTTCGCGCTGCCGTGCGGGTCGTGGCAGGCGGTGCAGGTCACGGGGAAGTACTGCTGCTGGCCCGGGGTGGTGTTGGTGCGCTCGACGTAGTTCGGGTCCACGTTGCCGTTGAGCGAGCGGATGAACGCCTTGCCGTCGTGGCAGGTGTTGCAGCCGGAGGCCGTGTTGCCGGCCGGGCTCGTCTGGATCCGCCCGTGGCCCGACGCCTGCCACTCCTCGGCGAGCGAGATCCCGTGCGACGCCTGCCCGTGGCACGACGCGCACGAGGCGTCGAGGTCGAGCCCGGTGGACACGCCGACGCCGCTCGCCGGCGCGTAGCCCGTCGTCACGTTCGCCCGCGCCAGCGGCCAGTTGGCCTGGTTCTCGGGGTTCTGCACGTGGTTGAGCCCCGGGCCGTGGCAGCTCTCGCACTGCACGTCGTGGTAGGACGAGTCCACCACGGTGTTGATGCCCGCGGCGGCGGTGATGCGGTTGCCGTTCTGGCTGACACCGTGGCACCCGTAGCAGCTCGCCTGCACGCCCGCGCCCGCCAGCTGCAGCCCGGCCCACGCCTCGGCGTGGCCGCTCTGCACCCACTGCGACTGCGTGCCGCTGTGGCAGTTGCCGCAGGTCGTCTTCTTGGTGCCGGACGTGTAGTACCCGAGGAAGCCGTTCACGCTGTCCACGGGCGGGTTGAAGGCGGGTCGCTCCACGAACACCGTGTCGGTGCACGCGGACAGGAGCCACAACGCACCCAGCGCGAGCACCGGCGCGACCCGGACCCGGCGGACTCGGAGAGTTCTCATGTCGCCACTCGAGGTGGAAGAAATGCGGTGAGCTGCGTCCGTAGGACTGCGGAGAATATGCTGTCGGCTCGCATCGCCACGCAAGAGCAGTGTCAGCGTTGCGTTACACCGCAAGCAACCGGCTTTCCGTCCTGAGCCGCGACCCGGCAACTGCATGTCGAGCATTGGATTCCCGGCGTTTCACGGCATTCTCGCGGAACCTTCATGACCACGTGCTAGCTTTGCTTGACAATGCGGCGGAGCGCAAAAGTGTCACGTGGGGCTGACAGGCGCGCGAACCTGTTGCTAAGTTGGCGAAGCTGCGCGTCGGTAGTCGCCCGGGTCATACCTCGGTAGTTCCGAGCGCCTGCTCCGCGGGGCACCTCGCGCGCCGCGTCGCACCGGGAACCGCCCGGCGCCAGGTCCGGGTTCCCGCGCCGTCCGTCCAGATCGCCGCACGCCACAACACGGGAGGTCGGGCCATGCTGTCGCCGACGGAGCATCCCTGGGAACCGGGCCTGACGCTCGGTGAGCACCTCGAGCGCCGCGGGGTGTCGCGCCGAGACTTCCTCGAGTTCTGCGGCGGGGTCGCCGCGGTGCTCGGGGTGGGGAGCGCGGGCACGCCGCAGGTCGCGCACGCGCTGCAGTCGATCAAGCGGCCGAGCGTCGTGTGGCTCGAGCTGCAGGAGTGCACCGGCTGCGTGGAGAGCGTGACCCGCGCGGCGGACCCGACGCTCGGCAACCTCATCCTCGACCTCATCTCGCTCGACTACAGCGAGACGCTGATGGCGGCGGCGGGCCACCAGAGCGAGGACGTGCTCCACGACATCGTCACGAAGCAGAAGGGCCAGTACGTGCTCGTGGTGACCGGCTCGATCCCGCTCAAGGAGGACGGGATCTACTGCACGATCGGGGGGCGGACGGCGAAGACGGTGCTGCAGGAGGCGGCGGCGGGGGCGGCGGCGATCTTCGCGGTGGGCGCCTGCGCGCACTGGGGGAGCGTCCAGGCCGCGCGGCCGAACCCGACGGGGGCGGTGGGCGTGCGCGAGGTGATCCGCGACAAGCCGGTGATCAACATCGCCGGCTGCCCGCCGATCGCCGACGTGATCACCGCGACGATCGTGCACTTCGTCACCTTCGGGCGCCCGCCGGCGGTGGATGCCGAGGGGCGGCCGCTCTTCGCCTACGGCGGCCGGATCCACGACAACTGCCAGCGCCGCGGCCACTTCGACGCCGGCCAGTTCGTGGAGAACTTCGACGACGCCGGCGCGCAGAAGAACTGGTGCCTGTACAAGGTCGGCTGCAAGGGGCCGGCGACCTTCTCGCCCTGCCCCATCTTCCAGTGGAACGACATGACGAGCTGGCCGATCGGCGCGGGGCACCCGTGCATCGGCTGCACCGAGCCGAACTTCTGGGACGCGATGAGCCCGTTCTACGGGCGCCTCCCGGACATCCCGGGCTTCGGGATCGAGTACACCGTGGACCGCATCGGGATGGGGCTCGCGGCGCTCAGCGCCGCCGGCATCGCCGCGCACGCCGGGGCCAGCTGGCTCTACCGCTCCCGCAAGGAGCGCGAGCTGCCCGTCCTCGACACCCCGCCCAAGCCGCCGACCGGTCCGTCGGCCACCGCCTGAGGGAGCACCGACTCATGGCCACCAAGGTCGTCGTCGACCCGATCACCCGCATCGAGGGGCACCTGCGCATCGAGGCGCAGGTGGACAACGGCAGGATCACCGACGCGTGGTCCGTCGCCACGATGTTCCGCGGCATCGAGACCATCATGCAGGGCCGCGACCCGCGCGACGCGTGGGCCTTCACCCAGCGCATCTGCGGCGTCTGCACCACCGTGCACGCGGTCGCGAGCTGCCGGGCCGTCGAGGACGCGCTCGACATCCGCATCCCGCCGGTCGCGAACATCGTGCGCAACCTCGTGCTCGGCATGCACACGGTGCACGACCACGTGATGCACTTCTACCACCTGCACGCGCTGGACTGGGTGGACGTGGTGAGCGCGCTGAAGGCGGACCCGGCCGGCACCGCGAGGATCGCGAGGTCGATCTCGCCCTGGCCCAACAACAGCGAGACGTACTTCGCCGAGGTGAAGGACCGGGTGGCGAAGTTCGTCGGGACGGGCCAGCTCGGCATCTTCACCAACGGCTACTGGGGCCACCCGGCGTACAAGCTCCCGCCCGAGGTGAACCTCCTCGCCGTGGCCCACTACCTCGAGGCGCTCGACTGGCAGCGCCACGTGGTGAAGCTGCACACGATCTTCGGCGGGAAGAACCCGCACCCGAACTACCTCGTGGGCGGGATGGCCGCCTCGATCGACCTCGACGGCTACGGGGCGGTCAACCAGGTGCGGCTCGACCAGGTCGCCACGCAGATCGCCGCCGCGCAGCGCTTCGTGGAGCAGGTCTACTGGCCCGACCTGATGGCGATCGCCGGCTTCTACAAGGAGTACGCGGCGATCGGCGGCGGCTGCAAGGACTACCTCGACTACGGCGAGTGGCCGGACGGCGACATCCGCGACGTGGACACGCTCTACTTCCCGCGCGGGATCGTCCTCGACCGGAACCTCGACAAGGTCTGGCCGCTCGACCAGATGAAGATCACCGAGCACGTCCAGAGCTCGTGGTTCGACAACCCCGCCGGCGACGGCCCGCTCCACCCGTGGAAGGGGGAGTCGAACCCGAAGTACGACGGCCCGGCCCCGCCGTGGGAGTACCTGCAGGGGCTCCGGAAGTACTCGTGGAACAAGGCCCCGCGGTACGAGGGCCGCGTGATGGAGGTCGGGCCGCTCGCGCGCATCCTCGTGGCGTACGCCGCCGGCCACAAGGACGTGCGCGCGGCGGCGCAGGAGGTGCTGCAGCGGCTCGAGGTCGGGCCCGCGGCGCTCTTCTCCACGCTCGGGCGCACCGCCGCCCGCGGCATCGAGGCGCTCCTCGTCGCCCGCCGGCTGTCGGTCTGGAACGACCAGCTCGTCGCGCGCCTCAAGAGCGGCGACACGCGGGTCTTCGACAAGTCGAAGTGGGACCCGTCCACCTGGCCGGCCCGGGCCGAGGGGGTGGGGCTCGCCGGCGTGCCGCGCGGCGCGCTCGGCCACTGGGTGCAGATCGAGAACGGCCAGATCGCGCGCTACCAGTGCGTCGTGCCCTCCACGTGGAACGCGTCGCCGCGCGACCCCGACGGCGCGCGCGGCCCGTACGAGCAGGCCCTCATGGACAACCACCCGCTCGCCGACCCGAAGCGGCCGCTCGAGCTGCTCCGCACGATCCACTCGTTCGATCCGTGCCTCGCGTGCGCGGTGCACCTGCTCGACACCGAGGGCAACGAGATCGTGGAGGTGAAGGTGCAATGAGCACCGCCGCCCGGCCCGCCGCCTCCGCGCGGCCGCACCCGTGGTCGCTCGGGCGGGCCATGCCCGTGCGCACGGGCGAGTACAAGTGGGTGTACCTGTGGGGGCTGCCGCTCCGGGTCATGCACTGGACGGCCGCCGTCGCCATCGTCGCGCTCATCATCAGCGGCTTCTTCATCGGCCGCCCGTACTTCGTGCGCGACTTCGGCGAGACCTGGACGCTCACCATGTCGCGCGCGCGCTTCGTGCACTTCCTCGCCGCCGCCGTCCTCGTCTCGACCGCGCTGGTCCGCCTCTACTGGCTCGTCGCCGGCAACAAGTTCGAGCGGTTCGAGGCGCTGTTCCCCGTGCGCGGCCGCGACCTCGTGAACCTCGTCAGGATGACGAAGTTCTACCTCTTCCTCTCGCGGGAGGAGCCGCACTACCTCGGGCACCACCCCCTGCAGCAGCTGAGCTACACGGGGATCTACCTGATCGCGGTCGTCGAGGTGCTCACCGGCTTCGCCCTCTACGCGATGGCCGACCCCACGGGCCCGCTCGGCTGGGCGCTCCTCCTGAGCAGCAAGTTCGCCGGGATCCAGGGGATCCGCTGGATCCACCACGTGATCACCTGGGTCTTCATCATCTTCATCCCCGCCCACATCTACCTCGCCGCGCGCGCGGACGTGTGGGAGCACGGCGGGACGGTGTCGTCGATCGTCTCGGGCGGCCGCTTCGTGCCGAAGGACATGCACTTCGTCGATGAGTGAGCGTCCGCCGGGCGGGGCGGTCGTGGTCGGGCTCGGCAACCCGCTCATGACCGACGACGGGTTCGGGCTGGCGGTCCTGGAGCACCTCCGGGACCGCTGGTCGCTGCCGGAGGGGGTGGACCTGGTGGACGGGGGCACGTGGGGGATGACCCTGCTCCCGGCGATCCAGGACGCCCGCCAGCTCCTGCTCCTCGACGCGATGAACACCGGCGCGGCCGAGGGGACCGTGTCGGTCGTCGAGCGCGAGGCGCTGCCGCGCTTCCTCTCGACCAAGCTCTCGCCCCACCAGATCGACCTGCGCGAGGTGCTCGCCATCGCCGAGTTCCGCGGCGCGCTCCCCGAGGACACGGTGGCGATCGGCGCCCAGCCCGCCCGCGTGGAGCTGGGCACGGGGCTCACCCCGGCGCTCGCCGCCCGGGTGGAGGAGGTCGCCACCCTCGCCATCGACCGCCTGCGCCGCTGGGGCTATCCTTGCGAGCGGGTGCCGGTCCCGGCGGGGCCGGCCCGGCCCTGATCGCCCGACCGTCCCTCGCGTCCCCGACACCTCGCCGATGTCCCGACCTGCGTCCCGGACCTGTCCCGCCTGCGGCGCCGCCGCCGCCGGCAACTTCTGCACGTCGTGCGGCACGTCGCTCGGCGACCGTGCCTGTCCCGCATGCCGCGGCCCCGTGCCGGCCAGCGCGCGCTTCTGCCCGTCGTGCGGCAGCGGCGTCGTGCCGGGCGCCGCGCGCACGGCCGCGGGCCCCAGCCGGACCCTGTTCGTCGCGCTCGGGGGCGCGGCGGTCGCCGTGACTGCCGCGATCGCCGTGGTGATGGCCCGCGGCCAGAGCACCCCGAAGCCCGGCGCGCCGCTCACCGGCCCCGTGCCCCCGGTGCCGCCCGCCGCGGAGGCGCCCCCCGACCTGAGCACGATGACGCCGCGCGAGGCGGCCGACTCCCTCTACAACCGCGTGATGCGCGCCGCGCAGGCCGGGGACGAGGCCACCGTGGCCCGCTTCACCCCCATGGCCCTGCAGGCGTACCAGATGCTGGGGACGCTCGACAGCGACGCCCGCTACCACGTGGCGCTCATCAAGCTCCACACCGGCGACATCGCGGGCGCGAAGGCCGACGGCGAGGCGATCCTGAAGGCGGTGCCGGGCCACCTCTTCGGCTACCTCGTGCTCGGGACCGTCGCGCGCTTCCAGAAGGACGACGCGGAGCTGAAGCGGCTGCAGCAGGAGTTCCTGGGCCGGTACGACGGGGAGATGGCGAAGAAGCGGCCGGAGTACGCCGACCACCCCCGCGCGCTCGAGGACTTCCGGTCGGGCGCACAGGGCGGCAGTTGACGGGGCGGCGGAACAAATCCGACACTGTTAAGTTCAATTGACGGTGGGACGTCCGGACGCATCCGCCGGCGTGACCACGAGACCCGAGCCAGCGGCAGGGGGCTGATCAGATGAAGGCAGGCACGAAGTTCCTCCTCGGCGCGACGGTGATCGTCGCGAGCGTCGGCTTCCTCATCACGCAGGGCGTGAAGGAGACCGGCACGTACTTCCTGACGCCGACCGAGCTCGCCGCGAAGACCGCGCGCGACCCCGGCTTCTACGACCTCGGCGTGAAGGTCGGCGCCAAGGTGGTCCCGGGCTCCATCCGGCGCGACCCGGCGAACCAGCAGGTGGACTTCCGCATCTCCGACGGCAGCAAGGAGTACGAGGTCACCTACCGCGGGCTCGTGCCGGACACCTTCACCGACGCGAACGACATCGAGGTGATCGTCGAGGGCCGGCTCGGCCGCGACGGCGTCTTCCGCGCGACCGACGTGCTGGCGAAGTGCGGGTCGCGCTACGAGAACGCGCCGAAGCAGGCCTGAACCGCGATGACCCTCCTCGGGGAGTTCTCCCTCTGGCTCACGCTCCTGCTCGGGACGTGGGCCGCCGCCGTCGCGTTCTCGGGGAAGTGGCAGCAGCGGCCCGAGCTCGCCGCCTCCGTCACGCGCAGCGTGTACGCCATCTGGCTGGCGCAGGTCGTGGCGGCGATCGCCCTGTTCAAGGGGCTGCTCACCCACGACTTCAACATCGAGTACGTCGCCGCCTACACCTCGCGCGACCTCCCGACCGGCTACGTCTTCTCGGCGTTCTGGGCGGGGCAGAAGGGGTCGCTGCTCTTCTGGGCGGTGGTCCTCTCGACCTTCTCGGCGGCGGCGCAGTTCCTCGCCCCGAAGCGGTACGCGCCGCTCCTCCCGTACGTCGCGGGCGTCACGAGCGCCACGATGGTCTTCTTCGTGACGGTGATGCTCTTCGCGGCCAACCCGTTCGAGCGGCTCGACTTCACGCCGGCCGACGGGCGCGGGCTCAACCCGCAGCTGCAGAACCCGGGGATGATCATCCATCCCCCGATGCTCTACCTCGGCTACATCAGCATCACGATCCCCTTCGCCTTCGCGATGGCGGCGCTCCTGAGCCGCCGGCTCGACACGGGCTGGATCCACGCCATCCGCAAGTGGACGCTCGTGTCGTGGCTCTTCCTCTCGATCGGGATCACGCTCGGGATGTGGTGGGCGTACGTGGAGCTCGGCTGGGGCGGCTACTGGGCGTGGGACCCGGTGGAGAACGCGAGCTTCCTCCCCTGGCTCACGATGAGCGCCTTCCTGCACTCCGTCATGATCCAGGAGAAGCGGGGGATGCTGAAGCGGTGGAACATGGCGCTCATCGTGGGGACGTTCCTGCTCAGCATCTTCGGCACCTTCATCACGCGCTCGGGCGTCATCGCGAGCGTGCACAGCTTCACGCAGTCGAACGTCGGCTACTTCTTCCTCGCGTTCCTCATCCTGATCGCGGTCACCGGCTTCACGCTCCTCTACACGCGCTGGCCGCAGCTCGAGGCCGACGTGCAGCTCGAGAGCATGGTGAGCCGCGAGTCGGCGTTCCTCTTCAACAACCTCATCCTCGTCGGGATCGCCTTCTCGGTGCTCTGGGGCACGCTCTTCCCCATCCTCTCCGAGGCGGTGCGGGGCACGAAGATCACGGTCGGCCCGCCGTTCTTCAACAAGGTGAACGTGCCGCTCGGCCTCTTCCTGCTGCTGCTCACCGGGATCGGGCCGCTGATCGCGTGGCGCAAGGCGTCGGTCGCGAACCTGCGCCGGCAGTTCACGGCGCCGGTGCTCGCCGGGCTCGTGACGCTGGTGGCGCTCCTCGCGGCCGGGATGCGCGACGGCTGGGCGATCGCGGCGATCGCGATCGGCGCCTTCACCCTCGGCACGATCCTGCAGGAGTACTGGCGTGGCGCGCGCGCCCGCATGCGCATGCACGACGAGGCGGCCCCCGTGGCGCTCGTGCGGCTCGTGAGCCGCAACCGGCGGCGCTACGGCGGCTACCTGGTGCACGTCGGGGTGGTGATCTACTTCATCGCCTTCTCCGGCATGGCGTTCAAGGTGGAGCGGGAGGCGACGCTGAAGCCGGGGCAGTCGGTGGAGGTGAAGAGCCCGTACGGCCACACGTACACCTTCACCCACGTCGGCATCTCGCAGTTCAGGCAGCTCAACCGCTTCGTCTCGGCGGCGACGGTGGAGGTGGCGAAGGACGGCAAGGCGCAGGGCGTGATCGTCTCGGAGAAGCGCCAGCACTTCACGCTCGACCAGTTCGGCCAGCCGACGAAGTCGTTCGAGCCGTCCACCGAGGTGGGGATCCGGAGCGACCTGCGCGAGGACGTGTACGTGGTCTTCGCCGGCACGACGGGCCCCACGGAGGAGGCGGTCTACCGCTTCAACGTGCACCCGCTGGTGATGTGGGTCTGGATCGGCGGCTTCGTGCTGGTGCTGGGCGGCCTCACGGCGATGTGGCCCACGGCGGGCGGCGCCGGGGTGGCGACGGCGCGGCGCGAGCAGGCGGGCTACGGCGTGCAGCTCGTCGGCGCGGGGGCGGAGTGACGGCCATGGCGGATCGGTCCCTCGGCCGGCGGCGGTTCCTGGCCGGCCTCGTGGCAGGCGGCGGCGCGCTGCTCCTCGCGCCCGGCGCGCTCGGCGGCCAGCAGCCCGCGCCGGCGCGCCCGCGCGCCGGGGGCGGCGAGGACGGCGAGCTCTTCAACCCCGACGTCGTCGGCCGCTCGCGCGAGCGCACCAGCGCGCTCGACAACGCCGAGGCGATCAAGCAGGTGGAGCTGCGGCTGGCGTGCACCTGCCCGTGCAGCCTCGACATCTTCACCTGCCGCACCACCGACTTCACCTGCACCTACTCGCCCGCGCTGCACCGCGAGATCGTGGGGATGTGGGACCGGGGGATGACGGCGCAGCAGATCATCGACGCCTTCGTCGCGAAGTACGGCGAGGAGATCCTGATGGCGCCGAAGCCGCAGGGCTTCAACCTGGCGGGCTACGTGGTGCCGGGGCTCGCCGTCACCGCCGCCGGCGGGCTGCTCGTCTGGTACCTGCGGCGGCGCGGCGCGGCGCTCGCGCCGGCGTCCGCGGGCGGCGGCGCGCCCGCCCTCGATGCGGGCGCCACGCCCGAGGAGCTCGCCCGGCTGCAGCGGGCGCTCGCCGAGGCGGACGACTGATGACGCTCGAGCTGGTCGCCGCCGCGCTCGTCGGGGTCGCGCTGATCGTCCTCGTGCTGACGCCGCTGGCCGGCGGCCAGCCGGCGGCTGCGGGCCTTCCCGAGGCGGACGAGTTCGTCGAGCCCGACGAGGACGAGAGCGACAAGGCCCGCGCCCTCGCCGCCCTCCGCGAGATCGAGTTCGACCGCGAGACCGGCAAGCTCTCCGACGACGACTACGCCGGGCTCAAGGCGAAGTACACGCGCCTCGCGCTCGACGCGATGCGCGCGGAGGACGCCGCGGCGGCCCGGCCCGACGTGGAGGCGATGGTCGCCGCCCGGGTGCAGCAGCTGCGCACCGGTGCCGCCCCCGCCTGCGCGACCTGCGGGCCGCGTCCCGAGCCCGACGCCCTCTTCTGCTCCGACTGCGGCCGGGCGCTCGGTGGCGGCTACTGCGCCCAGTGCGGGGCCCGCACCCGGCCCGACGGCTCCTTCTGCGAGCAGTGCGGCAGCCGCGTCGCCGCCTGAGCGCCGGCCGGCCCCGGGAGGCGGGCCCGCCTCCCGCACCCTGATGCGCCCGCTCGCCCTCGCCGCCGCCGCGGCGCTTGCCGCCGTGGCGCCCGCCGCGGCGCAGGCGACCCTCGACCCGACCGAGCAGCGGATCGTCGCCCACGTGCGCGCGCACCGCGACTCGGCGATCGCGCTGCTGCAGCAGCTCGTGGACGTGAACAGCGGCACCCTCAACGTCGCCGGGGTCCGCCGCGTGGGCGAGCTGCTGGCGCCGCGCTTCGAGC
>Ga0101944_10000647_pt1 | contig 95506 bp, 72 predicted proteins | sample DewCreD2012metaG_FD_75245 | JGI IMG/M metagenome (GOLD analysis project Ga0101944, IMG submission 75245) | Hot spring sediment bacterial and archeal communities from British Columbia, Canada, to study Microbial Dark Matter (Phase II) - Dewar... ... | reverse complement strand
CGCGATGCCTCGCGGGACGGGGATCGCTCCTCCCTCCCGAAGGCTCCAATGCCTTCGGGAGGGTATCATGGCCCCACGCATCCCGGCCTGCCGGGCGGGATGTCCACATCCCGCGAAGCCCGCGATGCCGCGCGGGACGGGGACGTCCCGCCTACAGGGGAGGCACTGTCTCGGGGGCGATCTGGTTCCCAGGCGTTGCCCTGGACTCTACGCTACGAGCCGTTCAGGCGGAAGAGAGGAGCGATCCACCTACATTTCCGGCCCGCACCCGTGATTCACTGCCCGGGTTGGGCCGCTCGAGGCCCGTCGCCCAGGGCGTCGGCGGGCCAGATGCCCTAGCGCCAGGCCGAGCAGCGCCAGGGTGCCGGGCTCGGGGATCGCGCGCAGGGCAACCTGGTAGTGCGACTCGACCTCGGCCGCGCTCAGGGCGTAGGGGTAGATCGCCGTCTCGTCGAGCCCGCCGGAGAAGTAGAACCAGCCGCTGTTCGCGTTGGGCCAGGTAGACGCATAGCCCGTGCCCAGATAGTAACTGTAGGCGCCGCTGTAACCGAACTCGTTGAAGGTCTGCTGCCCGATCAGGGTGCCGTCGAGATAGAGAAGCTCGGTGCCGTTGCGGTAGACGCAGACCAGGTGGTGCCAGGCGCCGTCGTTGTAGGCGGTGGGCGAGACGATCTGGTTTCCGGTGCCGTTGTGCCAGAAGAGGCTGGAGCGGATGCGGCCCGTGGTGTCCACGTAGATAGCGGGCACCCACCCGGTCGCGCCGCCGATGCCGGGGGTCGTGCCCGCGTTCGTCTGGCCGAGGATGACGCCGTTGCCGATCGTCTGGAACCAGGTTTCGAACGAGAGCGAGTAACCATTGGTGTTGCCGCCGGTGGGGTAGGAGCCGAAGGCGGCGGGGGGCAGCTCGAGGTAGCTGGTCGAGCCGTTGAAGCGCGCCGAGGGGTCGCCGAGGAAGCAGGGCGCGCCGAGGCCGAGGGCCACGTTGCCGCGGTAGGTGGCGGGGTTGCCGTCGGCCGAGTCGGCGGCGGGCAGGCCGTTGGCGCTGCTGGCGTCGTTGAAACGGTAGTAGGCGTTGGCCCCATCGCGCACGATGGTGGGGCCGTAGGTGGCACTGGGCGGAATGCGCGCGTCGAAGTGCGCCCGCACCTGCTGGGCCGTGAGCGCGTGGCCGTAGACGGCCACCTCGTCCACGTAGCCGGGCAAGTAGGTGTGGAGCTGGCCGTAGCCGATCATCAGCGGGTCGGCGTTGGTGCCGGGCGCGCCGCTGCGGGTGGCGGTGGCGTCGAGCGAGCCGTTGATGTAGATGCTGGCCGCGTTGCCCGAGACGGTGGCCACCACGTGGGTCCAGACGCCTGCGGGCACGCTGGTGGCGGCCTGGAAGTTCAGCACGGCGCCGCCGCCGGCGTTGTGCTGCTGGAACAGCAGGCGCCCGTCGGCCCCCCCGGCTCCCAGACGCCGTAGTTCCGCCGATTCGCCGCGGAATCGCCCTTGCCGACGATGCGCTGCCAGTCGCCTGCCTCGGCGGTCTTGCGGTACCAGAACTCGATGGCGATGTCGGCGAGGAGGTCCAGCTCGTTTGCGTCGGGGGCCGTGACGGTGGCGTTGGAGCCGTTGAGCCAGACGGAGGTGTTGGGGTCGGCCGTGAGCGCGCCGGGCTTGGCGAAGTCGCCGGCGGCCAGATTGTTGTAAGTGCCGTGTCCGCCATAGCTTGAGATGTCGATGGCCGTTGGCCCGCTCGCCTCGCCCAGGCGGTAGTAGCGCACGGGGTTATCGGCCAACACCGCGGCGTCGTAGAATCCGCCGCGCGCGGCCCCGTCCAAGCCCCCCAGGGCCGCCGCCAGAACCGCTAGCACGAAACGCCCGGTCCCCATCTATGTAGTCCCCTAGCATTGGGGAGCGTGGGACAGGGGCTCGAGCGGCGGTGATGGCCACCGCATAACCACATATGCTGCAAAGCCTTACGCTCTCCAGCCATTCATCATCGCATACTTGCTCATCCCACAGGTGAGCCGGAATGGCCGGAGCCACGAGAATCGCCAATCCTCGCCCTCCTGCCCATTCTTGTTCACTTCCCCCTCTCAGGGTTGAGCAAGTATGCGCAGGGTGTGCCCACCAAGCACTCGCCAAAGTCCCCTCTGAGGGCCGCCAGGTCCGCAAGGGGCAGGATTGCCCACACTCTGTACACCCTTAACATTTGTCAGGTAGCAGCTTCCGTGCCGTGGCTGTTCCATCTCCCCGACTGATGGCTGCACGCAGACATGATCTCATAAGTAGTTGCACAACGGGCATTTGAGAGGATCATGCCTCAGTCTGGCCGATGGCTGCTGAGGGGGCTGACTTGGTCGGGTCGCGGCCATGTTGACGTCAAGCCACATCTCGGCTGGTCGCAACGGGTCCTCATAGCCACAACATATTACAGCAGATGTGTTTATAGTCTGTTGCGGCTCAGCAACATGGCCTGTGAGGAATCAACACGCCTGCTGCGGATCCAGGCGCGGTGTTCTGTGCGCTATGGAGGTGAGGGCTCTGAATGGGCCAACGTCCTCCCGCTGATTGCTCTGCCGGCAGCGGGTGATCCTCCTGAGGCCATCGCGGCTGGCGTGCCGACGAGAGCGGCCAGGCCTCAGTAGCTTGACAGGCGCCCGTCTGGCGGCTACGATGCGCGGCACACAGGGGTTTTCCTTGGAGGAGACGGAGCCATGTCGCACTGGATGGGGGCTGGCGCGGTGTTGTTGCTGATGGCCGCGGTCGCCGGGGCAACGGGCACACGGCCCTTGCGCCTGTATGTTTCGCCCGACGGCAACGATGGCTGGACGGGCCGCCGCCCGAGCCGCTCGGTCTTCGGCGGCACGAGCGGGCCGTTCGCGACCATCGTTCGCGCCCGCGACGCGATCCGCGAGCTGCGAAAGGCCGAGGGCGGCCTGACAAGGCCCGTCATCGTCTCGATCCGCGGCGGGGACTATCGCCTCGCCGAGCCACTCGTCTTCACGCCTGAGGACTCGGGCACGCCCGATTGCCCGATCGTCTACCGGGGCCACCGCGGCGAGCGGCCGCTCCTCAGCGGCGGCGTGGCGATCGGCGGGTGGAAGGAGGTCCAGGTCAACGGCCAGCGGGCCTGGCAGGCCGAGTTGCCGGAGGTGAAGGCGGGCAAGTGGTACTTCCGCCAGCTCTTCTGCAACTCCGAGCGCCGCGTTCGCACCCGCCTGCCGAAGGAGGGGCTCTACCATTTCGCCGGCTTCCTGGGCGAGGACGGCAAGGCGAAGTGGAACGAGGGCCAGACCGCGATGAAGTTCGCGCCCGGCGACCTCCGGGCGTCGTGGGCGGGCCTGGGCGACGTGGAGATCATCGCCCTGCACCTGTGGGCCGAGTCGCGCCTGCCCATCGCCAAGGTGGACGAGAAGGAGGGTGTGGTCACCTTCACGCGCAAGAGCGTGTTCAAGCTGGCCGAGGACTTCAAGGCCGACCCCGGCCGCTACTACGTCGAGAACGTGGCCGAGGCCCTCGACACGCCGGGCCAGTGGCGCCTCGACCGCGGGACGGGCGTGCTCACCTACCTGCCGCTCAAGGGCGAGAGGCCGCGGGTCACCGAGGTTGTGGCGCCGCGCCTGGTGCAGCTCGTGCGCTTCGAGGGCCACGCCGACGGCGAGCCGCGCATCCGCAACCTGCATCTCCAGGGCCTCGCGTTTGCCCACACCGAGTGGACCTTGCCCGCCGACAAGTCGGGCGACGGCCAGGCGATCACGAGCGCGCCGGGGGCGCTCTGGCTCCAAGGCGCCGAGGGCTGCTCGATCCGCGACTGCTCCGTGCAGCACGTGGGCGGCTACGGCATCGAGCTGGCCAAGGGCTGCAAGGGCAACGCCCTCGTCGGCAACGACCTCTGGGACCTGGGCGCGGGCGGCATCAAGCTGGGCCACGACACCTCGTTCTCCACCGTCACCGACAACGTCGTCACCCAGGGCGGGCGCATGTTCCCCAGCGCGGTGGGCGTCTGGATCGGCCACAGCGGCGACAACACCGTGTGCCACAACCACATCTGCGACCTTTATTACACGGGCATCAGCGTCGGCTGGTCGTGGGGCTACGCGCCCAGCAAGGCCGTCCGCAACATCATCACGCACAACCACATCCACAACCTCGGCCAGGGCGTGCTCTCCGACATGGGCGGCATCTACTCGCTGGGCGTCAGCCCCGGCACCCGCCTCGCCTACAACCTCATCCACGACGTCGAATCGCACGCCTACGGCGGCTGGGGCCTCTACACCGACGAGGGCAGCACCGGCATGGTCCTCGAGAACAACGTGGTCTTCAACACCAAGACCGGCGGCTTCCATCAGCACTATGGGCGCGAGAACATCGTCCAGAACAACATCTTCGCCTTCGCCAAGGTCGGCCAGCTCCAGCGCACCCGCGACGAGGAGCACATCTCGTTCACCTTCGAGCACAACATCGTCTACTGGACCGAGGGGCCGCTGCTCCACGGGAGCTGGCGGAACGGCAAGTTCCTCTTCGACTACAACCTCTACTGGCAGGCGGCGGGCAAGCCGTTCGACTTCGCGGGCAAGAGCTTCACCGACTGGCAGAAGGCCGGCTACGACGTGCACAGCGTGATCGCCGACCCGCTCTTCGTCGCGCCCCACGCCGGCGACTTCACCCTCAAGCCCGGGTCGCCCGCCCTCAAGCTCGGCTTCAAGCCGATCGACCTGTCCACGGTGGGGCCACGCAAGGAGAGAGACCGATGAAGGCGGCGCTGATCCGGGAGCATGGGGAACTCGACAGGGTCGAGGCCGGCACGATGCCCGAGCCCGCGGCCGGGCCGGGCGAGGCGGTGCTCGATGTCCGGGCCGCCGCGCTCAACCACCTGGACATCTGGGTGCGCAAGGGCGGGCGGGCGCCGATCCCGATGCCGCACGTGCTCGGCTCCGACGCGGCGGGGGTGGTGGCAGAGGTTGGGCCGGGGGTGTCAGACGTGAAGGTCGGCGACGAGGTCGTGGTCATCTCTGGCCTGTCGTGCGGGGCGTGCGAGGCCTGCCGCCGCGGGGAGCACAGCGAGTGCGCCTCATTCGGCATCATCGGGCTTTCGCGGCCGGGGGTGTTCGCGGAGAAGGCGGCCGTGCCCGCGGCCAACCTGCTGCCGAAGCCGAAGGGCCTGAGCTGGGAGGAGGCGGCGGCGCTGGGCATCGCCTACTCGACGGCCTGGCGGATGCTGTTCACCCGAGCAAAGCTGCGCCCCGGCGAAACCGTGCTCATCCACGGCATCGGCGGCGGCGTGGCCCTCGCGGCGCTTCAGTTCGCACGCCATGTCGGGGCCGAGGCCATCGTCACCTCCTCCTCCGAGGCGAAGCTGGCGCGGGCACGGGAGCTCGGCGCCGCGCACGGCATCCACTACAGGAGGACGCCCGACGTGGCGGCCGCGGTGCGCGAGGCCACGGGCGGACGGGGCGCCGATGTGTCGGTGAACACGGTGGGCGCAGCCGCGTGGCCGATTGACCTGGCGGCGCTGCGCAAGGGCGGCCGGGCCGTCGTGTGCGGCGTGACCACGGGCGCCGAGGCGCCGACCGACCTCCGTGCGCTCTACTGGAACCAGCTCTCGCTGCTCGGCTCGACCTTCGCCTCGCACGACGACTTCCGCCTGATGCTCCGCACCGTGGCCGCCGCGGGCATCAAGCCCGTGCTCGACTCCGTCGTCCCCCTCGGCCAGGCGGCCGAGGCGATGGGCAGGATGGAGCGCGGCGAGCAGTTCGGGAAGATCGTGCTGAGGGTCTGACCCAGGAGAAACCACTTGACGCATCATCGTGTTGGCAGGGGCGCCCTGACCGCCGTCCTCGTGTGGACCTTCTTGTGCCCTGAGGGCGCGGCGCAGATGCGCTCGGGCTTCCGCATCCCGGGCTTCGAGGAGACGATGGGCGTGGACCCCGCGCCGCCGCGGGAGCCCTACACCGTGCAGTTCATCACCAGCTCGGCGCCGGCCAGCGTCCTCTGGCCGGGCGAGCAGGCGTCGTTCACCTTCCAGCTCGTCAACACCGGCAAGCAGCCGCTGCGGGCCAAGGGCAAGGTGGACCTGATCGCCTACGGCACGAAGGGGCTGCCGGGCGACATCTGGGTGCCGCAGATGTTCAAGGTGGCCGACTGCGGCTCGACGCCCGCCGAGGCGAGTGTGGAGCCGGGCAAGTGGCAGAACCTCACGGTGACGCCGAAGACGCCCGAGCGGAACGGCGCCTACGCGCTCGTGATTGATCTCGGCCCGGCCGGGCGGCGCTTCGTCACGAGCTTCGTCCGCACGTTCAAGGCCGAGGCCAGGCCCGTGCAGTTCCCGCAACTGTGCCTCGACAACAACGAGCCCGATCTGCTGACTCGCCTGGGCGCCGCGCCCAACCGCATCGGCATCGGCTACAAGCCCACGACCGAGAAGGACTTCGCCGAGTGGTACGCGCGCGAGGGCCAGAAGCTGGCGGCCTACCAGGCGGCCGGCTTGGCGGTCACCGTCGAGTTCGGCGGCGGCGCCTTCTGGCACGAGAACCAGCCGCTCGGCCGCCCGCGCCCCTGGCTCGACGACAAGGGCGTGATGCAGGACACGAAATTCGACCTCGCCTGGCTGCCGGCGTGGGACGCCGATTTCAAGAAGCTCTGCAAGATGTTCGCCGTGGATTACGGCTGGCCGAAGGGGCCGATCAACGGCTACATGCTCTGGAACGAGCCGTGGGAGGGCATCTCGATCAGCGGCTGGGGCGCCGACATGCTCCGCTACCGCGAAATCTACACGGCCATGTGCGAGGCCGTCGAAGAGGCGCGCAAGGAGGCGGGCGTGCAGGTGCTCCTCGGCGGCTGCGACAGCTCGTCGAACACCTTCGACAAGCTCTTCCCTGACGGCAGCGACGGCTTCCTCAAGTGGCTCGACTTCTGCTCGATCCACTACCAGGGCATGCACCCTCCCTCGACCGTGAAGGCCTGGATGAGCCGCCAGCACCCCAACGGCCGCGTGCGCATCTGGGACACCGAGAGCTGGGTGGCGAACACCGACGACCGCGTGGCCGCGGTCGTCGCCACCAATCTCTCGACCGGCCACGACCGCGCCGTGGGCATCTACCACGGCAACATCGCCACCGAGTGGCACGACCGCCGCGCCCGCATCCTCGGCGACGACGGCAAGCCGAAGAACATCGAAACCGGCCACACCTGGAGCGTCGCGGCCAGCGTGGGCGCCGTCACCCACTTCATCGGCGAGCGCAAGTTCCGCGAGTTGCTGTTCAAGAACGGCCTGCCCTGGGTCATGGTCTTCGACGGCCGCACCGACGCGGCGGGCAGGCCCGACCCCGAGGACGGCACGGTGGTCGTGGTGGGCGACATCGGCGAGGCGTTCGGCGCCGACCACGTGCTTTTCCGCACGGCCCGAGGCCTGGCCGCCATCGCCCGCAAGAAGGAGCTGCGCAAGAAGCTCGCCGCCCTGCCCAGGGAAGCAGACCCGAAGGAGCGCGAGGCCCTCGAGAAGGCCCTCCAGACGCCCGAGGCGCTTGGCGACGCCTCGATGACCTTGCGCGACCGCCGCGGGCAATTCGCCCTCCACGACTTCTATGGCAACCCGATGCCCTCGCGGCGGGGCCGCATCGTGGTGCCGCTCGACCACCGCGGCTTCTTCCTGCGCGGCGACGGCAGGCCCAACAGCTTCGCCGCGCTGCTCCAGGCCATCCGCGAGTCGGACGTCGAGGGCATCGAGCCGCTCGCCAAGGAGTGCCTCGACCTCACGGCCCGCATCGAGCAGAAGCCCACGCTGCGCCTGAGGCTCACCAACGTGCTCAACCGCCCGCTCCGCGGCACCCTCGACGTCACGCTCGGCAAGCTGAAGCTCGAGCCCGCCTCGCAGAAGCTCGCCTTCGGGCCGCACGAGACCAGGGCCGTGGCCATCCAGGTCGCGGCCGGCGCGCCCGACCCGAGCAACACCTATCCCCTGCACCTCGTCTTCGACGCGGGGCGCGACGGCATGTCGGAGCACGACGAGGACCTGCACGTCAACGTCATCGCCAGGCGGTCGATCCGGGTGGACGGCAAGCTCGACGACTGGAAGGACGTGCCCGTGCAGACCATCACCAGCCCGCTTGCGGCCGGCCCCACGCTCGAGGAGGCCGCCTGGCTGCCGTTCCAGAAGTTCGACACCACGGTGCAGAAGGGCTTCGCGAACGGCTGGCTGGCCTGGGACGACCAGTGCTTCTACTTCGCCGCCCGCGCCGCCGACTCCACGCCCGAGGGCGGCATGCTGCGCTTCGAAACGCGCGACGACGACCAGTTCTTCTATCCCGAAAAGTGCACCATCGTGCGCATCGAGAAGCCGCGCATCGCCCCCTTCCGCCGCGAGGACACAGCCGAGCCGCGCGAGCTGGCCTGGCCCCAGGGCGTGCGCCGCTACAGCTACCGCCGCAACCCCGATCTGCCCGCGGGCAACGCGCCCAACCACGACAACGTGCAGATCGCCTTCAACGTCGTGCCCGAGGCCGACAAGCCCTGGGCGCCCTTCCCGCCCGGCACCATGCCCCGATACACGGGCTACTGGGACACCGATTACGAGTACGCGCTGAACCCCGTGGCCGAGCGCTTCGGCGGCGGCACCGAGATCTGGCCCCTCCGCCGGCCCGACCTGCCCAACAAGCACTACTACCCCCGCCAGCCCAAGGCCCCGGGCGAAGGCCCCGTGAAGGATGGCCAACTCGCCATCGTCCACGAGGGGAACACCCGCATCACCGAGTGCGCGCTGCCCTGGCGCGAAATCCCCCACGTCAAGCAGGCCCTCGACGCGGGACGCACCATCAAGTTCAGCTTCCGCGTGAACGACAACGCCAATGTCGGTTGCATGGAACTCAGCCGCGGCCGCTCCGTCGCCAAGCGCAACGGCTCGTTCAAGGTGGACTGGACGGAACACTGGGCCAACGAGCTGGAGTTCGCCTTCGAGAAGTGAGGAGCGCGTCATGCCCGACGGGCCGAGGCCGAACATCCTCTGGGTGTCGTTCGAGGACACCAATCCCTTCTACGGCTGCTACGGCGACCGCGTGGCCCGCACGCCGAACCTCGACCGCCTCGCCGCCGAGGGCTGCCGCTGGCCGCTGGCCTTCTCGACCGCCGGCGTGTGCGCGCCCGCACGCTCCGCCGTCATCACCGGCATGTATCCCATCTCGATCGGCACCCACCACATGCGCACCACCCACACCCACCCCGCCACGCCCGAGCTGCCGACGCCCTACTCGGCCGTCGTGCCCCACTACGTGAAGTGCTTCACGGAATACCTCCGCGCCGCAGGCTACTACTGCACCAACAACGTCAAGACCGACTACCAGTTCGACCCGCCGCTGACGGCCTGGGACGAGTTGAGCACGACGGCCCACTGGCGCAACCGCCCCGACAAGCGCCAGCCCTTCTTCGCCGTCTTCAACCCCACGCGCACCCACGAGAGCGGCATGTGGCCCGAGAAATGCCCCGAGCCGACGTTCGACCCCCAGGCCATCGAGCTGCCGCCCTACTTCCCCGACACGCCAAAGGTCCGCGAGGCCATGGCCCGCATGTACACCCACATCGAGGAGAGCGACCGCGAGCTGGGCGAGTTGCTCGCGCAGCTCGAGGAAGACGGCCTGGCCGAGAACACGCTCGTCCTGCACTGGAGCGACCACGGGCCGCTGCCGCGCGGCAAGCGCTGGCCCTACGACTCCGGCATTCGCATCCCGATGATCGCCCGCTGGCCGGGGCGTCTCGGGCCCGGCGCCGTGAGCGACCGGCTGGTGAGCACGGTTGACCTCGGCCCCACCGTGCTCTCGGCGGCCGGCGTGCCGGTGCCCGCGCACATGCAGGGCCGGGCGTTTCTCGGCGAGCAGGCCGCGGCGCCGCGTGAGTACGTTTTCGCCTCGCGCGACCGGCACGACGAGGCATATGACATGGTCCGCGCCGCCCGCGACCGCCGCTTCAAGTATCTTCGACACTATCGCCCCGACCTCCCCTACCTTCTCTGGGTGCCCTACCACAACCGCCACCCGATCGTCCAGGAAATGTGGCGGCTCCACTTGGAGGGCAAGCTCGAAGGCCCGCAGCGCCTGATGTTCCAGCCCCGCCCCGCCGAGGAGCTGTACGACACCGAGGCCGACCCCTGGGAGACGCGCAATCTCGCGGCCGACCCCGCCTATTGCGCCGACCTTGAGCGGTTGCGCGCCGCGATGGACGCCTGGCTCGCCGAGGTGGGCGACCTGGGCCGAATCCCCGAAACCCAGATGGTGCGGCAGTGGTATCCCGACGGCGAGCAGCCAACGACGGCGCCGCCGGTCTTCGTCCCCATCTGCGGGGAAAGCCCTGGGCAGCAACCCGCGCCCGAGGGCGGCCGCTACCGCGCGCCCGTGGCGCTTCAACTCCATTGCGCCACGCAGGGAGCGTCCATCGCTTACACGCTTGAGCCGGGAGAGAAGGTGCGCTGGCGGCTCTATGCCGAGCCGCTCCGGCTGCCGGCCGGCGCGACCACCGTGCGCGCCCGGGCCATCCGCATCGGCTACAGGGAAAGCCCCGAGCGCGCCGCGACGTTCGAGGTAGTTGGGGGCAGTTGACCTGTGCGCGATGGATGCGGCGGCTTGAGCCCCCGAACGGGGGCGTTTGAGCCGTAGCCCAGGGCGACCGAAGGGAGCCCTGGGTAGAGGTGCGCCTGGAGGGGAGCCCCCAACCGGGGGCGATTCAAGCTCGCATGAATCGCCCCTTTCAGGGGCTCATGAGACGGGGCGACGTTTCCCAGGGCTCCCTTCGGTCGCCCTGGGCTACGACTGGGTCGCCCACTTCGTGGGCTGCAAAGATCGAGCTTGCCACAAGGGAGGATACAGCGCCGCTGTTGCGCGGGCCAGTGACCCGCCCTTACGGCACGGGATGTACGCGCCGGCCGCCGAGCCAGGTCTGCTCGACCTCGATGTCCTTCACCGCGTCGAGGGGGCAGGTGAGGATGTCGCGGTCGAGGACGATGAAGTCGGCGAGCTTGCCCTTCTCGAGCGAGCCCTTTTCCTTCTCCTCGAAGGTGAGGAAGGCGTTGTTGATGGTGTAGAGGCGGATGGCCTGCTCGCGGGTGATGGCCTGCTCGGGGCGGAGCGGCTGATCGGTCCACCGCGGCTGGCGGGTCAGCACAGTCCACATCCCCAGGAACGGGTCGTAGGTGTTGATGGAGCGTCGGCGCCCGACCTTTTGCATGTGGTCGGAGCCTCCGCCGACGGTGACGCCGCGCTCGGCGAGGGTCTTGTAGGGCTGGAAGAAGGCGAGGCGCTCGTCGCCGAAGTGGGCGCGCAGCGTCGCGCCGTCGAGGTAGAGCCAGGCGGGCTGGAGGTCGGCCACGATGCCCAGCTTCGCCATCTTCTCGATGGCCGCGGGCGTCATGAAGTTCGCGTGCGACAGGCAGGGGCGGCGCTCGCGCACCGGCAGCTCGGCGTTCACGCGCTCGTAGGCGTCGACGAGGGTCTCCACCGCGCCGTCGCCCACGCAGTGGGCCGTGAGCTGGAGGTCGGCCCGCAATGCGGCGGCGGCGATCCTGGCCAGCTTGCCGGGCTCGACGAACAGGAGGCCGCGATACTCGGGGTCGGTGATCGAGTAGATGGCGCTCACGCCCCAGGGCTTGAGCAGGTAGGCGCTGCCCGTGAGCATGCCGCCATCGAGATAGATTTTCAGCCCGCGCAGCCACAGCATGTTGTTGTAGGCGTGCAGCGGGTGGCTCGCCGCGCGCTGGATGCCCGCCTCGACCTTCTCCAGCGGCCCCTGGGCGTCCACGTAGTAGGTGAGGAACACGCGGCAGGTCAGCGCGCCGTCCTTGAGGAGTTGCTCGTAGAGGCGGAGCGATTCATCGCCCACGCCGCGGTCGGTCACGCCCGTGATGCCCACCTGGTTGTAGGCGGCGAAGAGGGCCTTGAGGCGCTCGGCGCGGTCCTGCGCCGTGGGGCCTTTCGCCGTGGTCTTCGATCTGATGAAGCGGCCGCAGTTGCGCAGGATGCCCGTCGGCTCGCCCGTCGCGGGGTCGCGCTCGATCTGGCCCGGCTTGCCGTCGGTGATCTGGAAGCCGCGATCAATCCCGCACAGCTTGAGGGCAAGGGAGTTGAGCGAGGCGTCCGGCCCCGTGCGGAAGGCCACCGGGTGGTCGGGCGCGGCCGCATCGAGCTCGGCCCGCGTGGGGAAGCGCCGCTCGCGCAACCGGGTGACGAACACCTGCGAGATGCCGATCCACTCGCCCCTGGGCACCACGGCGGCGCGGGCCTTCACGTAGGCCAGCACGTCGGCGATGTTCTCCATCGCGGGGACCTCGTGGTCGAACTCGAACACCGAGGCGCTGACCGGGTGCGAGTGGGAGTCGATGAGGCCGGGCAGCACGGTCTTGCCCTGGAGGTCGAGCCGTTGCGTCTTCGGGCCGGCGAGGGCGAGCACCTCGGCATTCGTGCCCACGGCGAGCAGGCGGTCGCCGGCCACGGCCAGGGCCTCGGCGATGCGGAACTGGGCGTCCACGGTGACGATCTTGCCGCCGTGGAGGATCAGGTCGGCCTGCTGCGCCTGCGCTCGGTTCCGCGCGAGCACCGCGCACGCCAGCGCCACCAGGGCCAGCGCCCGAAGCGACATGGCTCACTCCTTGTACTGCGGCTCGCGGTAGCCCGCTCGGAAGAGCTGCCGCTTGGTCTTGATGTAGAACTTGTAGTTTTCGTAGGGCACACTCGAGGGCACGCGATGGTCCACTGTGGGGATGAAGCCGCCCGTTTCGACCAGCGGCGCGATGCGGAGCAGTTCCTTCTCGATGGCTTTGGGGTTCTCGTTGAGCGGCAGCTTGTCCACGCCGCCCACGATGCGCATGGCCTCGCCCGCGAGGTCGCGGATGCGCAGCGGGTCGCTGCCGCCCTTCACCTCGGCCGGGAACATGCAGTTGATGCCGCCGGCGAGGAACTGGTGGAGAATCGGGCACACGTTGCCGTCGCAGTCGGTCCACGAAATGTCGCACCCGTGCTTCTTGAGCACGTTGGTGATCCGCGCGTAGCGGGGCACGATGTACTTGTCGAAGATCCACGGGCTCACGATCGGGCCGGAGTTGAAGCAGATGTCCTCCCAGCCCGCGCCGAAGTCAAACGGCACGTACGGGCAGACCTCTTCGAGGACGACCACGACGCACTGGCAGAGCGTCTCGACGATGTCGTCGAGCATCTCGGGGTCGTCGTAGGCCAGGGTGGCGATGCGCTCGAAGCCCATCCAGTTGCGCGGCACGCCGATCATCGAGCCGATGGGCGCGGCGATGGGGTGTTGCGCCGCGCGATAGGTCGCCAGGTTCTCGTAGAAGGAGGGGTGGATGCGCCCCTCGAGGGTCGGCTGGAGCTTGGCCTTGAACTTCGCCCAGTCGTCGCGCGTCTTCAGGCCGTAGTCCAGGTAGTGCGGAATGGTGCGGATTTCCTTCTTCTTCTGGTGGGCCACGGCGCCCACGCCGTCGCGGGTGATGACATAGTCGTCGGTCTCCTCGAGGGTTTCGGGCTTGAACACGTCGCCCGTGAGGCCCACGTTGGCCCACACGCCGCCCCAGTTCTCGATGCCGAACCAGGCGTAGGCCTTCGCCTCGTTGTCCACCTCGCGCGGCAGGCCCTCCTCGTGCCAGCGCGTCAGCGTCGTGTCCCAGTAGCCGAACTCGAAGAACGGGAGGCGGTCCACCTTCTGGTAGTGCATCACGCGCTGGAAGCGTTCGCGCACGCTCAGCGGCCCGCCGAGCTTGCCGGCGTCCTCGAAGATCGTCCCCAAGGCAGACTCTCCTGAATCGGGTGCGATGGCCGACCGGCCACAACCTACCAAGTCCCCTGTCGCCCGTCAAGGGGCGGGACGGGATGACGGGGAGGCCCTCTCTTTCGGAAAGGAACCGGAGGGATGCGTTGGCAAGGGCGCTGGGCCGCACGGGCAGGCCGAGTCCTCCTCCTGTCCCTTTGGTGCCTTGGGCCTCTTTGTCTCGGCGAGGCCGTGGCGAAGCTCGTGCTCGTCCACCACTGCGGCCCCGAGAGGAAGTCTGGAGCGGGGATGAATGACGGCAGACGGATTACACCAGCGGCTTGAGGATCGGCTCGAGGGCGTCGGCCATGCGGGCGAAGCCCAGGTCGGTCGCGTGCGAGCCGTCCACGGTCGCCTCCGCGTCGTCGCCGAACAGGTGCTCGCCCTGCACGAGGTGCAGCCCTTGCGCGCCGGAGGCGACGAGCGCGTCGAATGCCTTGCGCAGTGCGGTGCGGTTGGCGTCGTTGCGCGTGCGCTGCGAGGGCAACAGCCAGGCGCTGGCGTAGGTGCGGTCCTCGACCAGCACGATGGGCGTGGCGGCGTGCTTCGCGCGCAGGGTGCGCACGAACGGGCCGGTGCGCTCGGCCACGCCCTCGGCGCCCAGGTTCGGCAGGCAGTCAACCACGTATACACAGGGGTCCAGCTCGGCCATCAGGTCGGCGACCTCGGGGTCCATGGTGCCGTTGCCCGAGAAGCCGAGGTTGATGACGGCGCGGTCGAGCCGCCGGCCGAGAATGGCCGTGTGGACCATGCCGGGCCGCGACGCGCAGCCGCCCTGGAGGATCGAGGTGCCGTAGAAGACCATCGGCCTGGTCTTCCGCGGCGGCAGCGGCTCGACGGCCGCCTTGGGGTCGAGGCCGACCTCGACAGACTCCACGCCGTTGTAGAGCGGCAGGTAGAGCGTGTAGGCCCGCTTGCCGGGCGGCAGGCCGCCGACGAGTTGCGCCTGGTTCTTCAGCGCGCTCGGCCTGCCGACGGCCAGCCAGCGCCAGCGGCCGGCGTCGTCGCGCGCGTAGAGGTCGAGGCCGCTCACGCCGGTCGCGGGCATGTGGTTCATCGCCAGGTTGGCCGACGTGAGGGTCCATCGGGCCGAGAGGGCGGAGGCGTCCGTCTCGAAGCGCACGCACATCCCGGCCGAGTGGCGGCTGAGGCCCCACACGGGCGGCCGCACCTTCTCCTTGGCCCGCGCGGGCAGGCGGTCGAACGGCTTCTCCGTATCGGCCCAGCCCTTGCCCTCGACGCCCCAGTTGCGGATGTCGTGCCACCGCAGACCCCCGTCGGGCTGCTTTGGGGGCGGCGTGGGTGGGGGCGCGGCCTTGTCCGCGGCTCGCGCGTTGCCGGCCAGCGCGAGAACCGCCGCGCCGCCTATCCTTCGCAGGAATCCTCGTCTGTGCATCGTGGCCCCCTCATTGCGATTCGCTCATCGCCGCTCGAGCCTCACATTGTCGAGGTAGAGGCTCGCCTTTTCCGTCGCCATGCTGATGAAGCCGAGCCAGCGGAGGCTCTTCCACGCCGGGCTGCCAACGGGGAGCTGCTCGAAACGCTGCGGGGGCTGGCCCGGCACGGTGACGGTGAGATCATACGTGCCCGTGGCCTGCTTGCCAAACCCGGCGACGATCTCGATGCGAATCCACTTGCCCGCCGGCACCGTCGCCAGCGGCTTGCCCCCAGCCATCAGCTGCGTTGTGGGCGGGACGTCCCCATCCCGCGAATCGCGGCGTGGGGACACGCCGCCTACAATGGCGATGCTGGGGCCGATGAGATAGGGCTGCGAGGCGTCGCGCCACTCGTGGACGAAGCTGGCCCCCGGCTCGAGCCGCAGGTCGAAGCTCAGGCGCGCCACGCCCTGATGGTAGCGCGGGGTGTAGAAGAGGTGCGGCTGCCAGTCGTGCTTCAGGCCGGGCGCGTCGGTGAACTTCAGGCTCCTCTTGCCGCTGGCCGCGGCCTCGTCGCTCACGCGAATCGAGGCGCCGCCCTCCTCGCCCGAGGTCACGGCCCATGCCGCCCGCTCGCCGACGGGGGTGGTCTCGAAGCCGTCGTCGAGCGTCTCGGGGAAGCGCGGCTTCGGCGGCGGGGGCGTGAACGGCTTGCGGACGATGGCCTTGGGCAGCCGCACCCACTCGCGCTCGCCGTAGAGGCCGGCCTTGCCCGGGTCGAAGGGCACGAAGCCGAGCTTCTCGGCCGGCGAGCGCGGCTTGAGTCGGAAATCGAGCTTCTCGGTCGCGACGAAGAGCGGGTCGGCGAGGAGCGAGCCCTTGTCGCGGCCGAGGGCCTGCCAGTCCTCGAACGCCAGCCCGTCGAAGTCGGGGTCGGGCGTCGAGGTGTCCCAGTAGAGGTTCCGCTCCATCACGTACTTGCCGTTGCTCCAGTTGCCCGCGAGCGGCTGGCCGTTGGTGGAGAGCACAACGTTGCGCTCGAAGGTGAAGGACGAGTGCTCCTCCTGGCGATGGCGGGTGACCTCGCCGTGCTGGGAGAGGGCCCAGATGTTGTTGCGGACGAGGTTCTCGCGGCCGTAGTGCTGGGAGAAGCAGCCCTGCTCGGTGTGGTAGACGAGGTTGTTCTCGATGAGGATCTCGCTGCTCCCCTCGTCGGGGTAGATGCCCGTGCCGCCGCCGATGCCGGGCGAGTAGACGTCGTGGATGACGTTGTTCCGCAGCACGGTGCCGGGCGAGATGCCGAGGGTGTAGATGCCGCCCATGTCGCCGAGTACCCCGCGGCCCACGTGGTGGATGTGGTTGAACTCGACGACGTTGTGGTTGGCGGAGCTGGGCGCGTAGCCCCAGGACCAGCCGACGCTGACGCCGGTGTAGTAGAGGTCGCAGATCTCGTTGTGGCTCACGCGGTTGTGGCTGCTGCGACCGACCCAGACGCCCACGCCCGCGGGGAACACGTGGCCCGTGTCGTGGATGAAGCCGTTGTCCACCACGTTGCGCACGGCAGCATCCGAGTCGCCCTTGGGGCTGGCCGTTTCGCCGAGCTTCATGCCGCCGCCGCCGAGGTCGTGCAGGTGGCAGCGCTGCACCAGGTTGTCCTTGCAGCCCGCGCCCAGCCAGAGGGCGTATTCGCCCACGTGGGCGACCTCGCAGGCCTCGAACGTGCAGTGCCGCGCTCCCTTCGCGGTGATTGCCGCCTCGAGGAACACCGCGGCCTGGCCGTCGGCCGGCCCCTTGTCCTGGATCAGCCAGTCGGCGTGCTGAAACGACAGGCCGCGGAACTGCACGTGCTCGACGGGCTTGCCGCCTTCGGGGTCGCCGTCGAGACGCACGAGATGCCGCAGCCGCGGAGCGATGACCTCGGCCTTCGCCAGGTTCTCGCCGGGGAGCGGCCAGTAGCTGAGCACGCCCGTTGCCCGGTCGAGATACCACTCGCCGGGGGCATCGAGCGCCTCGGGCACGTTCTCCACGTAGTAGCGTTCGTGCGGCGTCCAATAGCCCGTCGGCCAGTTGGCGGGCGCCGTGAAGCGCACGATGCCCTCCGCCTCGTCCAGCTCCTTGATCCAGTGGAGCGAGGCGGTCCACGAGTGGAACTGGTAGACCACGGCGTCGTCGAGATTGGACCAGCGCCTGATGTCGCCGGGCTTGAAACGGAAGCCGCTCTTCGCGTTGGGGTCGCTCATGGCCTTCTTGCGGTCACGGAGCGGCTCGATGGGGCCTTCGTTGAGCAGATAGCCCTCGTTGGGGATTCGCGCTCGCGCGCGCCGCTGGCCGTTCACGAAGAGCTGCTGAGGGTACCACGCGCCCGCCTTCATTGCGGGGATTTCAGCGGTCCAGACCTCTCCCTTGCTCGGCTTCTGCCAGGCCGGGATGCGTCGCCCGCCGCTGAGGACTGGCTTCTCGCCGGGATAGGCGGCGTAGACGACAGGCCCCTGCTCACTGCCGGAGTCCTCCGGCCCGAGGACGAAGGGCTCGTCCAGGAAGTACGTGCCGCCCCGAACGTAGACCGTTGCGCCCCTTGCCGCCTTGCGGGCGCGCACCGCGTCGCGCGCCCGGGAGAGCGAGGCAAACGGCCCGTCGGTGCGGGCTCGATTCGGGCGCGGCAGCGCGCCCGACCAGGCGTCGTTGCCCTCGGTTGCCACGAAGAGCGTGTTCGGCCCTGGCTGCACGCCGGCCACTCGCATCGGCGCGCAACCGGTCGCCAGCAACGCGCCAAGCAATGCGCACCACGGCAGTAACGGCCAGCGGACGTGCATCACGGGAGCGCCCCCCTCTGTCTGGGTAGGACGGATAGGACCGATAGGACTGATCGGACAGCCCACTGTGCGCCGAGCGCGCGTCCTATGGGTCCTATCTGTCCTATCAGTCCTATCGCTTGAGGCCGGCGTCAGGCCCGGCTCTTCTCGAGCAGCGCGGTGAGGGCGGCGACGCCGGCGTTGAGGGCGGCCTGGAGGCCGTCGGGCTTCTTGCCGCCGGCCTGAGCGAGGTCGGGCCGGCCGCCGCCGCCGCCGCCGATGTGCTTCGCGGCATCCTTGACGACGTTGCCGGCGTGGAGGCCGCGTTTGACGAGGTCGGCACTCAGGGCGCACAGCAGGCTGGCCGTGCCCTCGCCGCTCGTGCCGATGAGGATGGCGGCCGAGGGATGCTTCTTGCGGAGGCCGTCGGCGGCGAGGCGCAGGTCGTCCGGCTTGGCGCCCTCGAGGGCGCCGGCGATGACCACGGTGTCGCCGACACGGGCCTTCTCCTGAAAGGGGCCTCCGGCCGCGCCCGCGAAGCTCTGGCGCTTGGCCTTCTCCAGCTCGCGACCGAGGCGCTTCGTCTCCTCGACGACCTCTTCGGCCCGGGCGACGAGTCGGTCGCGGGGGGCCTTGAGCACCTCGCCGAGGCGGCTCAAGAGGGCCTCTTGCTCGACCACGCGGCGATAGGCGGCGTGGCCCGTGACGGCTTCGATGCGCCGGACGCCGGCCGCGATGCCTGTTTCGCTGGTGATCTTGAACAGGCCGAGGTCGCCCGTGCGGTCAGCGTGGGTGCCGCCGCAGAGCTCTTTGGAGAAGTCGCCGACGCTGATCATTCGGACGTTATCGGCGTACTTCTCGCCGAAGAGGGCCATGGCGCCTTGAGCCTTGGCTTCTTCGAGGGTCGTCTCGGTGGCCGTGACCTCGGAGTTTTCGAGGATGCGCTCGTTCACAAGTTCTTCCACACGCTCGACTTCCTGCGGCGTGAGAGGGGCGAAGTGGGTGAAGTCGAACCGCAGGCGGTCGGGCGCGACGAGCGAGCCGGCTTGCTCGGCATGCGCGCCGAGCACCTTGCGCAGCGCCCAGTGGAGGAGGTGTGTGGCCGTGTGGTTGCGGCGGATGGCGGCGCGGCGTTCGGCCGCGACCACGGCGCGCACCCGCTCGCCGCGGCGCACGGTTCCTTGAACCACGCGGCCGTGGTGGTGAAAGTAGTCGCCCGCTCGGCTGGTGGCCGTGATCTCAACGCGGGCCCTGGGCGACTCGAGGACGCCCTCGTCGCCCACCTGGCCGCCGCTTTCGCCGTAGAAGGGGGTGTGGTCGAGCACGAGGATCACGGTGTCGCCTTCGCTGGCCTCCTCGACGAGGTGATCGTCGGTTACAATGGCAAGAATGGCGGCTTCGGCTTCCTCGGTTTCGTAGCCCTTGAATGCGGTGGGCTTGGCGAAGCCCTTCACCTGTGCAAGTGCCGATGTGTCAAACACTTGGCCGAACTGCTCGCCGCCCTTGCTGCCAGCCTGTCGACGCTCCATGTCGGCTTCGAAGCCGGCGCGGTCCACGCTCAGCCCCGCCTCTTCGCAGATCTGCTGGGTGATCTCGAAGGGGAAGCCATAAGTGTCCCACAGATCGGCAGCTACGTCGGGCGATAGGGCCTTGGCCCTGCCGTCCTTCGCCTGGGCGATGCGTTCGGCGAGGATGGCGGAGCCCCGGCTGAGGGTGCTGAGGAAGCTCTCTTCCTCGGCCTTGATGATGCGGGCGAGGTTCTCGCGGCGGGCCACCAGATCGGGGTAGGCATGGCCCATCACGTCCACCACCGTGGGCACGAGCCTGAAGAGGAACGGCTCGTTGAGGCCGAGGTCGTGGCCGTCGCGCACGGCGCGGCGCAGGATGCGGCGGAGCACGTAGCCGCGCCCCTTGTTGCCAGGCAGCACGCCATCCGCAATCACGAACGAGGCGCCGCGCACGTGGTCGCTGATGCGGTGGATGCGGGTGCGCTCGGTCGTGCCCGCCTCGGGCCGCCGGCCGCTGAGCCGGCTCACCTGGGCGACGATGGGCGCGAAGATGTCGGTTTCGTAGTCGGTCCGAACCCCCTGGAGCACGCAGGCCACGCGCTCCAGGCCGGCACCTGTGTCTATGTTCTTGATTGGCAAGGGCTTGAGGCTGCCATCGTCCTGCTTCATGAACTGCTGGAACACGAGGTTCCAGACCTCGATGAAGCGCGAGCAGTTGCAGGAGGGGTCGCAGGTGGGCCGTCGGCAGCCGATCTCCTTGCCGTAGTCGTAGAAGATCTCGGCACATGGGCCGCAGAGGGTGCCGGGCGGCGCCGTGCTGGGCGCGTCGGCGGGCCAGTAGTTGGCGTGCTCGCCGAAGCGGAAGATGCGTTCGGCGGGGATGCCGATGACGTCGCGCCAGATGCCGTACGCCTCGTCGTCGCCTTCATAACACGTTACAGCAAGTCGACTTGGGTCAATACCGTAGGTCCTGACCACGAGCTCCCAGGCCCATTGCATGGCCTCGAGCTTGAAGTAGTCGCCGAAGGAGAAGTTGCCCAGCATCTCGAAGAAGGTGTGGTGCGACGGGGTGCGCCCGACGTTCTCCAAGTCGCCTGTGCGCAAGCACTTCTGGCTTGTGCACGCGCGGCGGAGCCCCGTCCGGTAGCGGCCCTTGCCCTGGAACTCGTCCTTGAACTGGTTCATCCCGGCGCCGGTGAAGAGCAGGGTGGGGTCGTCGGCGGGGACCAGAGAGTCGCTGGGCAGGCGCGCGTGGCCGCGCTCTTCGAAGAAGCGCAGGAAGCTCTCGCGGATGTCGTCGGTCTTCATGGATTCCTTGCTTCGGCAGTCGGTTGCTCTGGGCTCTCTGAGGGGTTCAGCTCTCGTCGCCGGAGTCGGCACCGCTGGAGACCGTGGCGGGGGAGGCGGCCCGGATCTTCTCCTCGAGCTCGCCGGCGATCTTGGGGTTCTCGCGAAGGAAGTCGATCGCCTTCTCGCGTCCCTGGCCGAGGCGCAGGTCGCCGTAGGAGATCCAGGCGCCGGATTTCTCGACGAGCTTGGCCGCGACGCCGAGGTCGATCAGCTCGCCGAAGCGGTCAATGCCGCGGTTGTAAATGATATCGAACTCGGCCTTTCGGAAGGGCGGGGCGACCTTGTTCTTGGCCACGGTGGCGCGGGTGCGGTTGCCGATGATCTCCTCGCCGCTCTTGATGGAGCCGATGCGGCGAATGTCAATGCGCACCGAGGCGTAGAAGCGCAGGGCGCGCCCGCCGCTCGTGGTTTCGGGGTTGCCGAACATGACGCCGATCTTCATGCGGATCTGGTTGGTGAAGATCATGCAGGTGTTGGTCTTGGAGATCACGCCGGCCAGCTTGCGGAGGGCCTGCGACATGAGGCGGGCCTGCGCGCCCACCTGCGCGTCGCCCATCTGCCCCTCGAGCTCGGTCTGCGGCACCAGGGCCGCCACGGAGTCTACCACCAGAATGTCCACCGCGTTCGACCGCACGAGCATCTCGGCAATGTTGAGGGCCTGCTCGCCCGTGTCGGGCTGCGAGACCAGCAGGTTATCCACGTCCACCCCCAGCCGCCGGGCGTAGAGGGGGTCGAGGGCGTGTTCGGTGTCCACGAAGGCGGCGATGCCGCCCTGGCGCTGGGCGTTGGCCACACAATGGAGCGTGAGCGTGGTCTTGCCTGAGGACTCGGGGCCGTAGATCTCGACGATGCGGCCGCGCGGCAGGCCGCCCACGCCGAGGGCCATGTCGAGGGTGAGCGACCCCGTGGGGATCACGGCCACATTGGCGCGCTCGTGCGAGCCGAGGCGCATGATCGAGCCTTTGCCGTACTCCTTCTCGATCTGGGCCATCGCGCGGTCGAGCGCCTGGTCGCGTTTCGTGTCCTTGCTCTCGTCGGCCTTCTTCGCGGGCATGCCATCGCACCCCTGTAAACAGGACCGTGGGATTCCTGCGATTGCGGACGCCGCTCCAGAAGACATGATTCTACTTTCGGCCCACGCCGGTGTCAAATCGAGGGCGCGGGCCACTTGACACAGCGTGGGCCACGCCTATAATTCCCCGTGTCCCGTCCCCCACCAAGGAGCCTGCATGGCCAGGAAATTCATCGAGGAGATCCGCCCCGGCGACACGGTGCAGCAGGCATTCCTGCTGCGCGACCGCCAGCTCCGCACCCAGCGCGACGGGGCCTTCTACATGGACCTCGAGCTGGCCGACCGCACGGGCGTGGTGCCCTCGAAGTTCTGGAACGCGACGCGGGACCTCTTCGAGGCGGTCAAGCCCGACGACTTCGTGATGGTGAGGGCTCGGGCCGAGAGCTACCGCGGCAAGCTCCAGCTCGCCGTCACCGACGTGCGGCGCATAGAGTCCTCGAGCGTGGACCTCGAGGAGTTCCTCCCGCGCACGAGGAAGGACGTGGCCGCCCTCACGGCCCGCCTGCGGGAGGTGGTCGCGGGCATGGGCGACGCGCACCTCCGAGCCCTGCTGGACGCGTTCCTGGGTGATGCGGACTTCCTCCGCGGCTTCCAGCGCGCCCCGGCCGGCGTGAGCATCCACCACGCCTGCCTGGGCGGCTTGCTCGAGCACACGGCCGCCGTGCTCGAACTCGCGCTCAAGGTGGCCGATGCCTACCCCAACCTCAACCGCGACCTGTTGGCGGCCGGCGCCATCCTGCACGACATTGGCAAGATCGAATCGTTCGACTTCGAGCGCGGCTTCCGTTACACCGACGCCGGCGGCCTCGTCGGCCACCTGCCCCTGGGCGCCTCAATGATCGAGCAGAAGGCCGCCACCCTCCAGGCCTTCCCGCGTCCCCTCCTCCACCAGCTTCTCCACCTCATCTACAGCCACCACGGCCAGTACGAGTTCGGCTCCCCCGTGCTGCCCGCCACTGCCGAGGCCATCGCGCTCCACTACCTCGACAACCTCGACGCCAAGCTCGCGGCCTTCGAGACCGCCCTCCTCGAGGACCAGAACGAGCAGGACAACTGGACCGACTGGCAGCGCGCGTTCGACCGCCGGCTCTTCAAGGGCCGCGTGTGAGGCGCCGGGGGGGCGGGCCGGAATTGCAGGTGGCTGCGGGAGCTCCGAAGGAGCGAAAGGGGATCGCGCAGGGCGAGGCTGTAGGCGGGATGTCCACATCCCGCGAAGCCCGCGATGCCTCGCGGGACGGGGACGTCCCGCCCACAGGGGAGGCACTGTCTCGGGGGCGATCTTGTTCCCAGGCGTTGCCCTGGACTCTGCGCTACGCGCCTCTCAGGCGGAAGAGAGGAAACGATCCACCTACATTTCCGGCCCGCACCCAGGCGCCGGGGGCCCCTTGACTTCCGGTGCACGGCCCAGTAGGCTGGCAGACCGTGAAGACGCGGGAGCGTCCCGTGCCCAGAACCTCCGCGGCAGGCGGTTGAGGAGAAGACCATGGAACACTGCCCCTCTCGACGCGACTTCCTCAAGGACTCGGCCCTCGGCGGCGCCGGCCTGGTGATCCTGGGCAGCGGCGTCCTCGGCGCCGAGGCGCCCAGCAACAAGCTCAACCTGGCCATCGTCGGTGTCGGCGGCCGTGGCGGCGCCAACCTCGGCGGCTGCTCGAGCGAGAACATCGTCGCCCTCTGCGACGTCAACGCCCGCGTGTTCGAGGACACCGAGCGCAAGGGCGCCGACGGCAAGGCCGTCACCGTGCCCGGCGCCCGGAGCCGCTTCCCCAAGGCCAAGGTCTACGCCGACTGGCGGAGGCTGATGGACGACGCGAAAGACTTCGACGCCGTCATCTGCTCGACCACCGACCACACGCATGCGCTCGTGAGCCACAACGCGCTGAAGCTCGGCAAGCACGTCTACTGCGAGAAGCCCATCGCCCACTCGGTGCACGAGGCCCGCACCCTGCGCGAAACCGTGCTCAAGGCCAACGGCAAACTCGCCACCCAGCAGGGCACGCAGATTCACGCCGAGGGCAACTACCGCCGCGTCGTCGAACTGGTCCAGGGCGGCGCCATCGGCACGGTCAAGGAGTGCCACGTCTGGTGCAGCCGCCGCGGCCCCAACCCCCAGCCCCCCGCCGCCGACCCCAACCTCAAGCCGCCCGAGTGGTTCAACTGGGACCTCTGGCTCGGCCCCGCGCCCGAGCGCCCCTACCATCCCTCCTATCACAGCGGCGGCTGCATGGGCTGGGAACAGTGGTGGGACTTCGGCAACGGCTGCATCGGCGACATGGGCAGCCACCTGATTGACCTGGCCTTCTGGGCGCTCAACCTCAAGCACCCCGTCACCGTCGAGGCCCAGGGCGACCCGCCCTGCGGCGACCCCAAGACCAAGCACTCCTATCCCCACTGGCTCAAGGTGCGCTGGGAGCATCCCGCCGTGGGCGACCGCCCGCCCGTCGTGCTCACCTGGTGCGATGGCGAGCAACGCCCCCCCTCGCCCGAGGGCCACGACCTCAACAAGTGGGGCATCGGCCTCCTCTTCATCGGCGAGAAGGGCCAGATCCTGTGCGACTACGGCAGGCGCATCCTGCTGCCCGAAGCGCAGTTCAAGGACTTCACGCCGCCGAAGGAGACCATTCCGCCCTCGGTCGGCCACTATCGCGAGTGGCTCAACGGCTGCAAGACCGGCTCGCCCACCCTGTGCAACTTCGACTACGCCGGCCTCCTGATCGAGAACAACCTGCTCGGCACCGTGGCCTATCGCGTGGGCAAGAAGCTGGAGTGGGACGCCGAGAACCTCAAGGCCAGGAACTGCCCCGAGGCCGATCAGTTCATCAAGCGCGCCTACCGCCCGGGCTGGAGCCTGTAGCGACTGGCGTGGCGCCGGAACCCAGTGACGGGACTCTGCCCGTACGGCCTCAAGCCCGCACTACGGACTCCAGCGTTACCCGGCCAGGGTGTCGTAGCTGCGCTAGTTCAGGCTCATCAGGGTTCGGCGAGTCTAGCTTGGCTGCCGGGCACCCCCAAGCTCCCAGGGGAGCCCTCCCGAAGAACCCTATCTCAGGTCAATGATCCGCACACTGCCGGCGAGAACCTCCAGGCGCACGGCGCCCTCCTTGACCTCCAGCCGCTCCGTCGGCAGCAGCCGGTCGCGTGCCGAACTCACCGGCACGCGGCACTTCACGGCGACGGGCCGGTTCTGACGATAGTCGGTCGGCGTAATGCCTTGCTGCGGCTTGAGTTGGCCCGCTGGATTGAGCAGCGTGACCAGCCAGCCCTTCTCGCCGCGGCTCACGAGCCACTCGACATCGCCCTCGACCTCGATGGGCATCAGCCCGCGCGTCAGATGGGCGATGAGTCTGGCGACCACGGGATGAGCCTCGCGGTTGATGCCAAGTCCATACGGCACCGATAGATACACCAATCGTCCCCGCCCGCGGTCCTCGGCGACGCAGAAGGGGGCGCCATCGGGCGTCGTGGCGAGAACCTTGTGGCTCCACTCGCTCGCGCGGCGCAGATTTGGTGACTCGATGGGGCGGTAGCGGAAGAGCTGAGACGGCTGCAAGTCATTGCTCTCAAGCCACTTATATCCTTCGGCCTCGGCCGGCTCGCCCGTCTTGGGCAGCCTGAGTTCCTTGACGCCCGGGCCGCTAAGATGCGCGTCAGCCACAACCAGGCTGCCGCCATCGTCCACGTACTTGGCCAGCCGTTGGCCTTCGGCCTCGGTGAGCTCGATCTCGCCGGCAACGATGACGGCGGGATAAGTGTCTATGGTACGCCACTTTGCGGTATCTGGATAAGCGTAGATCACGTCGAACGTGTCGCCAAAGACGCCGGGCAGGTAGACCTCGTTGGTGCCGGTCATCGGCTTCTCGCTCTCGGGGCCGATCGGGTAGTAGGCCGTCCACAGGTACTCCTCCAGCATCTTCTCGTGGAGGCCGGGGCGGAAGCGGTCCTGGTGGCCGTGCCAGTTCTTGAACGAGTTGGGCCAGAAGGGGGCCGGCTCCCAACCGTGCGCGTAGTCCACCAGAAAGGCCACGGGGGTGTAAGGGGTGCCGCGGTCCGGCTCGGCGGCGGTGACGCGCAGAAAGCGGTCCACCAGCTTGCCCTTGGGCGAGAGCTGGACCTCCTGGATGCCGGCCGCCGAGGTGCCGCCGGGCCGCCACCACTCGTCGAAGCCCTGTTCATGATAGAACATGGACGAGCCGGCCATGTACTGGTACCAGATGTCGAACTTGTACCACGTCATGCCTGCGCCCGAGAAGACCGAGTAGTAGTTGTCCAGGATGTTCTGGGGCGAGGAGAAGCTGCTGCCCTTGCTGAAGATGGTCGAGGAGTCGCCGAAGTTGCACGAGCGATAGGTCGCCGTGGAGATGCCGTGCTGTCGGGCGGCGCCCCGCATGAACGCCCAGCGCATCCCGAGGATCGAGCTGGTGCAGGCCGATGACTCGTAGCCAATCGTCCGCGCACCCCAGTCGGCACACAGCGGGGCGAACACGATGTTGCCCACCGAAAGGCAGGCGATCACGTCCTCGTAGGGATTCTTGTCCAAATCCTTGCCGTAGATCTTGCGGTACTTATCGGCATTCGACGCAAGTGTAAGCGGGGCAAAGGCTTCGACTAGCTGTCGGCGGGTCCTGGCGCCCTCGGTGGCCTTCTGCATCTCCTTGCCGTCGGGGTAGAAGTAGCCCAGGCTCTCGCCCGCAATCGAGCCGACGTAGCGGTCGCGGTACTTGAGGAATGCCTCGATACCCTTCTCGCCCACGGGCGCGCCGGGGTGGTAGTTCATCATCATCGCCCAGGCGCGTTCGGGGTTCGCATCGAGCCACGCGGCGAACTTCTGGCCCGTGGGGCTCATCTCGCCCGTCTTAGGGTCGGTGGCGAAGACGCCGGCTCCGACCCCGTGGAACGTGGGCACGATGCGGGGGTCGGAGAAGATCGGCACGTCGTCCCGCCCGCCGTACTTCTTCTCGAACTCGTCGCGGGTCTCCTTGTCATTGATATTGTAGGGGAACTTCACGCGGTCGGGCTTGTCGCTGAGCCAGGTCGTCGCGGCATCGGTGTGGCTGACGTTCCACAGGTAAAGGAAGCCCTTGTCGCGGAAGGTGCGGAGACGCCACTCCTTGGGGAGCGTGAAATCGGGCTTCTTCCGGGCGAGGGGCAGGAGGTCGGAGGGGATGCCCTTGCTGCGATAGCCCGCCAGGATGTCCCAGGCGTGGCTCTTCGGCCGCTCCTTGATGAGCGGGCGGTAGGCCGCGTCGGTCGTCAGCACGATAACATCCACTTGCCGCGGCTCAGGGTCCTTCGTCGTCGCCATCAGACTCAGCTTTGCCGGCCCCTTCTTGAGGGTGGCCTGGCGCTTGTCCCACGCGAACGCCCAGCCCCAATAGAGCTTCGCCTCGTTATCCTCCTCGATGATGGGCTGTTCGCCATACTTGCCCACCCAGGTCGCCGCGCCCTCCTGCTCGATCTGAATCTGAAAGCGCTCCGTCTTCTCGCGCCAGTCGCCGTAGCGCACCCACACGGCGTATTCGCCCGCGGCGGCGATCTCAACAGCCTTCGTCGCCACCGCCTTGTCATCCTCGCCCCCTGCGGCAATCGAGAGGAACCCGCTTTCGCCCCCCTGATTCCATTCCGCGGCCCAGCCTGGGCCTGAGAGCGCCCAATGGCCGTTCGTCTTCTTCATCTCGGGCTTGCCCATCGGCCAGCAATAGCCGCGCACGCCATCGAGGTGCTCCGCCTCGAGCCACAGCGATTCTGCGGCAACCGGCGCGGCGACGAGCAGAAGCGACAGAAGGCTCGGGCGCAGCATCATGGGCTCCTTTCTACTTCGTCGTCGCGGCCTTGGCAAGGCTGCTCACCTCTTCCGACGGCCACGCCCCGGCATAGAAGCGCAGGTCGGCCAGGCGGCAGGGGAGGAACTCGGGGCCGGCAAAGTGGGGGTTGCCGCCGAGGGCGAAGTCCTCGGCGGAGGAGACGACGCTCTCGGGGACCTTGGCGGTGGAATGGGTCGCGCCGTTGATGTAGAGGGTGAGCTTGGCTCCCTCCCTGACGGCGGCGACGTGGGTCCACTTGCCGACCTCTACGGGCCAGCCCTCGGTGCCGAAGAACTGTCCTGCCTCGATGCGGGCATGGAGCTTGCCCCCGTGGACGACGAGGCGGAGCGGGTCGTCCATCCCCTTGCACCAGGCGCTGAAGACCTGGCCATACTGGGTCTTGGGGAGGGCGGTGACGCAGACACAGAGGGCGACGGTGAAGTCGCGGTCGGGGAATTCGGTAAGGGCGTAGGTGATGCGGCCGGCCTGGCCGTCCAGCTCGATGGCGCCGTTCGGCTTGCCGTCGGGGCCGGGGGCGGGCTTCCAGCCCTTTGCGTCCTTGAGTTGGCCCCACTCGGGCTTGGGGTCGCCGCGGAGCGGGGCGATGACGATGGCAGCGTCCTTCGGCCTCTCGCCGTACTGCGTGTCGGGCATGTCGGGCGCGGGCGGCAGGGAGGGGTCAATGACGAAGTGCTTGTGGGGGGCGATGCTCTCGGACTGGCCGCTGGCGTTGCGGGCGATGAGCTTCCAGTAGTAGGGCGTGTTGGGCTTGAGCCGCTTCGCCTCGGATGCGGGGAGGACGAGAGGCGGCTTGGCGGCGTCGCCGAAGGTGAGAGCGATGCGGGCGAAGTCGGGCGAATCGGAGATGATGACGGCGTGGCGCCTGTCAGTAAGGGCTTGGGCGGCCGGCTTGCGGAAGGTGAAGCGCAGTGCCCCGGGCGGCACGCGCGCGCCGTCGGCGGGCAGCCACGGCACGGGCGCGGGCGGGCGCAGGCCGGCGGCGGGGAGCCAGGAGCGATAGGGGCCGCCATTGGCCCCCGCGCTGGCGAAGTCGCAGAGCTTCAGCGTCTGGCCGCCGGGAATCGGCACGTCCACGAGGAGCCACGGACGGAACTTGCCTTCGCCCTTGGCCATTGCCTCATCGTGGGCCAGGAGGAGCGGGCCGCGGTAGAGCGATGCCTTGCCATACTGCTCCAGGTCGCCTGCTTCGTAGCGAATGCCCATGTCGAAGCGGAGCGCGATGGTGTCGCCGCTCTTCCATTCGCGCGCCAGTTCGAGGTAGGTGCCGGGCTTGATGTTGGGCACGGGCTTGCCGTTGAGCGCGACCTCGGTTTTCGCCGACCAGGCGGGGATGCGGAGGGCGAGTGTGAAGGGTTCCGCGTGCAAGTATGCACGCCCTACCGTGAGCGTGATGTTGTCGCCGACGGGGTAGTCGCCCTCTTGCTTGAGGGTGATCGCGCTGCCGTCGGGCAGCCTGGGCTGAACCTGCATCGGGCCGTAGAAGTTGACGGCGAAGCCGTTGCCGCGGCGCATCACGGCCCATTCGCTCAGGGCGCCGAGGCCGCGGGGGCCGTTGACCGAGCAGCAGTTGAGGTGGGGCGTGTCGGGCCGGGCCTGGAAGTTGATCGCCACGTGCGAGGGCACGCGGCGGCCGTTCATGGGCGTGTCGTAGGTGCACCACGCGCCCGAAGGGTGCTGGGCGCCGGCGATCGCATTGAGCGTCGCCCGCTCGAGGTCGTCGGCGATGGTCGGGTCGCCCGTCAGCCGCAACGCGTCCATCATCACGGCCTGCCAGGCGATGACGCAACAGGTCTCGATGGGCGAGTCGGCGTAGGGATTGCCTGTGGCCTGCTCGCCGGAGGAGAAGCCGCCGGTGTTTCGCGCGTCGAAGCGGCGGATGCTCGCCCAGTGGTGGAGGAACGCCCGCTTGTAGCGCTCGTCGCCCGTGATGAGGTAGAGCTCGGCGAGGCCCTGGACGGCGTGGAGGCTCTCCCAGCGTGGGCGGGGCGTGCGGAAGAACTCGACGCCCGCCAGGCCGGTGCGAAAGTGGTCGCCCGCGTGCTCGAAGTCCTTGAGAATCTCCTCGGCCATTCGCAGGTAGCGCGGCTCTTTCGTCTTCTCGTGCAGGAGCGCGAGGCCGTGGATGACCGACATGTTCATCTCGTGCGAGCCGGCGTCGAACACGCGGCGCGTCGTGTCGAGGTACGTGCGGCAGATGAGGTCGGCCATCCGGCGCGCGACGCCGAGGGCCTTCTCGTCGTCCGTGTGCCCATTCCAGAGCAGAAGCGCTTGAAGGATGTGGTAGTGGCCCCAGAGGTCCCAGTGGCCGAGGAGGCGTTCGGCCTTGGGCCAGGGGCCGAGATAGCCGTCCTCGGCCTGAAGCTCGGCCAGGCGGCGGATGATCGCCGCGAGTGTGTCGCGAAGGCGCGGGTCGACCGACATCCGCATCGCCTGGACGCCCGAGATGAGGAACTTGCCGACGAACTCGCCGGCCCAGGGCACGAGGTTGGGCTTGGGCCCCTTGTCGCGGTGGGCGAACATGTCGAGGAGACCAGGGTTGTTCTCGGGAGCGACGAGGAGCCAGTGCTCGACGTTGGCTCTGATTCGCTCGCCGAGCACGCCGCCGAAGCGCCAGGTGGCGTCGGAGAGTCGCTCCATCGCCAGTGCCCCACGCGGCTCGGCGGCTCCCGCCGCGCCCGCGAGCGCCACGCACAGCCCCAGCGCGCACGCGGCAAGGCACTCCGGCGACACGGCTCAGTCCTCCGGAAGCTCGGCCGTGATGGCGGCGAAGACAGGCGCGACAATAGTGCCGCCCGAGGCGAGCTCGAGCTCGGTCACCTTGCTCCTGGCGCTTACACGGAGGCTGAGCAGCCGAAGGTGCGTGCGGCCCAGGTCGAGGACGCGCAGCGACGACGGCACGTCAGCGTTGCCATTGTAGTCCACAAGCTCCTCGCCGCTGAACCACTGGACCTCCTGCGAAGGGGCATCCTCATAGCGGATGCGGACAACGGCTCCGAGTTTCCGGTCCTTCGACCACGGGAACGCCCAGCCCCCCACGCCGCCGAGGAAGTGCAGCGCGCGACAGCGGAAGCCGACGGGCACCCTGACGGCCGCGGGATACTTCGCCTCAATGGCCTCGGCCGGGCCGCCCTTGAGGATGAGCAGGTTCCGGCCCTCGTTCTTCGCGGGGTCAATCACCTCGAACGGAACGCCCCGGAGCGTGTGGGCGCCGTACCGTGGGAAGGGGAAGCAGTCGGCGCTCAGGGCCGGGCTGACGAAGAGGCCGCGCCCATTGTTGGAGTGGACGTTGACGGCGCCGCGGAGGTCCACGGTGCGGAACTTGCCGCTCGACGCCTCGGGCAGCCAGACGGCGTAGCCGTCGCGGCGGCCTGTGCGTTCGCGCTTCTCCGCCTCGTCACGGTACCACACGCCCACGTTGGCAAAGGGGAGCATCGTGGCCAGCGCCCGACGGCCGTCGCAGAGGGCCATGCGCACGCGATAGGCGGGGCCGAAGGCTCGCGCGGGCGCTTCGACAGGGGTGAGCGCGGCTCCCGACGCCTCGGCATCCAGGAGCAGACCCGACAGGCCGGGGAAGGGGTCGCCCGTGGCGTCGCCCACGACGGCCCGGCGCGTCGCGGGGTCGCACCAGGCGGTGTCGAGGGCGTAGACGAGCGGCCCGCGGAGCAGGCAGAAGCGCCCCTCGTTGCCGCGCCGGCCGGCGAACCAGCGCGGCGCCATCGGCAGCGTGACGACCACGCGGTCGCCCGCCTTCCACTCGCGGGCCACCGCGGCGAAGGTGGCCTCGCGTCGCGGCCGCTCGGCCACGGGCTGGCTGTTCACCGTCACGACGGGCCTCTCGCACCAGGCGGGCAGGCGGAGCCGCAAGGCGAACCGCTCGGGCTTCGCGGGCGAGACCTCGATCTCCACTCTCTCGCCCGTCGGATAGTCGGTGGCCTGACGGATCGTGAGTTCGGTGCCGGAGGCGAGCTTCGTGCGGAGGGCGGAGGGCACGTATTGGTTGATGGCCACGCCGTCGCGCGTGCGGCCGTAGAGGAACGTCGGCAGCGCGGCCAGGATGCGCGGGCCGCTGGACGAGCAGCAGTCCGGCCCCGTGAAACAGCCCTCGGGCTTCCAGCCGTTGAGCGGCGTGTGGTAGCGCCAGCCGTCGGCGTCGGCGGCCTGCGCCGCGGGCAGGTGGTTCCAGAGGGCCCGCTCGATGACGTCGGCATGGGCGGGGTCGCCGGTGAGCTCGAGCAGCCGCTGGTTGAGCTCGAGCCACGACATGGTGGCGCAGGTCTCGCACACGTTGCCTGCGTTGGGCAGGTCGTGCTCGGCCCGGTAGGTTTCGCCGACGCTCACGCCGCCGGTGACGTAGGTGCGGCTGGCCGCGATCTCGCCCCACGCGGCCATCGCTTTGCGGATGAGGGCCTTGTCGCCCGTTGCCCGAGCCTGCTCCAGCAGGCCGAGCAGGTTCATGTGCAGCGTGTGGGCGTGGACGTTGGGCTGGATCTCGTTCAGCCGCATCGTGCCGTCGGCCACCTTATCGAGATTCGAGAGCGTGCCGCAGCCCGACCAGCGGTCAATGCGGCTCACCACCCACTGGCTCCAGTCGAGGTACCTTCGCTCGCCCGAGACGCGGGCCAGGCGCGCCATCGGGTGGGCGAGCAGCGCGCCTTCGAGGCCGAAGTGCTCAGGGTGCCCCGCGATCGTCACCTCCTTCGGCACGGGGAAGAACTCCGCCTTGCCGGGGGCGATCTTGGCGATGAGGTAGTCGCCCAGGCGTTCCGCTGCGGCCAGTGCGTCGCCGCTGCCCCAGCGCTCCTTCGCCGTCACCAGAGCGTGGAGGGTGAAGTACAGCTCATAGGCGTCCATCCCGCGGAGGGGACGGAGGCCGTCGCGCACCTTGGGGTCGGTGATGCCCAGATAGCCGCCGGGCTCTTGCGCGGCGACGAGGCGCTTCAGCACGTCCTCGGCCTTCAGGCGGAGTTCGGTGTTGCCCTGCTGCTCGGCGGCTAGAATGGCCGCTTCCAGCCACTTGCCCGGCTGCTCACCGATCCAGAACCAGTCGCGATACGTCTTCTCCTCGGCCATCTTCACGAAGCGGGCGACGTCGAACTTCAACAGGTAGTCGGCATTGCCCTTGAGGCGTTGGCCCAGGAATCCGCCGATGCCGCTCACCGCCCCGGGCGGCAGCGGCGCCTGGGCCAGCGGCGCCTCGGCGGTCAGGGCCGAATCGGCCGCAGAAACGCACAGGGCACAGAGAAGAACGCACCACGGACGCTCAAGCATCGAGCGGGGTCCTGTCGTGCATGCAGTGGGTGACTCACACGTCCCCATTTGCTATCATCATTAGCCGCGCGTGTCAACCGAGTCCCCTCGCCAGGAGGCCGCCGCCATGACCAGCCGCGAGCGCTATCGGGCCGTGACGCACTACCAGCCCTCCGACCGCCTCTTCCGCCACGAGATGCGCGCCTTCCCCGAAACCGTCAAGCGATGGCAGCGCGAGGGCCTGCCCCTCGACGACGACTACGCTCGCATCGTGGGCTACGACCGCTTCGAGACCGCGCCCGTCAACGTCGGCCTCGCCTACCACTGGAACTACGAGACTCTCGAGCTCACCGACGACTACGAGGTCTACCGCGACAGCCGCGAGGGGGCCATCAAGAAGAAGTTCCGCCGCTTCGCCGAGCCCAACATGCCCCAGTACCTCGAGTTCCCCCTCAAGGACCGCGAGACGTGGCGCCGGGACTTCCTGCCCCGCCTCAACCCCGACAGTCCGAACCGCATCTCGATGCACTGGGCGTCGCTGGTCAAGCAATACGCCGTGCGCGACTTCCCGCTCGGAGTCAGCGCCGGCAGCCTCTTCGGCTGGATCCGCGACTGGATGGGCGTCGAGAACATCGCCGTCGCCCTCTACGACGACCCCGCCTTCGTCCAGGAGATGATGAACCACCTCGCCGACCTCACGGTGGCCGTCCTCGAGCGCGTGGTCTTCGACGTGCCGTTCGACTTCGCGATCATGTGGGAGGACATGGCCTACAAGACGGCCTCGCTCATCTCGCCGCGGCACGTGCGGGCGATGATGCTGCCCGGCTACCGCCGCATCACCGACCTCTTGCACCGCGCGGGCATTGACATCGTGATGCTCGACAGCGATGGCAACGTCGAGGAATTGATCCCCATCTGGCTCGAGGCCGGCATCAACTACATCTACCCGATGGAAGTCGCGTCGGGGATGGACGTGGTGGCGTTGCGGCGCAAGTTCGGCCGCGACCTCATCATCGGCGGGGGGATGGACAAGCGGGTGCTCGCGTGGGGCGACCGCGCGGCCATTGATGCGATGATCGACTCCAAGCGCGACCTCATCCTCGAAGGCGGCTACGTGCCCGGCTGCGACCACGCCCTGCCGCCGGACATCTCGTGGGCGAATTTCCTCTACTATCGCGAGCGCCTGGCGTCAATCGCGTAGGGCGGACGCGCGCAGGCGCCACTTTGGTCTGTCATGCCGAGCTTGTCGAGGCATCTCTCCTGTCCGGCGACGGAAGAAGGGAGAGATTCCTCGACTGCGCTCCGCTTCGCTCGGAATGACAACGCGGGCCGCGAGAAGCTGGCGACAATTGCATGCGGCAATTGTGCAGCCGCCGCGGCCTCAGAAAACGCGAGCCATTCGTTGTGCCTTGCCGCGGCCGCCTCGAACGCGGAGGCACTTCAGAGCTTCACAGACATTGCCGACAGCCGTTCGGAATGTCCATCCGTTGGCAAGGACGCCCTGATAGAGCAGCAGTTCGAAGAGCATGGTCTCCGAGTCGCGTACCTCACGCGTAAAGGCCGCAACAGGCCCCAGCCCTGCCTCGTGACGAAGCCTCTCTATCTGTTGCCGGTACTTGCCCAGCAGGCAGGCGGAGAAAAGGACAGGCATGCCCTCAAACGCGTCGCGGAACACTTCCACAGTTCTGTTGTCGTCAAGGTAGATCCGCTCGCGCCTCGCACTCGATGGTGCGAAGAAGATGTAGGGTCGGCCCGAATCGTCGTGGCCCCCGTGACATGAGATGTGGATGAAAGGTGGCCGGTTGGCACGGATTCTCTTTGCCAAAATAGGCAGATCCTCGAGCGAGTGGACGTTCTTGTAGGCCAAGAGAATGCCTTGGGAGTCGAACCATGTTCTCAGCAGGTGTTCTTCCGAGCGCTCTGAGTGCAACTCCGGGTCCAGGTTACCCTCTAGCACGAGAGCGCGGGGAGGATCCGACGGCCTCAGGCTCCTTGTCCCATGCGAGGACGCCTTGTTGCATCCAATCCAGCGCACGAGGGTACTCCGGCCCCGGTGCCCCGTGACACAGCCACACACCCCCTTTCTGGAATGTCGCACCCAATCGCCCCGCCGGAACTTCGCCATTGACGCACTCCGTTGATGGTCGGGTTGGGGCGGGATTCACCCGCCCAGCGGCTGTGCGGAACCCGGGCTCCAGCGGGCATTCTACGACAACCCGGTGCGCTCTTCAACTTGTGATGAGAGGCCGCGGTTCGCGGGACGAGGACGTCCCGCCTACAAGGGATGCGCCGACAGGCCGGCATTGTGGGCGGGGTGTCCACTCCCCGCGTGACCGGGGGACTCGGGCGTTCCGATTCAGCCGCTAGTCCCGGCCGGGCATGGGGATGGCCGGCCATGAAAGCCTTCGCCCGCCTCGGTCCCATACTGTATCACCTGTGTGAGGGAGAGAGTGATACAGTATGGCAGGAACGGCCCCGGAAGGCCGCAAATCGCCAAAGAGCCATACTGTATCACCTCCAGGGGTGATACAGTATGGGCGGGGGCGGGGTGTCTGAATTATCGGACACGTCAGACACGTCGGACACGTCCGACTTGTAGGACCTGTCTGACCGGCCGGTGAGGCCAATGGGCGCAGGCTGCGCGGGTGCGGGCCTTATTTGTGGGTAAGCACACGCCTGCGAGCCGGAACTGTGGCCGCCGGGAAAGGGGACATTCTGCTTTCCACCCCCAAGGGGGGCGCCGAAGGCCGCTGCGCGGGAAAGCAGAATGTCCCCGTTGTACGTCCACCTGCAATTCCGGCCCGCACCCCACCCGCACCTCGCGCTTGATTCGCGGGCGGCGAGCGCGTAGAATCGAAAGACGCATGGAGCCTGTCCTTCACAACGCCCGTTTCGCGCGGAAAGGGGGTGATGGCCGTGGCTGACTACGCAACAGCTCGTGAGTTCCTGTTCGCTCTGGTCGCGACGTGAGGTGCCCGCCGCTGAATGGCGGCGCGAGGGACGCACGTGCTGCGTCCCGCAACCATCGCCGGCACCGGCAGGGCACCGCGGCGCGACCGCCCAGCCGCGACCCTGGCACCCCGTATCGCGCGAGTGAGCAGGCGCTGATCCCGCTCTCCCACCCCATCGGCGTCTCCACCCTCCCGCACGGGTCCCGCCTGGCCGCGGCTGTCTCAGCCGCATGGATGTCCTCCGGCGACAGAGCGTCGCGAAGCGGCGTGCGGGCCGGCGGCACCGGCACCTCGAGCCGCACGGGCCGCGAGGGCTGCGAGGTGGACCTGCTCGCGCGCTAGAGCTTCGGCCGCCACCAGACCATCATCGGCGGTTACAGCCACTTCTTCCCCGGCACCTTCATCGAGCAGTTGGAGCCGAGCAAGGGCATTGACTTCGCGTACCTGATCTGGGTGTTCACGTCTTGAGGAGAGATCCATGGCAAGCGAAGGCGGCGCGCGACGAGCGATCAGCCGGCTCCTGGCGTCGCGCGCGGGCATCATCAGCGTGGGGCTGATCATCGGCGTGGTGGCCGCCCTGCTTCAGCGGGCGGGCAACCCGCCGAACATGGGCATCTGCGTGGCGTGCTTCGAGCGCGACATGGCGGGCGCGCTGGGCCTGCATCGCGCCGCGGCCGTGCAGTACATGCGGCCCGAAATCATCGGTTTCGTGCTGGGCGCGTTCGCCTCGGCACTGCTGTTCCGCGAGTTCAAGCCGCGGGGTGGCTCGGCGCCCATCGCGCGCTTCATGCTCGGCGTGTTCGCGGCTATCGGCGCCCTGGCCTTTCTCGGCTGCCCGTGGCGGGCGCTCCTGCGCCTGGCGGGCGGCGACGGCAATGCGCTCCTCGGCCTGGCCGGGCTGCTCGCCGGCGTGTGCCTGGGCGCGCTCTGCCTCCAGCGCGGCTACACCCTCGGGCGTTCCAGCCTGGCTACGCCGCTCAGTGGCCTCATCCTGCCGGCCGTGATGCTGTTGTTCCTGGGCCTCTTGACGCTCAAGGTGTCGTTCGGCCCGGGCGGCGCGCTCTTCTTCAGCGAGAAGGGGCCGGGCGCCATGCACGCCTCGCTCGCCGTTTCTCTCTCCGCCGGCCTGGGCATCGGCGTCCTCGCGCAGCGCAGCCGCTTCTGCACGATGGGCGCGATTCGCGACGCCGTGCTCATCCGCGACGTGCATCTCCTCAGCGGCGTGGCCGCCCTCGTCGCCGCCGCCTTCGCCACCAACCTGGCCCTCGGGCAGTTCAGGGCGGGCTTCGCCGCCATGCCCATCGCCCACTCGGCCCACCTGTGGAACTTCCTGGGCATGGCACTCTCGGGCCTGGCCTTCGCGCTGGCCGGCGGGTGCCCAGGCCGCCAGCTCTTCCTCTCCGGCGAGGGCGATGGCGACGCCGCCGTGTTCGTGTGCGGGATGATCGTGGGCGCCGCCTTCGCCCACAACTTCTTCCTCGCCGGCGCGCCCGACGTCCTGGCCGATGGCGTGCTCAAGGTGGGCGGGCCGGGCCCCTATGGGAAGATCGCCGTCCTCGCCGGCCTGGCCTTCTGCACGCTCCTCGGCCTCACGGCCCGGCGCAGAGCATAGGAGAACAGAGCCATGGCCGACAAAGTCGTGGACGCCCGCGGCCTGTCGTGTCCCGAGCCCGTGCTGCTCGCCAAACAGGCCATCGAGGCTATGTCCGCCGGCACGATCGAGGTGCTGGTCGAAACGACGGCCTCGCGCGACAACGTGACCCGCATGGCGAAATACCTGGGCTGCTCGGTGGCCACCCAGGAAGCCGGCGGCGAGTTCCGCCTGACAATTACGAAGGGATAGCCCGTGGTTCGCGGTGTGGTGCTCTTTCACACGATTCACGACCTCTTCCGCCTCGAGGCCGAGCTGAAGAGGCTGGGCATCGCCACGAAGGCGATCCCGACGCCCCGCGAGCTGAGTTCCGACTGCGGCAGCGCCCTGGCCTTCGACCCCGCACACCTCAATGCCGTGCGCAAGGCCGTCGAGGCGCTGAAGCTCGAAACCGAGGGCATCGCACAGATTGACCATTGACTGAAAGGAGCGACCAATGCGGCATGTGAGATCAAGGCTGCTCCCCCTGGCCCTTGCGGCCCTGGCGCTGTCCATCGCCGGCTGCCTGCCCGGTCTGCACCGCAGCTCAAGCGGCCCCCCCTGCTGCCCCGCTGGCGTGTGCCCCATCGCACCCACCGCCACCAACCTCCCGCAGATCCCAAACCTGCGGGAGATCCCCCTGGCGATCGACCACGCGAAGCAGGAGGTGCGCGCAAGCGCCGTGGTGCAGAAGACCGATGCCCCGCGCATGAACGACTTCGGCTCCGCCGTCCCGGCCCTCATGGGTTCGCGCGGCGGCAGGTTCGACGACGCCTTCGTGTTCCTCCTCGACGCCTGGATCCCCGACATCTACGAGGCCCTCCTCGAGCTGGGCGCACGGCCCCGCGCCACGTTCGGAGCCGGCGGCGCCGTGGACCACGCCGGCGCCAAGCTCGAACGCATCGAGCTGGGCTACTTGAATGGCGACCCGGTGCAGGCTTACGTCGAGTGGGACACGCCGGCGGGCCAGCGCCGCCGCGCCTACGAGGACTTCTTCATCGAGAAGATCGTCGTGGACGGCCAGGAGGTGCTCAAGCCCTGGACACCGCACTTCGTGCTCCACGGCAGCGGCGTGCTCAACGACGCAAGGACCGGCTGCCTGATCTGCACGCACGACTGCCCCGGCGGTCTCATCGCCAACAACGCGCTGCCGCTCAAGGCGCCCATCCCCACGCTCAAGGCCAACTGGGACCTTCTGCCCCGGCCGGGCACGCGAGTGACCGTGGTGCTGCGCCCCGTCCCCTCGGCCGAGCCGCGCACCCAGGGCGCGCGGCCCAAGGCCTCGCCGCCTCCCAAGGGCCAGGGTGCCCGATAGCCTCCCAGGAGAACCCGCAGAGAAGAGAACGCCGAAACCGCCGTCGCGTTACACCCGCCCGAGGCGAAGCCTGAGCCACCTTGCGACTGCCTGATGTGGGGCCTGCGGAAGACCCATAGCCGCGTCACTACCTGCTGCCTCTAGCCCAGAAATAACTATTATTGAGCTTGATTTCGATTTTATTAATGATATAATTAAGTTGGAATTGACTAAAATGCAGAGACGCTCCCATGAGTCCCAACGCTGACCGCAGATGGACCGATGCCCTGAACGAAGAGGATCTTGCCTTCCTGAAGCGCTTTCTCCTCGCCTCCGGCTCTCTCAAGGACCTGGCCGCCAGCTATGGCATCTCCTACCCGACAGTGAGACTGCGCCTTGATCGCCTCATCGAGAAGGTGAAAATCCTTGATAGCCAGGAGTTTGCGTCGGAGTTTGAGCGCCTCCTCCGCATGCTCTACGCCGAAGGGAAGCTCGACATGGCCACCCTCAAGACCCTTTTGGCCGCCCACCAACAGGTCTTAGGAGATAGGGGATGAGAACCTTCACACTCGCCCTCTGCGTACAACTCTTTACAGTCACGGCACATGCAGAGCACGTTCTTCGCGAGTTCAACTGGGAGACGGTCATGGCCAACGGCGCTCCGCCAGGCGTGGAGGTCATAACCAAGACCCCTGGCAAGACTTACAACCGAATCCGCATAGCCAACCCCTCGGACCACCCGCTCACCGTTACCCTCCTGACCATCGAGCACCCGCCCATCGCGCGCGCCACGTACGCCCTCACCGGCATGGTCCGCTGCGAGGACGTCAACAGCAAGGGATACCTGGAGTTATGGAGCCACTTCCCCGGCAGCAAGGCCTACTTCTCCCGCACCCAGGCCGAGGCCGGGCCGATGCAGCACCTCGAAGGCTCGTGCGACTGGCGGCCATTCGTCCTCCCCTTTTACGCGAAGGAGGGCGCAGCTGCCCCAGAGCGGCTGGTTCTCAACATCGTGCTGCCCGCCAGGGGTGTCGTTCACCTCGGCACGGTGCGCCTTGCTCAATATCGCCAAGGTGAGGACCCCATTGCGGTTACGGCTGAGCGAGATGCCTGGTGGGGTGGGCGCGCCGCGGGCCTGATGGGGGGCATCCTGGGTGGGCTGCTGGGTGGCCTCGGCGGCCTTGTCGGCCTGCTCGCTGGCCGAGGCAAGGCCCGCGGCTTCGTGCTGGGAACAATGAAAGCCCTTTTCCCCTTTGGACTTCTGATGCTTGCCATCGGGCTGGTCGCACTCACAGTCGGTCAGCCGCACGTGGTCTGGTATCCCCCGCTCCTCCTCGGCATCCTGAGTGCCGCGCTTCCTCTGCTCACGCTGCGTCAGCTCCGCAAACGCTATGAGGAACTCGAGTTGCGGCGAATCCAGGCCGCTGATGCCCGCCCATGAGCGCCGTGGGAGACCGGGAGCGCGAACCCCACTCGCAGGAGGGCGTTCCCGCCCTCCTCCCGAGAACTGCCCAGCTTGCCTCCGCCCTGCGGGGCAGAGACACCCCTATTATTTCACGCTCTCATCGGCCGGCAGGCCCAGCTGTTCGTAGAGCTTGCGGCGGCCGGCCTTGTCGCCGTCCAGCACGCCGCGGGCGTACGCGGCGACCTCTTCGGCCACGCGCCGGGGCACAACGATGACGCCGTCGCCGTCCGCCACGACGACGTCGCCCGGGACAACGGTGACTCCGCCGATGACGACGGGGCGGTTGACGGATTCGATCTCGTTGCGGCCAGGGCGGATGCCGCGGCCCGGATGCCGGAAGTAAAGCGGCACGCCCTGGGCGGCAATCTCGTCGGTGTCGCGTGCGGTGGCGTTCGTGACCACGCCCGCGCAGCCCTTGGCGGCCCAGCCGAGGATGTTGTTGGAGCCGATGCTGCCGGCCTCGGCGCCCTCGGTGCCCTCGATGGCGAGCACAGTACCCTTGCGCAGGAGCGGGACGAACGGCTCGGGCGAGAGCCTCCCATACCAGTCGCCGGCGGCGCGGTCGAACGCCTGCGGCTCGAGGCGGCCGAGGGGCGGCTTGTTGGTGGGCACGTAGCGGGCGGTGACCGCGATGCCGGCGATGCGGTGGCGGAAGCGCACGGTGTCGCGCCAGAGGGGGCGAATGTCGGGCGACACGAGGCCGAGGTCCTGGAGGCCCGCCTTGTCCATCCCGTCGCACACGTCGGCCACGCGCAGGCCGGCGAAGAGGGCGAGGAGGCGCCGGTCGTCGTCCTCGGTGTGGACGGGGGTGGGGATGAAGTTCCTGCCCGCACGAAGGTCGTCCATGGCATTCTCCTTCTTCGCGGCCTTTGCGCTCAGGCGGGAGGCGACAGGGTCTTCTGAATCTCGCTCCACGGCAGTTCGTGCGGCGGGCGCTTCGTCTTCGCGGCGAGGGCCGCGGCAGCGCCGGCCGCCTCGCCCATGGCCACGGCGTTGCCGGTGACGCGGTAGCTCGAGTGGGCGATGAAGTCGCCGCTGATGCAGCGGCCCGCGAGGAGCAGGCCATACACGTCCTTCGCGACAAGGGCGCGGTAGGGAATGTCGTAGGGCTTGGCCCGCACGCGCTCGCGCGTGATGCCCTTGTCGTGCGTCGGGTCGGTTGAATGAACGTCGACGGGGAAGTTTACGCGGCACACGGCGTCGGGGTGCCGGGCGCCGTTGGCCAGGTCGTCGGCCGTGACCTGGTAGAGTCCGCGCACGCGACGGCCCTCGCGGACGCCGATGTGCTCGGCGGTGGCGACGATGCGCAGATCCTTCCAGATGCCGCCGAGGCCGCGGAGGGCGTTGACGAGCGTGTGGACTTCGGCTCGCCCGCGCGCCGTGGCCTGAGTGACCTGGGCCGCATCGGTGCCCGCGACGCCGTATTCGTGGTTGGCCATCAGGCAGAACAGGCCGTCGCGGATGTAGAACAGCGTGGGCTGCGCGTAGGAGGGCGACACGCCGGCCCGTTCCATCTCGGCCTTCAGGCGGCCCTTGGGGTTGCGCTCGCCCTTCGGCTCGGCCAGGCCGCGGACGAATTCGGCCACGCCGTCGGGCGCGATGCCCGTGACCAGGCAGATGAGGCTCATCGGTTGCGCCTGGCCCGTGCCCTCGCGGCCATAGTCGAAGCCGCAGCCCGCGAGGGCGGCGAGATCGCCGTCGCCCGTGGCGTCCACGAAGGCGTCGGCGGCCCAGGCCTGGCGGCCGCTCTTGGATTCGGTCACCGCAAGGGCGAGGCGGCGGGCGGGCGCGTGGGCCGTGACGACCCGGGTGTGAAGCTGCACGCGCACGCCGGCCGCGAGGCACAGCTCGTCGAGCACGAGCTTCATCGTCTCGACGTCGTAGCCCACGTCGCCGCCGTATTTCGCCACGGCGCCGCGCCTGTCCAGCTCGGCGATGATCTCCTGGAGGATGCCCTTCTTGCTGCCCGAGTCGAGGATCCAGCTCAGGAGGCCGGCGGTCCACGTGCCGCCGAGGCAGCCGTTGGACTCGATGAGGCGCACACTCACCCCGCGTCGTGCGGCGGCGAGAGCGGCGGCCACGCCGGCCGGCCCTCCGCCGGCGACCAGCACGTCGGCGCGTTCGACGATGGGGACCTCACGGGCGGGTTCGTTGTAGGAGGGCATGGCTGTTTCCTCTCCGAGAGCGGACCGGCGTGTGCCGGCGGCGGCCAGCGCGGCGGCCCCCGCCGCGGCACCGAGGAAGGTTCTGCGATTCACTGCCTGGCGCCTCTGCTTGTGCCCTCTCGCCAACGGAACCGAGGCTCAGCGAATGCCCACGTCCAGGGCCTCGCTTTCGTTGAGGACGATTCCCTCGGACAGCGTGATCAGCATTCGCCCGTCGGCGACCGCGGCGGTCGCCTGGACGGGTTTCCCGGCGAGGGTTACGCTTGCGGCCTTGAGGCCGGCGGGCACTGCGAGGGCGAGGGTCTTGAGGCGCAGCTTGCCCCAGCGGACCTCGATGCGGTTGGCCTGAGCGGCTCCAGCGCGCTTCTGGGTGAAGAGGCCCCAGCCCTCGGCCGCGGTGAAAGCCGCCTTGAAGTCCTCAGGCGTCAGGCGCGGGGCGAAGCCGAGGTGGCCCTTCGGGCCGTGGTACTCGTAGCCGCAGAGGGCGGTGTAGACGCCCCAACTGGCCATCGCCCTCGCGTAGTGGTCGCCGCACTCGACCTCGTTGTACGGGTTGTGCTTCGAGGGGTGATAGCGGTCGTGGATGCCGCGGCAGATGGCCAGGGCCTCGGTGAGCATCCCGTCCCACACCATGTTGCCGGCGGCCTGGTACTCGATGCCCGTCCAGATCTCGTCGCGGTAGAGGACGCTCTGCGGGCCGAGGTGGGGGCTTTTCGGCCAGGTGCAGGTGAAGAGGCCGGCTTCGCCGGGCCGCGCAAACCAGCGCTGCGGCGGGTGGGCGGCGTTCTGCGGCCCCACGTCGGGCGCCCAGCAGTACTTCCAGATGGCCTGGAGGGCCGACTTGACGTGTTTCTCGGGGTAGAGGTAGCCCAGGCCAAGCTGATGCGCCCAGCCCTGGCCGAAGAGCTGGTCGGCAAGACACCCCTTGCCATACTGATGCTTCGGGAACTTCTTGAGGTCAACGTCCTGGATGAAATACTCGCCATCCCAGAGGCGTTCAACAGAGAGCTTGGTGCCGCTCTCGAAGAGGCGGCGGCAGCGGGCGGCGAAGTCGGCGTCGCCCATCTCCTTGGCCATCTCCTCGCCGGCGCGCAGGGCGGCGAGGTAGAGCGAGCCGACGAAGGTGTTCGGCCCCTCGAAGTTGATGTCGTAGGTGTTGTGCTGCGAGTTCTCGATGAGGCCGTCGTCGTTGGCGTCCTGCTTGATCGAGAACTCGAGGGCCTGCTTGATGCGGGGCCAGGTGCGGCGGAGGAAGGCGTCGTCGGGCGACATCAGGTGCTCGCGGCAGGCCTTGAGGATGCCGCCGCACTGGCCGTCGGCCGCGTAGGCGCGGTTGCCGCGGAAGCCCACGAGGCCGGTCTTCTCGTCGAAGGCCGCGCCGAAGTCCTGCCTCTCGCGGATGAGGCGCTCGATTTCGGGGAACAGGCGTGCCGAGGCGTGGGCGTAGTTCCACACGTGGGTGCAGGTGCCCTCGCAGCAGCCCACGCCCTCCCAGGCCCAGAAGCGGCCGTTGCTCCACCACTGGCAGGTGTCGGTCGCCAGGTTCGACACGGTGGAGTGGAGGCGGAAGAGCAGCCAGCGGGGCAGGGTCGAGTCGTCGTAGAAGGTCTTGCGCCACAGGCGGGTCTGCTCGGCCAGGCGGGCCTGGTTATCGAGGGCGTAGGCGGCAACATCCCGGGCGCTCTTGAAGCGCTGGGCGTATTCGCGGCCGCGCGGGTGGTTGGGGAAATGCCAGGCCAGGGCGAAGACGAAGGTGCGCTTCGCCGCGGGCGCCAGCTCGACGGCTTGCGCGGCGAGCGTGGCGCTGCGGCGCTGGGCGGCGGGGTAGCTGGCGTCGGTTTCGGCGTGAAGGCCCGGCGTGTTGAGCGCGGGCAGGAGCTTCTCGGCCGGGGCACCCGCCTCAGCGAGCGCGAGGACCATCGTGCCGAAGTCGGCCATCTCCTCGAGCGGGCCGGAGGGGCCTTGGCGCGGCCTGTCGGCCTGCTCGATCTGGTCAATGTTGATGTGGCCCCAGCCGCCCGACGCCTTGTCCACGATCTCGATCTGGACCTCTTTGCCCTCGAACTCCTCGACGTTCCAGTAGTGCCACTCGAGGCGTTCGAGGTTTTTGCCGATGGCGGTGCGGACGGCTTTGCCGCCGACGAGGAGGTTGATGCACGTCTGCCCCGCGTGGTTGCCGCCACCGATGAGGAAGTTGAGGAACTTCCGCTCGACCCTGATCGGCGGCGAGGTGAGGGTGCCGTGCGGGCCGTCCTTGCCGAGGTACGTGTTCACCAGGCCCTTGCCGAGGAAGCCGCTGACCTCCTGCTGCTCGGGCAGGGTGCCCTTGGCGGGGCCTTTGCCGAAGGCCTCGCCCGTGGCCTTCCAGTCGCCGTAGGTTTCGCCCTCGAAGTCGGCGACAACGATGGCCTCGCGGGGCGCCGCTGCGCCGGGCGGCGTGGGAGCCTTCTCGGCCGAGTGAACGACCGTCGTGCGGCCGCCGTCGGTGGCAATGCGGCTGCGGCGCAGCGCGTGCACCGCCCCCGCCGAATTGCACAGCACGGCGTTCTCCAGCCAGCCCGCGACGCTCACCTTGAGCGGTTTGGCCGATGCGTTTTCGACCGTGATGTGGAACAGCGTGGCCGGCAGCGCCGAATCGCGCGCGTTCAGCGGGATGAAGGGCGAAAACGCCTCCATCTCGACCTTCACGGGGAACTCCTTGTCGGCGTAGCGCACGACCGCGATGGGGTATTCGCCCATGAACTCCACGCCGGGGAAGTCCTGCTCGTTCAGCTTCTTCGCCACGGTCTTGCCGTCGGCCTCGACCACGACGGCGAAGCCCGATTCGACAGGCGAGTCGGGGCGGTACGTGCGGTAGCAGCGGTCGCCGTAGCCCGTGTTGATATGCTTGTTGAAAATCCACCACTGCGCGAGCGTGCCGTCGCCGCGCAGATAGAGCTGGCCCGCGGCGACGCCGCCGATGGGCATACCGATCGTCCCCAGGTCCTTGCCGCGCCAGACCTCGGGCGAGCCGCGTTGCGTCAGCGCCGCCACCCACTCGGGCGCGAGCTTCTTGTCCACCGGCACGAAGTGCTTGAACTCCTCGGCCGGCTCGGCCGCGAGGCCCGCGCTTGCGGCGAGATTCAGCACAGCGATCAGGCCCAGGGCGGCGTGGGGCTTCATTGCCATCTCCTCTCGTTCACGGCCACCGGAGCGCGAGTGCCTGCGGCATTCTACCGCGCGGGGCGCGCCGCGCGCAAGCCCCGCCCGACACGCGGGGTGCGAGCCGGAATTGCAGGCGCCAGAAGGGGGGGCTGCTCTGCCTCGCGGGTGCCACCCTCAAGCGGCAGCTTGAGGGTGCTCTTGCCGCCCGTGCGGCGCGGCAACCTGAGAAGGCGGGCCAGACTCCCGACACGTCCCCGGTTTGGGCCTTCAGCGTCTCCCGCGCCCCAGGGTTGGCGCAGGAGGTCGAGGCGGCGATCGTGCCGATGCCTCTTGCCAAGCGCGTCCGCGCTGCGAGCTTCGCAACTCTTCCGCTGGCAGAAGTGCCACGTTGCGGAAAAACCCTCACAGGCAAGATGCCTGTGCCACCGACCGGAGCTTCGGCCTGTCGTCCACATTTCCCTGCGGGCTCGCCCTCGCCCAGGGGGTGAATCTGCCAAGTCTGCCATGTTTCCGCCCCCCTGCAACATGGCAGACATGGCAGACTTACCTCGCCCCGGAGCGGGAAATGCCCGCGCCAGACGGAGCCGCGAGCGTCCCGCTTGCGGGCCTCTTCGGCCCTTCGACAAGCGGGATGCTTGTCGCCACGACAATCCAGTTCTTGTTGGTAGGTAACTAGGGTCTGTGCGGAAATTCACGCGGGCTGCGTTGCCGGCGTCAGCGGGGCGGATGCAAGGCGCGGCGACGCAGGCGATGCTACGGAGTGCATCGCTGAGGAGCCGCAACGCGGCAGACACCCCGCTGACGCCGCAACCCGAAGGGACGCCGCGACTTCTGGCCGCGAGCGTTGTCGCTCGTCGTCAATGATGCTCTCCGTTGCATCACCTCCTCCTCGCTCCTAGCTCGCGGCCAGAAGTCGCAGTGTCGCAGTCCCGCGTGGATTTCCGCACAGACCCTAGTCAGTCGGCTGAAGTGCCTCCGAGCTTCCTCATTCCCCCTCTTGTACTGCTGGTACTGCCTGAGGTGCCTGAGGCCCCGGCTCATCGGGAGGCCATCTCAACGCTCGCAGTCGCACCCTGCCGCGGGCGCCCGCCGTGGCAGAACGCCACCCAGCATGTCCCGCTCCGACCGCCCTGAGGCCGGCGGTTACATGGCGAGCCATAACGCCATCCCTAGCAAGCATTTGCATGTCAGCGGTGTGACAGGCACGTCGCGGCGTCGGCACGTCGCGGCGTCGCGCCTCCTATGATGGGGGAAGGTCGGCCTGTTCCGACCGTTTGGACACGCCCATTATAGGAGGCGGTTTTTTTGCCCTTCCGGACCCCAAGTCCCCCATCAGCGCAAGTCATTTGCCAGCGCCGACTTACGACGATCTGCCCCAAACCGTTCAGCCGGCGCGAAAGTTGGGCCTCCTACCGGGGGTACATTCCAGAGAAGGCCTCGCCTTGACAAACGCCCGCCGGCGTGGATGATGGGCGGGCAACTCAAACGCCCTTTTCTGCTGCCCTCCAGGAGTGCCGCTCTTGCCAGGCAATGCCACTGTGCGCGTGGTGCCGATGACGCTGTCCATCACCCGCTTCCACGAGGACCCGTTCCCGCCGCTGCTGCGGGCGGGGGCGCGGCCCGTCTACCCGTACCCGATGCAGGACGACTTGACCGATGAGATGGCCGAGCGCGAGTTCCAGGCCGTGGTGCTCGACAACGGGCTGCTGCGGGCCACCGTGCTGCCCGAACTGGGCGGGCACGTGCTGTCGCTGCGCGACCTGGTGCACGAGCGCGACGTGTTCTTCCGCAACGAGCCGCTGAAGCTGGGCCTCGTGGCCATGCGCGGCGCCTGGTGGGCGGGCGGCATCGAGTTCAATTTCCCCCACGTGGGCCACACGGTGCACACGGTGGACCGCGTGTCGTGGCAGACGCGCGAGGAGCCCGACGGCACGGCAACGGTGATCGTGGGCGCGGTCGAGCACCTGACAGGCATGGCCTGGAGCGTGGCCCTCACGCTGCGGCCCGACGACTGGCGCCTCCACACCCGCATCCGCCTGCACAACCGCACGCCTTTCGCCCACCGCATCTACTTCTGGTCGAACAGCGCGGTGCCGGCCCGCGACGACTTCCGCCTGCTGCTCCCTGCCACCAGGGTGTTCTCGTGGTGGTACGGGGCGGACCGCGACGCCAGCTTCCCGCTGCACGACGGCCGCGACCTGAGCCGCTACGCCAACCTGTTGCGCGGCGGCGACATCTTCGCGAAGGACCTGCGCGCCGACTGGTTCGGCGGCTACTACGACGAGCTGGACTGCGGCCTGGTGCACTACGCCTCGCGATTCGAGGTGCCCGGCCGCAAGATGTTCTCGTGGGGCCATGGCGGCCACGGCGCGATGTGGGCCGAGCTGCTCAACGCCCGCGGCGAGCCGTACGTGGAGCTTCAGAGCGGCCGCTTCGTGCACCAGGGCGTCCATCGCCTGCTCGCGCCGGGCGCGGTCGAGGCCTGGAACGAATCGTGGGCGCCCGTGTGGGGCCTGGGCGGCGTGGCGCACGCGACGCGCGGCCTGGCGCTGAACGCCACGCGGGAGAGCGGCGACCTGGCGCTGCGGCTGCTGGCCCTCGCGTCGGTGGACGGCGCGTTGCTCGCCGTGCGGCAGGAGGGGCAGGCGCTGGGCGCGGAGCGGCTCCATCTGGCCCCGGGCGGCTTGCACGAGCTGCGTGTGGCGCTGCGGGGCGATGCGCCCGTGACGCTGGAGCTGGGCGGCGAGGCCGTCACCCTGCGGCTCGAGGGCGATGCCGTGCGGCCCGCGCTGGACGGCGCGCCGCCGCACATCGGCCTGCCCGACCCGTCGCCCGACGACAAGCCCACCACCCCGGGCGGCTGGCTGCTGCACGCGCGCTATGCCGAGGAACGCAACCATCTGGCCGACGCGGCCGAGGCCTATCGCGCGGCCCTCGCGCTCGACCCCGCCTGCGTGCCGGCCCTGGCCGGCCTCGCCCAGTGCCACCTCAAGCGGGGCGAAACAGCCGCTGCGAAGGACTGGGCGAGCAAGGCCCTGCGCGTTGACCCGCAGTGCGAGGACGCGCTGTGGTGGCTGAGCGTCGCGTGTCTCGCCGACGGGCGCGGCGAGATCGCGCCGAGCCTGGGCGCGCTGGGCCGCAGCGCGCGCTACGCGGCCAGCGCCGCCGCGCTCCTGGGCGAAGCCGCCTTGCGGCGGGGCGACCCCTTGGCCGCGCTCGACCTCTTCGGCACGGCCTCCGAGCGCAACCCGCACGACAGCCGCGTGCTGGCCCTGGCGGCCTGCGCGGCGCGCCGCGGGCGCGCCCTCGGCCGCGCCCGCGCGCGGCTCGGCGAGTGCGCGAGGGAAAACCCCCTCGAACCGCTCCTGTGGAGCGAGAGCCGGTTCCTCGGCGATGCCGCCGACGCGTCGCTCCGCGAGGTCTTCGGCTCCGACCCCCAGGCCTGGCTCGACGCAGCCTGCGACTACGAGCGCATCGGCGACTGGGAAGCGGCAACCGCCTGGCTGCGCGACGCCGCCTGCCGCCTGGCCGACCCCGCCCGCCAGGCGATGCTGCACTATCACCTTGCCCACGCCCTGTGGCGCCTCGGCCGCGCCGGCGAGGCCCTCGACGCGGCGCGCGAGGCCGCGCGCCACCCGCCCCTGTTCGTCAACCCCCACCGCATCGAGGATGCCGAGGCCCTGCGCACCGCCCTGCGCCTCGCGCCCGACGACGCCCTGGCCCATCTGCTCCTCGGCAACTGTCTGGCCGCGCTCGCCCGCTGGGATGAGGCGGTGGAGCCGTGGAGCCGCGCGGCGAAGCTGGCCCCGAGCGGCGACATCGCCGCGCTCGCCTGGCGCAACCTGGGCCTCCACCACTGGCGCAAACAGCACAACACCCCCGACGCCCTGGCCGCTTACGCCCGCGCCCTGGCCTCACTCGACACTGGCCACTCGACGCTCGGCACCGCGGCCTGGCGCCTGTGGCTCGAGCGCGACAGTGTGCTCTCCGGGTCTGGACGCCACGACGAGCGGGTCGCCGCCTTCGAGTCCGCGCCCGATGCCGTGAAGGCCAAGTGGCAGGTGCTCGCCCGCTGGGCCGACGCGTGCCTGCGCGCGGGGCGGCCCGACGAGACGCTCCGCCTGCTCTCCGCCTGCCGCTTCAAGCCCTGGGAAGGCGAGGCGCGGCCGCGCGTGCTCTGGAAAGAGGCACACCTGGCTCTCGGCCATCGCGCCAAGGAGACAGGGAAGCTGGCCGAGGCCCGCGGGCACTTCGAGTCCGCCGCCCACTACCCGCACCACCTGGCCGTGGGCCGCCCCACGCTCACGGACGACGCCGATGCGCTTTTCTGGGCCGGCTGGTGCGCGGCGCAGGTGGGCGACGCCGCCGGCGCCCGCCGTCTGCTCGCCGCGGCCGCGGGTGAGGACCAACCGCGCGAGGCCGCAACGGCCGAGTTCAAGGCCCGCGCGGCCGAGTTGCTCAGGGCTCTGGGCTGATCGGCGCGCTCACTCGAAGCGCAGGGTGCCGAAGCCGCGATAGTTGTGGAAGTTGGCGCCCGAGGCCGGCGACCAGGTCCAGTGGGTGGCAGGCGATTCGTCGTAGTCTATGCGGTAGAGGTTGCCGTGCCACAGCATGCCGCGGGTGGGCGGCACCCCGCCCAGGCCCCGCAGGAGGGCGAAGGGGATGAAGAACTCGGCGCTCCAGCCCTCGACCGCGGCCATCGAGGCCCTCGGGCCGCCGCGCACGGCAGTGGCCCGCCGCACCCGCCGCGCCCCCTCGTAGTGCCAGGGCCGCCAGCCCATGAACACGCCGTCCTGGTTGGGGATCAGGATCGGCAGCTCGACGCCCAGCGGCGAGATTTCGTACTCGAAGTACAGCACCTGCCGAGGGTCGGGCCACAGGAACACCTCGACCACGTCCTCCTTGTAGATGTCCTCGAAGTCCTGGGTCATCGTGCACGTCAGGCGGCGATCCTCGCAGTCGAAGAGGAAGTACATGCCGGTGAGTGAGTAGAGGATCTTCGCGCGCGAGGCATAGGGGCTGCTTCCGCCCACGGGGGTGAGAGGCAGCCAGGGCGCCGCGTCCCACTCGGGCGCCGAGCCGTCGCCGCCGACCTCGAAGTCCGCGGTCCGCTTCACGGTGGTGGTCGTCATCGCGGGTGCTTCCTCTGCGGGTGCCTTGTCGGTGCGGCACGGAGCGTACAGGGCACCGGGCAGCGCCTTGGGGGCGCTGCCCGGTGCGGGAACGGTTGCGGGCCGGCCTGCGGCTACTCGAGCACTTTGGCGGCCGCAGCCAGGATGTTGCTGAGCTCTTTCTTCTGGGCCTCTTCGTCGGCCGTGGCGGCCAGGGCGAAGTTGGCCTCGACCCGATTCTTCTTGGCGACCAGCACCGTGATGGGGACCTCGGCGTGGAGCTTGTAGGACGGCGGCCCCGCCGCGCCGTCGGCGGGCAGGGTGAGCGGCACACTCAGGCCCTCGTTCTTGGCGAGGTCGGCGAGCTTCGCCTGGTTCGCCGCGTTGTTCTCGGCCAGCAGCACCACGTAGGCGGCGGCCCGCTTCTCCTTGTTGTCGGCCACGAACTTATCAATTGCCTTGACCAGACCGGTCAAGCGGCTGTCCAGCGCCCGCCCGAAGACGACGAGCGTCGGACGCCCTCCGTAGCGTCAGACATAGCAGACCTGGCCGCCCTTGGCGAGGCCGGTGACGTCCTGGACGTTGAAAGTCGGCGTTGCCTCGCCGACCTGGGGCCCCGAGACGGGCGTCTCGGCGGCCCACACGCCCAGACAGCACGCGGCCAGCACCACGGCGGCGCCCACGACCACGACGCGCCTGTGTGCCATAGCCACTCCTCCTTCGTGTCCCGAGCCCCGAGACCACCTCGGGGCTGCCTTTTCCCTATCATGGCACAAGCGGCGCGGAGAATCAACCGCGCGGGGTGTTGACTCGCGGGGCAGTTCGTGCTACACAGAGGCCAGAGGCGGGAGTGTCCCACCGTGTAGGAGGCCGAGCCGTGAGAGAGAACCGCGATCTTCCCACCAGGCCGCCCCGTCCGCGCTGCTGCCCCTGCGACGGCGGGGGGCTCTCGCGCCGCCGTTTCTTCGAGGCCGCGGGGGCCGGCGCGCTGCTGGGCCTGTCCTATTCGCTCGTGAAGGCGGCAGAGGCCGAGGTGGCCGCCGGCGCCCCCGCGCCGGCGCGGCTGCCGCTCGTCGTCAAGCCGATTCTCACCTATGAGACGCCCACGCGCCGGCCCCAGACAAGCTGGCGTTCCTGGGGCGGCATCGAGACGCAGGCGCAGGCCGCCGAGGAGGTGGCGCGCATTCAGGCCGAGCTGGACAAGTTGCGCGCCGCGGCCGACTTCCCGCTCACCCTTCTGCCCGTCGCCGCCGTCCGCGGCGGCGGCGAGGTGGCGAAGCTTGACGATCTGGCCAACGCCGACGCCTTCATCATCTATGCTGCCGGCGGTGGCGCCCTGGATGCCATCGTCAAGACCGGCAAGCCCTGCCTCTTCTTTCTCCGCCACAGGAGCGGTCCCGTCTACCTTTGGTACGAGATCCTCAGCCCCCGCTACCTCCGCGCCCACGGCGACCGCCTGGCGCAGAAGACCGTCAACGACAACGACGTGGTGGTAGACGTGCCCGACGAGATGCTCTGGCGCCTCCGCGGCCTGTGCGGCCTCAAGAACACGATGGGCGCGCGCATCGTCACCATCGGCGGCGCCAGCGGCTGGGCCCACGGCGAAGCCCCCGCCCTGGCCAAGGACCGCTTCAAGCTCGACATCCAGGACGTGCCCTACCCCGAGCTCGCCAAGCTCATCCAGGCCGCCCGTGCCGACCAGGCGGCCACCCAGCTCGCCAAGGAGCGCGCCGCCGCCTACATCAAGGCCGAAGGCGTGACGCTCGAAACCAAGCCCGAGTTCGTAGAGAACTGCTTCCTCCTCGAGCAGGTCTTCCGCGGCATCATGGCGAAGTTCGAGACCCGCCACATCACCATCAACTCCTGCATGGGCACCATCATGCCCATGGCCCAGACCACCGCCTGCCTCACCCTGTGCCTGCTCAACGACGCCGGCTATAACGCCTTCTGCGAATCGGACTTCGTGGTCGTGCCCTCGGGCATGCTGCTCAACGGCATCACGGGGCTTCCCACCTTCCTCAACGACCCCACCTACCCGCACCACAACATCATCACCATCGCCCACTGCACCGGACCACGGAAGTGCAACGGCAAGACCCTCGACCCCGTGCGCCTCGTCACCCACTTCGAGTCCGACTACGGCGCGGCCCCCAAGGTCGAGATGCCCAAGGGGCAGAAGGTCACGAACATCCTGCCCGACTTCGAGGCCAAGCGCTGGGTGGGCCTGGCCGCCGAGATCGTGGACGCCCCGTTCCTGCCCATCTGCCGCTGCCAGATCGACGTGCAGTTCAAGCCCGACGCCCAGCTCGTGGCCGAACGCATGCCCGGCTTCCACTGGATGACCGGCTACGGCGACTACCGCCGCGAACTCGGCTACGCCCTCCGCCGTACTACCATCGCCTGGGAAGACCTCGGCTGAGGAAGCCCGTTGGGGGGAACCCTTCTTGAAAGAACGGTTCCCCCCAACCCCTTCCCAAGAACTCCCACATTGCGGGGTGGATTGGTGGTTCGCCAATCCATCCCGCAGTCTGGCAGTTCTTGAAGAGGGGTCTGGGGAGGGACTTCTTTCCAAGAAGTCCCTCCCCAGCTCACCTCTACAGCCGCCACGGGGCGCGGAGTGGCTTGGCGAGATAAGCGTTTGCGGCGGGACAGTCGGGGAAGCGTTCGGCGATGGGGTCCCAGCGGAGTCTCCTCCCGCCCGTGAGGATGGCGATGTGGGCGAGGTGGCACAGGCTCGTCGCCCGATGGGCGGCCTCGACGGGCGCCGCCGTCTGCTCCCGCATCCTCACGCAATGGACGAAGTCGGGGATGTGCCCCCGCGGCCGCCGCAGGACGACCTCGTGCGGCTTGATGACGCTGGACATCAATGACTTCGGCTCGGTCGAGATCCCGCCGCACAGGGCGTTGACCTTGCCCTCCGTGCCCTCGAAGATCACGCCCATCGGGAAGGCGCGGTCGTCGTCGTAGATCAGCCTCACGCCATTCGCGAACGCCATCTCGACGTGCCACTCGACCGCCGTGTCGGTCATGCCGTCGCGCGGGATCACGCCGCTGCCCTCGATTTCCACCGGGCCGGTGGCGTCGGCGCCCATGCCCCATTGAGCAACGTCGGTGAAGTGCACGCCCTGGCCCGAGATGAAGCCGAGCGTGTAGTCCGCGATCCAATACCAGTGGGGCGTCCGCACGCGGCGGGGCGAGTAGGGCACGAACGGCGCGGGGCCGAGCCACAGGTCGTAGTCGAAGCCCTGCGGCACGGGGGCCGGCGCCTCGTTCGGCGCGGGATGGCTCGGCTCGGAGGAGACGCGAACGCGCTTCAGCTCGCCAATCCGCCCGTTGCGCACGAGTTCGCACGCGAAGGCGAACAGGCCCTCGCTGCGTCGCTGGGTGCCGTGCTGGAACACGCGGCCGTAGCGCTTCACCGCGTCGCGGATGGCGCGCCCCTCGGCCACCGTGAGCGAGAGCGGCTTCTCGCAAAAGACATCTTTGCCCGCCTTCGCCGCCGCGACGCACATCACCGCATGCCAGTGGTCGGGCGTGCAGATAGAGACCGCGTCCACATCGTCTCTGTCCAGGAGTTCGCGGAAGTCGTTATAGGCCGTGCAGCCCTTGTACGCGCCCTTCGCCATCTCCTCCGAGTAGTGCCGTTCCGCCGTCGAGCGGGCGGCGTCGCGGCGCGCCTCCTGCGGGTCGCACACGGCCACCACCTGGCTCGCGTGCAGGAACGTCTGCATGTTGCTCGACCCGCGCCCGCCGACCCCGATGCACCCCACATTCACCCTGTCGCTCGGCGCGGGCCGGCCGTCGGCCCCGAGGGCCGCCGAGGGAACGACGAAGGGGACGCCGAGTCCTGCGGCCGCCGTCTGCAACAGCTCCCGTCGTGTGCGCATCAGCCGGGCTCCCAGCCCCCGAACGGGGGCGTGTGAGTCGTAGCCCAAGGCGACCGAAGGGAGCCCTGGGCTACGGCTGGGTCGCCCGCTTCACGGGCTGGCGACACGCCAAGCCCCAGCAGCCTCACAGCGTTGTCGCGGACAATTTTGCGGTGAGCCGCGGGGGTGAGATGGCCCTCGGCCAACAGGCGACGCATGAGGCCGACGATGGGGACGTCGGCCTCGGCCTGGTCGTGGCGGAGGACGTCGGTGCCGAAGAGGAGCTTGTCCTGGAAGCGGTCGAGGAACTCGATGCCGAAGGCGGGGTCGCGGGTGAGGGCGTTGTGGCCGCTGCCGGCCGACAGGTCGGCCCAGAGATTTTCATATTGGCCCATCAGCCGTGGTACAGCGCCGTTCGGAAGAATCGGGCCTTTGGGGTAGCCGCGGCGCTGCTCGGGCCGAACGTCGCCCGAGATGTCGCTCCAGAAGGCGGGGCCGTGGCCGATGAAGACGGTCTGCGGGCACTCGCGGAGGGCGTGCTCGAGCCGCGGCAGGCCAGGGTCATCAACCACGCCGTACATGCCGCCGAGCTGCGGCATCATGTCGAAGAGGACGGGGAGGCCCGCCTCGCCCGCCTGGGCGTAGAGGTTGAGGCAGAGCGGGTCGTCGAAGAGGAGGTTGGGGAGGAACTCGCCGAGGCCCTTGCAGCCGCGTTCCTTGTATTCGGCCAGGAGGTCGCGGAAGTCGGTCGTCGGGCTGTTGTCGCCGAAGCGCGGGTCAACGAGACAGAAGGGGATGAGGCGGCCTGGGTGCCGCTCGCAGGCAGCGATGACCTCCTCGGTCGTGTTGCCGAGGTACCAGCCTTCGGGATTGTCGTGGAGGGGCAGGACGCACGCCTGGGCGATGCCCCAGGCGTCCATCTTGGCGACGAGTTGCTCGGCGGAGAGCGTATCGGAGCGCCGCTTGCCGCATCGGCCGATGTGGGCGTGGACATCAATCATCTGGGCCGCCTCCTTCGCACGAGGGCGATGGTAGCGCCTGGCATGGCGGGTGTCAACGAGGGGGTGTTAGGCGATCGGGGTTCGGGGCAAGAGCCGTGAGGGAAGGGGCAAGAGTGCTACTTGGCATCAGGCATGTTGGCATCCTTGGGCTCTGTGCGGCGCAGCGGCCCTCGGCGGTGCTTATGGGCGGGATGTCCCCGTCCCGCGGTTCGCCTCCCCGCGCTCTCGGCGGGCTTGATCGGGGCCGGGGGGCGGCCTATAATTCGCTACGGGCAGGTCAGACAGGTCGGACGAGTCCGAGGGGGGCCTGGCCCGGAAGGGGCGCATCATGCCTCAACGGCTTCCTCCCGTGCTGGTTCCGCTGGTGGTGCTCGCCCTCGCGTGCGCGGTGGCGATGGCGCTGCCGTTCCGGATGATCGAGCCGGACGACGACGATTATTTCTACGGGATGCATGCCTTCGCCCGCGGGAAGGTTGTGATGACGGAGGCCGAGGCGCGGGAACTGGCGAAGATCCCTCTGCCCGATACGGCGAAGATGGGACCGCAGATGGTGATGGGCGTGCGGTCGCCGCTGGGCTTCATCCGCGAGCGTTCGCCTGGGCACTACGCGCTGCTGGCCGCGTTCCACAAGGTGGGGCTGGACCGATGGACGAATGTTCTGCTGGCCTTCGCGGTGGTGGGCTTCGTCTTCTGGTTCGTGCGGCGGCAGCTCGAGGAGCCGGCCGAGGCGGCCGTGCTGGCGTCGCTGTTACTGATTGTGAATCCGACGTTTCTGACGGCCCTCTACCGCGTGTACATGAGCGACTTCGACTACTTCGTGTGGGCGACGGTGGGGCTGGGCCTGTACTTCGCGGCGCGGCGCAAGCGCTGCCCGGGGCTGTGCGCGATTGCCGGCGTGATGCTATCGCTGAGCGTGTTCTTCCGCAACACGAACGCGATCGTGTTCCTGGTGGTCCTTGCCTATGAGGCGGGGCTGTTCGTGCTGCGCTATCGCGAGCTGGCCCGGGCGCACCGCGGCGAGGGGGCGGCCGAGCCCCACGAGCCGTTCGGCTGGGGGCGGGTGGCGCTGGTGGTCGCGGGCATTGCCGTCGGGCTGATTCCGCTGCTGTGGTACAGCTACGCCACGACGGGGCAGTTCCTGGGCAGTGGCTACCAGTACCGCCTGGCGCGGGAGACGGGCGGCGCGCTCTCGCTGCTCGACGGGCAGCCGACGGCAAAGTACTTCGCCCTGTGGGACGGCGAGGCGGTCTTCTCGCTGCGGCACCTGTTCCTGGGCGAGGCGCGCGGGTTCATGTCGCAGGGCTACACGCTGACCGTGGGGCTCACGCGCCTGCTGGGGGGCTACCCGATCCTGCTGCTGGCGCCGGCCGGGCTGGTGCTGATGGAGCGGCGGCGGTTGCGCCCCGCTCTTTTCCTCGGCTTGTGGCTCGGGCTGTTCCTGGGCGTTTACCTGTGCTATCGGACGATTCGGGGCGACAGCTTCCAGTTCATGAGCCGCAAGCTCTCGCCGATGCTGGCCCCTCTGGCGATTGGAGCGGCTGCGCTGCTGATACGGCTGCCGCGGGCCGCCCGGTACGCGGCCCTGGCAGCCATCGCGGCCGTGAGCCTGGGCGTGACGGGCGAGTTCTTCGTGCAGTTCCTGGGCGAGCGAGGCGGCGTGGGTCCCGGGCCTCGGCCGGGCATGGGGCGGCCGATGGGCCCCGTGCCGAAGGGCAAGCAGGGTACGGGCGAGCCGTTCATGCCCCCGCCCAAGGGAGAAGAACCGTTTGCGCCGGCGCCAGAGGAGGGTTTCCCCGGCTTCGCGCCGAAGGCCACGGGCAACCCGCGGCAGCTCGTGGAGCGCCTGCACGCGCTGATGCGTGAGGCTGAGGCCCGCGGCATTGACGTGTCGAAGGCCAAGGAACTCGACCAGGCGTCGCTCGCGGCTGCGCAGCGCGGCGACTGGCAGGAGAACCGCCGCCTGCTCGACGAGGCCGTGCGGCTGCTCGAGCGCGCGCTGCCGCAAGGCCCGCGGTCCGCGCCGAACCGCAAAGGCCCGCGAGGAGGCCAGTTGTGAAGCTGTGGAACTGGAAGTTCACGCTCTCGCTCGTGGTCGTGGCCGTGTTCCTCCTCGACGCGTTCTGGCTCGGGCCGGACCCGGTGACCGGCGCCGCGCGACACCTCGTGCCGTATGCGGACACGGGGGTGGCGTCGTTCGCGTTCCTGTTGAGCTTGCTCTATGTGATCTCGCACGGCTGGCAGCGCTTGATCGCGCGCGTGCGCGGTGCGGCGCCGGCGCCGGGGGAGCCGGTTCCATCGAAGCGAAGAAAGAAGCGCCGCGGCGCGGACGCGCGCAAGGCGCGCTGAAAGGCGTGGCCGGCTGCCCTGTGCACATTGTGTGGGTAACGGGTGGGTGTGCCCCTCGGTGGCGAAAACCTGCCTCATTGTTTTCTTGCAGAGTTCTGGCCCTTTCTCAACGAATGGGGCTGAGTCGCCGGGTGCTGCAACCGGATTTGAGGCGACCGGGGATTGACATTTTTCTTTCGCGCGCTAGGATGGGCAGCCGTTGCGCCTCCGGGCGCGACATCGTGTGTGCATAAGATCATCTGCTACCTGAGAGCAGTGTTCGCGAAGGCAATAGAGCAGCCCGGACCTCTGCGGACCTTACTGGGAGCCCAATCCTGAACCTGTCATCGTAAGTCCTTTTCTATAAATGACATACGCTGACAGTTGGGGCACCAATCGCGTGGAGGAGCTGGCGGCTGAGGGCGAAGCAGGCCCTCGGTCGACCGCGGGGGTTGCGCCCGCCGAACGCTGTGGGTAGCCTGTGGAAAGCTCGTGCACGGAAAGGCGGCGCACCTATGCCACAGGAAGCCCTCTGGCCCGCTATTCTTCAGGAAATTCAGCGAAACGTCCGCTCCCAGCAGTTCGACACCTGGTTCCGAAGCATCGAGATGGCCGACCTGTCTCCACAGGCGGTCACGCTGCGGGTACCGAACAGCTTCTATCACCAATGGCTGCGGCGGCATTACACCGACACGATTCAGCGTGCGGTGCTCACCGTGACCGGCAAGCGGCCGGCGGTGGAGTTCGTCGTCCATGAGACGCCCGCCTCTGTCCAGGTGGAACCTCCGCCCGGGCCAGAGCCGCGCCCAGCGCCTCCCGTTCTCACGTCGCGCCCTGAGCTGCGCCGGTACTATCCGGTTGACTGGGCCGCGCGGCTGAACAAGCACTACGTCTTTGACACCTTCGTCGCCGGCACCTCAAACGCGGTGGCGCACGCCGCGGCTCTGGCGATCGCCGAGAATCCGGGGCAAGCCTATAACCCCTTCTTCCTTCACGGCGGCGTGGGGCTCGGCAAGACCCACCTGATCCAGGCGATCACCCATCACCTGCTCGCACACAGGCCGGAACTGAACCTGCTGTACTTGTCGTGCGAGAACTTCATGAACCACTTCATCGCCTCCGTGCAGAACAACGAGCGCGAGAAATTCCGCGAGATATACCGCAATAGAGATGTCTTGCTGATTGACGATATCCACTTCCTGTGCAAGGGCGCGCGCGAGGTGACCCAGGAGGAGTTCTTCCACACGTTCAATGCCCTCTACAACTCGGGCAAGCAGATCGTACTCTCGAGCGACTGCCCGCCGCAGGAGTTGACGAAGCTCGAAGAACGGCTGGTTTCGCGGTTCAAGTGGGGCCTGGTCGCGCGGATTGACGCGCCGTCCTACGAGATGCGCCTCGCCATCCTCCGCACAAAGGCCCAGCATCGTGGCCGAGCCGTGCCGGACGACGTGCTCCACTTCATCGCCGAGAATATTGACTCCAGTGTGCGCGATCTCGAGGGCGCCATTACCAAGATACTCGCCTTCTCGTCGCTGATGAATAGACCCATCGATCTTCAGCTTGCCCGCGACGCGCTCCGCGATTCTGTGGACCACATTGCGGCTGCCATCACCATGGACGATGTGATCAAGGCGGTCACCGTACACTTCCAGGTCAAGCTCTCGGAACTCCAGTCGAAGAAACGAACGCAGTCTGTCGCTCAGCCTCGTCAGGTCGCCATGTATCTCGCCCGGACCCTTACCCGCCACTCGCTCGAGGAGATCGGCGGTTACTTTGGGGGTCGCGACCACACCACCGTCATGCACGCCTGCGATCGGGTGCGTGAACTCATCGAGACCCGCCCAGCAGTTGCCAGTTCCATTGAGCATTTGACCACCCAACTCCGCTCAAAACGGGGGTGATCACCCGCCCTGAGCAGTGGGTAGGCAGGGGGTAATCTCTGTGTCTTTGGTGAGCTGTTTCCCTTTTCCATCCACACGTCCGGTTGGTCTCACCTTGGCTGTGTGCGCAACCCCAGCTAACACAGCCACTTACCCGCCAGCAGCAAGCCATTTACCCACAGCTATCAACATTGAGATGCTCAACATAAGTATCATCTCTGCAAGATTTTATAACGATGCTTCAACCATCTGTTCACATGCTCACAGCTTCATTTAACATTTGCTTTTCTTTGTCAAATGACTACATTAAGAAGAAGAACCTGTCCTTCGCAGTTGCCCTGATGCGAGGGAAACCCAAGACTCGACAGGAGGCTCGGCCCCGATGAAGATCAAGTGTCAGACGGCGCCGCTTCACACGGCATTCCAATTGGTCAGTGGCGTGGTGCAGCAGCGGCCCACGCGGCCTATTCTGGCCGATGTGCTGTTGTGTGCGAAGGATGGCCAGATTGAACTTCAGGCAACGGATTTGGAAATCGGCATTCGCCTCCAGATCCGGGGTGGGGAGGTGATTGAGGAGGGGGCGATCGCGGTTCCCCAGGCGCGAGTTGCCTCGATTCTGCGGGAAACAGCAGAAGAGGCACTTGAGATCAGGGGGGAGAATGGGCACTGTCTGCTCACGACCACAGACAGCGAGTTCCGCCTGCCGAGCGAGGTCGCCGAGGAATTTCCTGAGCTGCCGACCTTCGATGAAGGAAACGCCTACGAATTCGATTGCAAGGAATTCGTCGAGATGGTCACGAAGACCGCTTTCTCGGCGCACAAAGGCAAACATCGATACGCGCTCAACGGCGTGCTCCTGGTGATCAAGCCGAGCAAGGTGGAAATGGTGGCCACGGATGGCCGGCGCCTCGCCCATATCGAAAAGAAGGCCAAGAACCCTGCCGGGACAAATGAATCGCTGATCGTCCCCACGAAGGCGCTGGACCAGATCATCAAGGTGCTGAACGACGAGGATGACAAGGTCCGGATCAACGTGAGCGAGACCCAGATCGTCGCGCGCACCCGGCAGGCAATTGTCTCTTCGCGCCTCGTAGAGGGCCATTTCCCGCCCTATGAGAGCGTAATTCCAAAGGACCACGACAAGAAGGTTGAGCTGAACCGCGATCGAATCCACTCCGCTGTGCGGCGGGCCGCGTTGGTGACAAGCCCTGACTCCAGTTCTGTGCAATTGTGCTTCTCAAAGGACACCATCGAGGTCCGCTCCTCGGCGCCGGAGGCGGGCGAGGCTCGCATCAGCCTGTCGGTCGATTACAAGGGCGAGAAAGTGGATATCACTTTCAACCCCGAGTTTCTCACCGAATTTCTGCGGGTGTTGGAGGAGGAGACCGTGCGACTCGAGTTCCGGGACTCCGGGAGCGCTGGCCTGTTCCGTGCGGGAAAGGATTTCCTGTACGTGGTCATGCCGGTCAGCCTGGGATGAAGAAGCCAGCGGGACCACAACGGCTGGGGGAGATCCTGAGCAGCTTCCTGGAGTGCAGCGGCCTCACAAACCGCCTGAAGCACCTCGAGCTCTACGGGGCATGGGAGGAAATCGTCGGCCCGGGCATCCTCCCCCACACGCGCGTGGCAGGGTTCACCCATCACAAGTTGTACGTGGACGTTGACTCGGCCGCGCACCTGCACGAGTTGCAGACGTTTTACAAAGAAGAGTTGTTGAAAGAGCTGCGCTCGAGGGTGCCGGGCACACGGGTCTTGGACATCGTGTTCCGCCCTTCGGCGATGCCGAGGAGATAATATGACGGACGCGCAGGATTCAATCTATGATGCGAGCAAGATCAAGGTGCTTCCCGGAATCGAAGGGGTTCGACGCCGGCCGGCGATGTACATCGGCGACACAGGCATGCGCGGCCTTCACCATCTTATCGAGGAGGTGGTGGCCAACTCGATTGACGAGGCCATGGCCGGCTTTTGCACGGAGATCAACGTTCAGATCAACGCCGACGGCAGCGTGACAATCACCGACAACGGCCGCGGTATCCCTGTGGACCTGCATCCGACGGAGAACAAGCCTGCGGTCGAGGTCATCATGACCATGCTCCACGCCGGCGGCAAGTTCGACCACCACACCTACAAAGTCTCGGGCGGCCTCCACGGGGTAGGCGTCACCGTCGTGAACGCCCTGAGCGAGTGGCTGGTCGTCGAAGTGCGGCGCGGCGGCGAAGTGCACCACCAACGCTACGAGCGCGGCAAGACAGTCACCGAACTCAAAGTGATCGGCAAGAGCAAGAGCAGCGGCACCTCGATCACCTTCAAGCCGGACAGGGAAATCTTCGCCGATACCACCTTCCACTTCGACACGATTGCCAACCGGATGCGCGAGCTGGCCTTCCTCAACCGCGGCATCCGTATCACCCTCCGCGACGAGCGCAGCGACAAGCAGCGCGACTACCAGTACGAGGGCGGCATCGCCGCCTTCGTTCAGCACCTCAACGAAGGCAAGGACACGATCCATAGGGACGTTGTCTTCTTCGAGAAAGAAGAGGGCGGGATCATCGTCGAAGTCGCCATGCAGTACAACGACGGGTATAACGAGAACGTCTTCTCCTTCGTGAACAACATCAACACGATCGAAGGCGGCACTCACCTCTATGGCTTTCGCTCGGCCCTCACCCGGACGATCAACAGCTACGCCAAGACCCATGGCCTCCTCAAGGGCGACAACGCGCCCGAGGGCGAGGACGTGCGCGAGGGCCTCACCGCCGTGATCAACGTCAAGGTTCCCGACCCGCAGTTCGAGGGCCAGACCAAGACCAAGCTCGGCAACCGCGAGGTCCAGGGCATCGTCGAGGCGATCGTCAACGCCAACCTCGGCACCTACTTCGAGGAGAACCCCAAGACCGCGCGGGCCATCGTGGACAAGGCTGTCGTGGCCGCCGAGGCCCGCGAGAGCGCCCGAAAGGCCCGCGACCTCACGCGCCGCAAGAGCGCGCTCTCCAGCGGCAGCCTGCCCACCAAGCTCGCCGACTGCTCGAGCCGCGACGTCGAAACCACGGAGCTCTTCATCGTCGAGGGCCAGAGCGCCGGCGGCAACGCCAAGCAGTGCCGCGACGCCATGTTCCAGGCCATCCTGCCGCTTCAGGGCAAGATCCTCAACGTCGAGAAGGCCCGCATCGCCAAGATGCTCAGCCACGCCGAAATCCAGACCCTCATCCTCGCCCTCGGCACCGGCATCGGCGCCGACGAGTTCGACGTCTCCAAGCGCCGCTACGGCAAGGTCATCATCATGACCGACGCCGACGTGGACGGCGCGCACATCCGCACCCTGCTGCTCACCTTCTTCTTCCGCCACATGCAGGAGCTGATCCGCGACGGCTACGTCTACCTCGCCCAGCCGCCCCTCTACCGCGTGCGTCGCAAGAACCGCGAGCAGTACTACCTCACCGATGAGGACTTCCGCGCTGCGCTGATCGAACTCGGCCTCGACGGCACCACCCTCACAGCCATCCACGACGGCGCCACCTTCACCGGCAGCGCCCTCCGCGACCTGGTCGGTCTGCTCCTCGAGATGGAGGACCACGAGCGCACGCTCCGCAAGCACGGCATCGCGCTCGAAACCCTCCTCGCGAACCGCCGCGAGCAGGACGGCAAGCTGCCCGTCTTCCGCGTCCACGTCGCCGGCGAGCACCACTTCGCCCACTCCGAAGAAGAGGCCCGGCTCATCGCCGGCCGCCTCGCCGCCGAGCGCGACGACGAGGAGGTCGAGGATGGCGAGGCCGTGCTCAACGGCTCGCTCACCATCACCGAGCTTCACGAGAGCCGTGACATCGAGAAGACGCTCCTGGGCCTCGAGCGCCGCGGCTTTCCCGCGGCCGACTACTTCCCCGACCCCGACCCCGACGCGCCGCCGAAATACCGCCTCAGCTACGAGAACGACGCCCTCGAGCTCAAGAGCATCAGCGAAATCGCGCCCGGCATCCGCACCGTGGGCGAGAAGGGCATCCAGATACAGCGCTACAAGGGCCTGGGCGAGATGAACCCCGACCAGCTCGGCGTCACCACCATGAGCCCCGAGAGCCGCACCCTGCTCCGCGTGCGCCTCGAGGACGCCGTCGAGGCCGACAAACTCTTCAGCCTCCTCATGGGCAACGCCGTCCAGCCCCGCCGCGAGTTCATCGAACACCACGCCCTCGAGGCGACGAACCTGGACGTCTGAGCCGGCGATGAACAAGGTGGACGCGTTGGACATCGTGGAGGGCCCCTCGCTATGCTGTCCACAGTGTCCACATTGGCCATCACGTCCACACGGTCCACAAGAGAGGCCCCATGACCACACCCGCGCCCCCAAGCCCTACGACCAGTGGCGGGGCGGGCGCCCGAACAGAGCGTAGCCGCGAGCGTCCCGCTTGCGGCTTCTTCGGCATTCCGACAAGCGGGACGCCAGTCGCTACGGAAATCAGAGGGAAATCGCAGTGATGACCGGCAAACGCGTGATGGTCGTCGGCGGCACGGGCAAGATCGGCAAACACCTGGTGCCCAAGCTCGTGGGCCTGGGCAACGAGGTACATGCCCTCGCCCGCTTCGGCAAGCCCGGCCAGCGCGAGCGGCTCGAAGCCCTCGGCGTCCGCTGCTTCACGACCGACGTCACCTGTTCCGCCGCCTTCCACGGCATCCCGAACGACTACGAGGTCGTGTTCCACGAGGCGGCGCTGAAGTTCGGCTCCGAGGCCGATGCCGATGCGACGGTCGAGATCAACGTCCGCGCCGTCGGCCGCGCGATGGAGCACTTCGCCGGCGCGCGGGCCTTCCTCTTCGCCTCCAGCGGCAACGTCTACGCCGACGCCGCGGAGCCGGCCACCGAGGCCACGCCGCCCCGCCCGCCCAGCCTCTACGCCATGACCCGACTCGGCGGCGAATGGATGGTAGACTACTTCAGCCGCCGCAACCAGACGCCCGCCGTGCTCCAGCGCATCTTCTACGGCTACCACGAGGAATTCGGCGTGCCGACCGACATCGCCCGCCAGGTGCGCGACGGCGAGCCGGTGGACCTCACGACCGAACGGGTGAACTGCATCTGGCTCGACGACTTGATGGATGCGATGATCGCCTCGTGGCAAGTGGCCAGCGTGCCCCCGAAGGTGCTGAACCTCACGAGCCCCGAAACCTACTCGGTGCGCGACATCGCTGAACGGCTCGGCAGACTGATGGGGAGAACCCCGCGGTTCAAGGGCGTACCCAAAGGCACCAGCCTGCTCGGCGACGCAAGCGAGATGGCCCGCCTCCTCGGCCCGCCCAAGACCTCGCTCGACGAGGGCCTCCGCCGCATCGCCGCCAGCGTCCTCGCCCGCGAACACCCCCTCGACCACCCCACCCAATGGGAGAAGCGAGACGGGTTTGGGAAATGAGCAGAAGCTGGAGGGGAACTCTCTGCGAGAGAGTTCCCCTCCAAGCCTCCCCCCAGAGACTCTCAGAACAGGAGAGCGGCGTTGACCTCGCGCGATCGGATGCTGTGTGCGATTCGCGGCGGGCGGCCGGACCGCGCGCCCGTGTCGCCCTGGGGCTTCGGCCGCATCGCGCCCGAGAGCGCCCTGGGCCGCGAGCTGGTGACCCAATGCGACATGTGGATCGAGGCCTGGGGCGGCGGCTTCTCGTTCAGCGGCGCGCGCCTCGTGTGCGAAACGGCCACCGAGGCGACCGCCGACGGCACGCTCACCACCACCCGCTACCACACGCCGGCCGGCGACCTGCGCTCGCGACACCAGCGCACGGCCATCACCTCGGCCACCATCGAGTTCCCCTGCAAGACGGCCGCCGACGTTGAGAAGCTGCTCTCGGTGCCCTACGAGCCGCTGAAGACCGACTTCGCGGCGTTCCACGCCGCAAAGGCGAAGTACGGCGACGAGGCCCTCGTGTGCTCGGGCGTGTGCAACGCCGTGTGCTGGCCGGCCACCGTGCTGTCGCCCGAGGACTTCTGCCTGCTGTGGGCCGACGCGCCCGATCTCTTCATCGAGATGTGCCGCAGGGCCTCCGCGCGGCTCGACGCCTTCGTCGAGGCCGCCTGCCGGGCGGGCGTGGACGCCTTCCGCATCATCGGCGGCGAGTACGTCACCGTGCAGCTCGGGCCGGCGGCTGTGCCCAGGCTCCTCGCCCCCTTCGACACGCAGCAGATCGAGATCATGCATCGCCACGGGGCCGTGGCGCACTATCACAATCACGGCCCGATCATGCGGTTCCTCGAGCCTTTGGCCGACCTGGGCATTGATTCGATGGACCCCTTCGAGGCGGCGCCCTGGGGCGACTGCGACCTGGCCGAGGCGAAACGCCGCCTCGACGGCCGCACCTGCATCGTGGGCAACCTCGACGACATGGAGGTGCTCGACAAGCTCCCCGAGCGCGAGGTGTGCGACATTGCCGCCGCGCGTCTCGAGCAGGCCGGGCCCGACGGTTTCATGCTCGGTGGCACCTCCTCCGGCACCTACGGCGAGCGCGCCGCGCGCAACTTCCTGGCCCTGGTGCGCGTGGCCGAAGCGTGTGCGAAGAGATGAAAAGCCGGGGGCACCTTCTCTGCAAGAAAGTGCCCCGGGCCCCCTCCAAGAACTCCCAAACGGCTCACGCGCGGGGATGGGCCTTGCCGTAGACGCTCCTGAGCTTCTCGGTGGTGACGTGGGTATAGACCTGGGTGCTGGCGAGGCTGGCGTGGCCGAGCAGTTCCTGGACCGCCCGCAGGTCGGCCCCGCGGTTGAGCATATGGGTGGCGAAGCTGTGGCGGAGCGTGTGCGGCGTCACCGCGGCGGGCAGGCCAGCCGCGCGGGCGTGCTTCTCGAAGAGGCGGCGAATCCCGCGGTCGGACAGCCGGGTGCCGCCCTTGTTGAGCCACAGCGCGCGCGCGCTGGCGCGACGGCCGCCGGCGAGCGAGGGCCGGATGGCCAGGTAGTCGCGCAGCGCCTGAACCGCCGGGCCGCCGAGCGGCACCAGGCGCTCCTTCTTGCCCTTGCCCCGGGCCTTGATGACCTCGCCCAGGAGATCCAGGTCCTCGAAGCTGACTCCCGCCAACTCGCTGATGCGCATCCCGGTGCTGTAGAGGACCTCCAGGATCGCGCGGTCGCGGCAGCCGGCCGGCTCGGCCGGGTTGGGCGCGGCGAGCAGGCGGCCCACCTCGGCCTCGTCGAGGAACACGGGCAGGCGCTTCTCGCGGCGCGGCAGGCGCAGATCGCTGGCAGGGTTGTGGTTGACGATGCCCTCGCGCAGCAGGTATCTGTAGAAGGAGCGCAGCGAGGCGATCTTGCGCGCGGTGGTGCTGCGAGCCGCCCCCTGGTTCCGCAGGCGGGCCAGGTAGCCGCGGAGCTGTACCGTGGTGACCGCGGCGGGGTCGAAGTCGTCCGCCCCCCGGGCCGCAAAGTCGGCGAAGCCGGCCAGGTCGGCCGCGTAGGCGCGGAGCGTCTGGGGCGAGTAGCCGCGCTCGCCCTCGAGGTAGCCGAGGAATCGGTCCACGAAGAGGGACACTTCGGCCTCCCGGCGGCCCGGGGCGGGTCAGTCCTCGGGCTCTCTGGCGAAGAGAAAACACTGGCGCGAGCAGCGGATCTCGTTGATGCGGACCTCGGTGAGGATGCTCTCGACCACGGCCAGGTTGCTCAGGCGGTTCCGGGCGGCCCAGAAGAGAATATCCGTGTTCTCGGCGCCACGGCGCACCAGGGCGGCGATCTCCTCGAGCAGGGCCTCGTGGCCGGCGAACAGGGTGCGCAGGCGGCCGAAGCGCCAGACCTCCAGTTCCTCCCAACAGCGCTGGCCGAGCAGATGCTCGAGCCACCGGTGCCGCAGCCACAGGGTCCAGTAACGGCGGTGCCAGTCGTCCACCGCATCGTGGCCAAGGTCGTAGCCCCGCTTCTCGCTCTCGAAGTACTTGTGGCGCTCCACCTCGGCCTGGGCTTCGCGGAAGAGGCTCTCGGGCTTCACCGCCGGGCCTCCCCGAGGATGCCGAGAAGCATCTCGAGATTGCGCAGGGCGGCCCGGGCGTCCACCAGGGGCGGGCCCTCGCCCCGCGCGGCGCGGCAGAAGCGGGCGAGCGACGTCCGCATGAAGTCGTCACAGAGACGTTCGCGGCCGCCCAGGCTCACCCTGCCGCGGTAGACGCCCTGCTCGTCCGCACGCGTGCCGACCTCGGCGACTTGGTCGTTGAGGCCGAAGCGGCGCGGGAAGGGGGCCTCGGGCAGCTTGGCCACGCGAACGGTGGCGGCCACGGTGCGGCCGCCGGCCGCCACTTGGAACCGGGCCGTCGTGCTCTCGGGCTCGATGGCCGCGCGCACCGAGCCGGGCCGCAACTCGGCCTCGGGCAGCAGCGCGAGCAGCACGCTCAGGGGGTGCGGCAGCAGGTCCACCACGATGTCGCTGCCGCGGGGGCCGTCGGGCTTGAGCTTCGAGGCCATCTCGCCGAGGAAACGCTCGGGCGCTTCCACGGCGTCGGGCGCGAGCTGCCGGTACTCCTCCGCCGCGGCCGCATACTGGGTGTTGACCGCCAGCACGAGCCGCTGGCGCTCGGCCACCTTTACCAGCCGCGCCGCCTCGGCCGCCAGCGTGGCGCCGGGCGCGCCCGGCCGCCACACGAACGGCTTCTCGCACAGCACGGCGCAGCCGGCCTCGAGCGCTGCCAGCGTGTGCTCGCCGTGCAACGGCGGCGGCGTGCACACGCTCACGGCGTCGGGCCGCGCGCTGGCCAGCAACGCATCGAGCGACGTGTAGCCGCGCCCCTCGAACCCGAACGCCTGGCGAAGGGCCTGCGCCGTCGCCTCCACGCTCCGCGGCGACGAGCCCAGGAAGGCCACCACCTCGCAGCCCAGCTCCGCATACCACTTGGCATGGTGCCGCCCGAACCCCGACGCGCCCAGCACCGCGACCCGAAGCGACATGGCCCCGAGGACTCCTGCCCCTCAAGGAGACTACTTCAACGCGCACAGCCCCCACACCACCGCGGCCACCGCGGCCACCACGCCCAGCATGCAGCCGAACACGAACACGCTGTCGCGCGCAATCGCGCGAAGGCCCTGCTTGCGCGTGGCGCTATAGGCCACCGCGATCACCGCGCACAACACCACTCCCGCCACGTAGCGCAACGCCGACTCGCTCATGAGGCCTCCGCCTCCGGCTCCACGGGCCTGTCGGCCACATAGTAGGCATCGGCCAACACCAGCACGTTGAACGCCGCCGACACCAGCGTGAACGTCATCCCCAGGTCCGCTACGGGCGAGGGCCCCGGCGCCACCAGGCCCCTGAGCCAGGCTGCCGCGCCGGCGCCCGCCAGCGCCTGCTGCGCCGCGTAGTGCCCCACCGCCGCCGCCATCGCCAGCGGCCCGTTGAACATCTGGAGAAGGAACGCCCACTTGTGCCCGTACACCGACGCGGTCACCAGCCCGCCCATCGCGAGGCCCGCGACGAACAGCCCAACCACGGACGCGCCGTAGAGCAACGCCCGGCCCCGCAGCCCGGCAAACCAGTGCCCGGCCCCGGGCAGCAGCCACGCCAACAGCAGCGCCTGGCCCGGGTCCCGACCCGTCGCAACCGCTTCAGGAGTGATCGCCGACATTGCGCTCCCTTCCAACCTCAGGCAGAATGTACACCAAACCCGCCCGCAAATCAACCGACGCACGGCGCTCCCGCGGCCCCTCCAGGCACCATACCGGCTCCTATGAGAGGGGGAGGGACTTGAGCAAATATGGGCGGGAAACCCGCCGAGCCGCCCGGATCGCCAGAGCGCCCTGCTCGCTCAGTTCCCGGCGGCGGCAGAGCCGAGCCTGCATGGCGGCGCCCTGTCTGATTTCCAGGGCAACGTGGGCGACGGGGGGCGCAGGCGCCAGGATGGAGGGCAGTGCCCGCCCGGAGGCGCGGTTGACTCCCCGCGCGGGGACGTGCTATACTCCGCCTCGCGCCGCAGGACGCTCCCCCACTCCGCGCGGAGGCGGTTGCCATGAGACGACGACTGACCCTGCTCTTCCTCGCCGCTGCGCCGCTGGGCCTGCTGCTGATGGGCTGCTCGGGCGGCGGGGCGCACGACGTGGACAAGCTGCTGGCCGACCTCTCCAACGCGGCCACCCGCTCGCGCGCCGAGCGTACGCTGGCCGAGCACGGCCGCTCGGTGATCAAGCCGCTGAGCAACCTCCTGACGCTCAAAGACATCGAGAAGACGGTGAACGACTACGGCATCCGCCGCGACCCCAAGACCCTGCGCGCGGCTGCGGCGGAGGCGCTAGGCGTGATCGCCGCCAGAGCCTCACTGGCGAAGGCCGAAGCCGAAACGGCGGCTGCGCCGCTGCTCGAGGTGCTGAAGGGCAGCGACCGCGCCCTGCGCGTCGCCGCCGCGAAGGCCCTTGGCCACTTCACCCAGCTCTCCGCGCCTGCCAACGACCTGGCTCTCACCTTCCGCGGCGACGACGCCGAGCTAATCGCCGCAGCCACCGAGGCACTTGCCCGCAACGCGCTGCGCTCGATCCACACCCTCGCCCCGCCCCAGGAGCCGCCAGCCGCGGCCGCCGAGAAGGACTGGGGCCGCCTGCTCGAGCGGATCGCGAGCACCGACGACGACATCCGCCTCGACACGGTGCGCGAGCTGGCCGCCTCGCGCGACCCGCGCGCGGCCGACCTGTTGCTCCAGCGCGCGGCCGAGGACCAGGCCCGCGACGTCCGCTACGCCGCCCTGTGCCACTGCCTTGACATCGCCAGGACAGGCCAGCCCGCGGGCTTTTCGGAGAAGCTCCAGGCCCTTCTTCCGACCCTGTTCGCCAAAGACGACGACAGCCGCGTGGCGCTCCTGGCCGCGCGCCAGCTCCAGCCACGCTCGCCCGACCTCGTTGCGGCCTTCCTCGAGCGCATCGCCGCCGCCACGGCCCGGTGCCGCGACAAGCTGTTCGGCGACGCCCTCGACCGCGGGCTCGACGCAGGCGCCCGCGCCGACGCCATCGAAGCCCTTGTGCTCCTGCCCAGCGGCGAACGCGACGCGAGACTCGCCGGCCTGCTCGACCCGGCCGCCGGCGAGCGCGCCCGCATCAAGCGGGCCGCCGCCGGCGTGCTCGCGACCTCCGAGTCCGACGCCGCTCTTGGCGCGCTCCGCAGGGCGATGGGCGACGACGACAGCATCGTCAAGCTCGTCGCCGCCCAGGCCCTCGGCCGCAAAGGCGACCTCGAGGCCGTGAAGTACCTGGTTGACCTCCTCGGCGACGAGGAAGTCAAGATTCGCGCCGACGCTTCCGACGCCATCGGCACCCTGGGGCCCAAAGCCGTGCCCGTGTTGCTCGATCACCTCCGCGGCGCGCTCGACCGCATCCAAGGGAAAGCGGAGGGCCGCGCGGCGAAGTACACGGCCTGGGGCATCGTGGCCGGGCTCGGGCGCATCGCCGAGCAGGTCGGCACCGAGGCCGCCGCGGCACTCGGCCCGATCACCCTCGCCGCCGAATGCAGCGACCCCGACGTGCGTCGCGCGGCGGCCGTGGCCCTCGCCCAGTTCAAGGGCCCCAAGGCCATCGCGGCCCTCGCCCAGCGTCTCAAGGATTCCGACGAGAGCGTCCAGTGGCACGCGGCAACGGCCCTCGAGGCTCAAGGACCGGCGGCGCAGAACACCTTCGTGGCGGCCCTTCAAGACGACGCGCTGGTGGCCCTGGCTGCCGGGGCGCTGGGGCGCATGGGCGATGCAGAGGCTCTCAAGCCGCTCCTCGACCGCCTCGGCACCGCGACCGACGACGCCAAGGCCGAGGTCGTGTGGGGCATCGGCGAGCTCCTGCGTCGGTATCCCGGCTCTCCGCACGCCGCGGGTGCCCGGAAGGCCCTCGAGGCCGCCAGCAGGGCAGACGACGACTCCGAGGCCGCTCGCGCGGCCAGCTACGCCCTGCAAAAGATCGCACAGAACTCCCCGAAACCGGACTGACACCGCGCCGCAACTCCCCCAGCGCCAGCGCCATAGCATTGGCCCACGCCTGCTCCCTTCAGGGCGGTGGGCATACAACCCTTAGTGCCTGTCGGCTCCTGATCCCCCATTCTGTAGTCTTCGCCCAGAAAAAGCGTGGCGAATCGCCAAGAGGCCCTTGACAAGCGCGTGGCAGACGATAGACTGTTAGGGGCAAAGTGGGGGAAAACGGGGAATATTGGAGCACAACGGCAGTGTTCCTCGGCGAGTTCACCCACAGCCTTGACAAGGAGTTCCGCATCGCCCTTCCCGCCCGGCTCCGCGAGGCGGCAGGCGAGGCGCTCACAGAGGGCCTCTGCCTGACGTGCGGCGCCGAGCCGTGCATCGTGGCCTACACCCAGGCGCGGCTGGCCAAGCTGTTGGCCGACCTCGAGGCCGATGCGTCGCTCGGGAAGACCGCTGTGCGCGACTTCAAGCGCGCTCTTGGCAGCATCACCACCACCGTGGTGCCCGACAGCCAAGGGCGCATTCGGTTGCCGGAGTTCCTACGCGCCCACGCCGCGATCGAGAAGGACGTGACGATCGTGGGCGTGGTGGATGCCATAGAGTTCTGGAGCGCCGCCGTCTACGGAAGCCGCGAGACGGCTCGGCGCGCGGCGTACCAGCGGCTGGCGCCCCGCGTGTTCGGCTGATCCCCGCCAGGAGGCTGGCCCTGTGGCGCGCCTCATCGCATTTCTCGTCGTCGTGGCCCTCGCCGTCGCCGGCGCCCTCTTCCTGATTTCGGAGCGCGCCGCCGTGACCCACGCCGGCTATCGCGTGGCGCGCCTCGAAGGCGAGCACCGCAAGCTGGTCGAGGCCAACCGCAAGCTCGAAGCCCAGGTGGCCCTGCTCAGGACGCCGGCCGCACTCGCCGGCAGGGTCAAGGACCTACAGCTCGAGCTCATCCCTCCCGACCAACTGGTGGACCAGCAGCTTGCCAAGGCCAAGGAAGAGGAGAAGGCGAGAGAGAAGGCGGCCACTGTGGCCCGTGCGAAGAAGGGGCACTAGCGCCCGCGCTGCGCGGGCGGGGAACGAACGGGGGACGCATGACGCTGCGTGAAGCCATCCTCATCGGTTGCCTGGCCGCTCTGGGCGTGGTGAGCTTCCGCGAGCAGAGCGCCGCGAACCAGGCGCATCTCGCCGCGCTGCTCTGCCGCGAGCGCCGCGAGACCGCCGCACTGGCCGCCCTGCGCGAGCGCGGCCGCGCGCTGCGCCGCGAAGCCGAGGCGCTGACGCAGGACCGCTACTACATCGCGCGCCTGGCGCGTGCCGACCTCGGCTGGCGGCCGGCCCCGGCCAGCGACCCCGGCCTGCCACCCCTGGACGTGCCCGCGATGCCGCCTTCGGCCCTGGTGCAGAGTCTGCCCAGCGTGCCACCCACGCTGCCGGCAGTGGCTCCGCCCCCGGCGCCCCGGCCTCCCGCTCCGCTGGCGGCGGCGCCGGCGCCGAGCGGGCCGCCGCGGCCGGCCCCCGACCGCGCGGGGGCGCAGCGCACCCTCACCGCGCTCGGCTACACGTCCGTCGAGCATTTCCAGGCGAAGATGATGGGCACCCGCTCCGACGGGGTGCTTGACGAAACCACCGTCACCCGCGCGCAGCAGCTCTCCGAGCTGCTCCGCCGCCTTGGCTATGACTCGGTGAAGTCGTTCCAGCAGCGCAATCGGCTTCCGGCCGACGGCGTCATGGGCCGCCGCACCGAGCAGCGCGCGCTGGAGCTTCTGCGGCGTAACACGCCCGCGCGGTCGCGCAGCTACGTGGCGGTCAATGGCCGCTGAGCGAACGGCCGGTGGGCCGGTTGTTGCGGCCCTCGCCAGCTTTCTGGTTGGTGAGGGGGGAACGGCTCGGGAAGCCTGACAGGACAGGCGTCCCGGAGCTCGAACACTGCTCTCAGGAAAATGCAGGTTCCCCCCTCACCAACTCTTTTCTCTAGTCGAGCCAATGTGGAAGTACTTGAGGAGGGGTTCGGGGAGGAACTTCTTCCCAAGAAGTCCCTCCCCGCTTCGGCTCTCTTGAGGTCCTCCCATGAAAGCCGTTCTTCTCGCGGCGGGCAAGGGCACGCGGATGCAGGGCCTGTGCGACGCATTGCCCAAACCGCTGCTGCCCGTGGCCAATCGCCCGGCCCTCGTGCACACCATCGGGCAGTTCGAGGCCGCCGGTGTGCGCGAGCTGCTCCTCGTCATCGGCTACCAGGCCGAGCAGGTGCGCGCCGCGCTCGGCGAGCGCTGCGGCGAGGTGCGACTCTCCTACGTCGTCCAGAGCGACCCCCAGGGCACCGGCCAGGCCACTGCGCTGGCCGAGGAGTTCGCGGCAGGCGAGCCCTTCCTCATGATGTTCGGCGACATCGTGACCTCGCGCCAGCACGCGACCGATATCGTGCGCCTGTATGCGGAGGAGCGGCCCGACGCAGTGCTCGCCGTGCGCTACTTCCGTGACCCGGCCTCGGGGGGCGCGGTGTACGTCGAGGGCGGCCGCGTGACCCGGATCGTCGAGCGCCCGAAGCCGGGCGACACCACGACCCACTACATCAATGCCGGCCTCTTCGTCTTCCCGCCGCTCATCTTCGACCGCCTGCGGCGGGTGGGTCTTTCGCCCCGAGGCGAGTACGAGCTCACCGACGCCATCCGCATGCTCCTCGACGAGGGGCTGCGCGTGCGCGCCTACGATCTGCCGGGCTTCTGGGTGAATCTCACCGACCCCGCGACGTATCTCGAGGCCCAGCGCGAGCTGTTCGGCGAGCTGGGCCTCCGCCCCCCCGTGGCGATCGGCCCAGGCAGCTCGGTCGGCCACGGCCGCCTCGGCCCGCACGTGAGCATCGGCCGGGGGTGCGCGGTGGGCGACGGCGCGCACATCCGCGATGCGGTGGTGATGGACGGAGCGACCGTCGGGGCGGAAGCCGTGGTGGACTGCGCCATCGTCGGCCTCCACGCGACCGTTCCCGCTGGCGCATGCCTCGTCGGCACGCCGGCCCGGCCCGTGGTGCTCCCCCACGTCTTCCCGCGGTAGCCCGCCGCCGCTGGCTTCTGCCCCTACGCCCACTGGGTGCAGGCGACGGGGATGCCCTTGCGCAGGTTGCCGAAGCACATCTCGTCGCAGTAGGTGCAGCGGACGATCTCGCCGAGGCGGCCCCCCCTGACCTTGAGCGGCCAGTCGGGGTCGGCGATCAGGCCACGGCCGACGGCCACCAGGTCAGCCCTCCCCTGCTCGAGGGCCTCGACGGCGCGCTCGACGCGGTCCAGCCCGTTCACCGTGATAACGGGCACGCCGAAGCAGCGGAAGGGCGCGGCCCGGTCGCCGGGCGCCTCGATGCTCGACGGCGAGATGTCCAGAATGTCCACTCCCGCCTTCACGAGCTGCTCAGCCAGGGCCATGCTTTCCTCGATGCCGTAGCCGTCGCCGACGGGCGTGTGGCGGTAAAGGAGCAGGCGGTCGGGGCCGATCCCCTCGCGCGCGGCGCGCGAGATCTCCAGGGCCAGCCGCATCCGGTTCTCGAGGGAGCCGCCGAACTCGTCCTTGCGGGTGTTGCGCTCGGGGCTGAAGAACAGGTTGAGCAGGTAGCCGTGCGCGCCGTGGGGCTCGACGCCGTCGAAGCCGGCCTGGGCGCAGATGGCCGCCGCGGCGCGGTAGGCGGCGATGATGGCGTGAACCTCCTCGCGCTTGAGGCGGGCCGGGTGCACGGGCTTGCCGAACGTGACGGGGAAGAGCTGGATGGCGGCGAGCGCGCCGCCGGCGTGAACGGCCTCCACGAGCGGCCGGAGGGTCTCGGGCGTCAGCTCGGTGCCGAAGCGGTTGACCGACGTGGCCTCGACGATGACGAGGGCCACGCCGCCCTGCGCGTGGCGGCCGTACCACTCGACGCCGTCGGCACCGGTGAGGCTTCGCAGGACGACCATCGGCGGCATGACGATGCGATTGCGGAGCGTCTTGCCCTTGACGCTCAGGGGCTGGAACAACGCGTGGGTATCAACGGCGATCATGTCGGCCTCCTGTTCATCTCATCGGCGGTGCGATCATTTCGCCGGGCGGCGTTTGGCCGGGCGCAAGGCGCATCGTGGCCTCGGACCACATCTGACGGGTGACGTGGTCCTCCATGATGTGCTGGTAGAAGCGGATCCAGGTGGCCTCGGAGCGCTTGCGGCCGTACTCGGGGTCGCCGCCGGGGCGGTTCTCGCCCTCGAAGCGGCCCGCGTCGCTCGTGGGAACCAGGTCCTCGGGATAGTGCAGGACGTGACGGAACATCCAGTCGATCTGGTGAAGCCACTCGTGCAGCTCCATCTCGCCGTCGGTCTCGCCCTGAAAGGGGTAGTTGGTGTGCCAGGGCACCATGACGAAGCCCGCGCCGCCGACATCCTGGATGCTCGCGAAGGTGGCCGCCACGAAGGGGGCGGGGACGTTCGGCCCCTCGTCCCTGTCGTACTTCACGTAGGCGAACACGGTGTCGTACTGCTTGCCCTTGACGAGCGGGTCGGTGAACGGGCGGAGCAGGTGGGGCGCGGGCGAGAACGGCCCCTTGCCCTTGCCGTGAAGGGTCGTGAGCGGCTCGTCCACCACCACAATGTCGGGGTCAATCCGCAGCCTGCCGCTGGAGAACTGGAAGACGTGCTTCGCGAAGCAGTCGAAGCTCGTGCGGATCTTCTTCTCGTCGGCGGGGCTGATGGTCTTGTGCACCTCGACCGTCTTGTCGCCGTCCTTCCAGGCAAACTTCAGGTGGCGGAAGATCACCACCAGCACCTTCCAGGGGTTGGCCTTCCTGGGATCGGTGTTGCGCGCGACCTTCGGGCGCAGAGCCTGGATGTGCGCGCGGGCCTCGGTGCGCTGCTCCTCGGTCGAGAGACAGCGGTCGAGCACGCGCTCCCAGGCGTCGAGCGCGGATGCCCAATTCCCGGCCTTCTCGGCCTCGAGCGCCGTCGCGCGGCAGGCCGCGGGGTCCATCGCCTTCGGCGCCGCGGCCCCGGCGGCGAGCGGGGACACGAGGGCGCTCAGCAGACACGTCGCCCACCCGGCAAGCAATGGGCCACTCTTCTGCACAACGGCCTCCTCACGGCATCTACTGGGGTCAGGGCTGAGTCCGCAAGAGGTCTACGTCTTGGGTTTGATGATCTTGCAGCCGAGGGCGCGGTAGGCGTCGCGGAGGGCGGCGTATTGCTTCTCGGAGTCGTAGAGGCCGACGACGGCGCCGCCCGAGCCGGCGAACTTGCACGGGGCGCCGAGCGTGCGCGCGGCCTCAACCATCGCGATCTGGCCCGGCTTGAGGGTCATGATGCTGCGGCGGAGGTCGAAGTTGGCGTTCATCAGCTCGCCGAGCCGCGCAGTGTCGCCGGCCACGATGGCGTCGCGGCCCTGCTCCGCGAAGCTGGCGAACTTTCTCATGGCCGCCACGACCGCGCGATCGCCGCGGTCGAAGCGGCTGCGCAGGTCGCTGTGGGTCACCTCGGTGCCCTCGGCGTGCTCCTCGCTGTAGGCCACGAACAGACTGGGCAGGCAGTCCTTCGGCAGGGGCTCGTAGGCGCCGTAGCCCTGTGTCTCGAGGAGATGGCGGGCGAAGTTCATATAGACCACGCCCTCGTAGGTCTGGATCACGCGGTCCTGGAGGCCGGCGGGGATCTTGAGCTCCTCGGTCTCGGCGTGGAGGGCGAGCGTGGGGAGAATGGTCTTGGGGATCTCGAGGTCGTAGAAGCGCATCAGGGCGCGCATCACGGCGACCACGATGGCGCTCGAGCCGCCCAGGCCGACGAGGCGCGGGATGGTGCTGTGGTAGCGCAGGGTGAAGTTGCGGTGCGGGAGCACGATGCTGCGGGCGGCGAAGTGCTCGGCGAACTTCTTGATGGCGGCCTTGATGAGCCGCACGCCGCCGTAGTAGCCGTAGAGCCGGGTCTGGTGCACCAGGTCGTCGAGGCTGCGGAAGCGCGAACGGTCCTCGTCGCTGTCGAGGATCTCCAGCTCGGGGCTTTCCCAGAGGGTGACCTCGGCGGTGAAGTTGCGGATGATGAAGGCGATGGTCTTGCCGTAGTAGCCGTCGGACGGGTTGCCGAGGAGGGCCGCGCGTGCGTGGGCCTGGGTGTGGATGATCATGGGGGCTCTCTCGCGCGGACGTTTCCGAGGTGACGCCGCCTCGCCGTAGGGAGCTGCCGGGCCGCGCTACTCTTTCTTCTTCGCGGCCTCCTCCTCTTCGAGTTCGGCGGGGGTCTTCTCGCCCGCGGGCGTGTTGGGGTTCACGCGCGGCGCGTCCTTGGCCGCGGGCGGGGCCTCTTCGGCCTTGGGCTGCTCTTTAGGCTCTTCCTTGGGTTCCTCTGCCGGCGCCTCGGCGTTCTTGGCGGGCGGCCGGAGGCCCTTCGGCGCCGGCATCTTGGGCTTGGGCGCGGCGTGCTCGGTGTCTTCCTTGGCGCCCGGCTCGCGCGGCTCGATGCCACCGGGGGCCTCGTGCTCCTTGCCCTTCTCGAGCGAGGGCGGGGCCTTCTTCTCGAGGTGGTCGCCCCGGAGGTAGAAGGCGTAGATCTGGCCGTCATCGGTGCCGAGGAAGATGTGGTCGCTCACGGTGTTGCGGACAAAGTAGGTGAAGGGCTCGGCGGAAACGGCCCACTTCTTCTCGCCCGTCTTGCGGTCAATGCACCAGATCTCCTTGCCGGCGCCCTGGAGGTACAGGTTGTCCTGGCCGACGGCGACGGGCCAGCCGCCCTTGGGCACGCGCCAGATCAGCTTGCCTTCCTTGGGTTCCACGGCGTAGAACGCATCGCCGTCGGCCGCGAAGTAGACGGCGCGCTCCTCCAACCAGACGGGCTGGGTGACCAGGCCCTGGACGGGGTACTTCCAGTGGGCGAGTCCGCTGAAGCGGTTGACGCAGTGGACGAAGAAGTCGTCGGCCGGGAGGATGATGCTGGTGAGGCCGAGGACGGGGGTGACTCGAAAGGCGTCGTGCGCCTCGTAGGTCCAGCGGGCCTGCCGGCCGGTGGTGGAGTAGCCGACCAGGTTGCCGGCGAGGTCGGGCACGTAGACCAGCTCATTCTGTGCCCTGACGGCGGCGACGACGTTGTCGTTGGGCACAAAGGCCCACTCGCGGACCCGCGTCTCGCGGTTCAGGGCGATGACGCGGCGCTCCCAGGAGTTGATGATCACCTCGTTCCCGTGCACGGCCGGGGGATTGGAGGCGGGGAAGGTGAGGGCGAAGCGGCGACGCGGCCGGCCCACCATCCGGTCAATCTCGTAGTACACATCCTTCGCGATGAGGAAGATCGCGTCCTCGTCGCTGTCGTAGGTGCCATTGCTGGGGCCGGGCAGGCTGTAGAGCCAGTGCAGGACGCCGGTCCTGGGCTCGAACGAGAAGAGGTCGAGCCCGTCGGTCTCAAGGATCAGGCGGTCGCTGAGGACGACGCTGCGGCGGAAGGGGTGCTCGCCCGTGTCGAGATGCCAGGCAAGGAGGATGTCGTTGCCGCGCAGAAAGTGAGGGGCGAGCATGGGGGAATCCACCAGGCGGTCAGATGCGACCGGGGTCTTCGCCTTGGGCTGGCTGGCCACGCCGGGCACGAGCGTGCGGCCGGCGCTCAGGAAGGTGTCGTGGGTGTCGCGGAAGGCGCGCGCGGTGGTTGCCGACACGGCGCGGCTGGCGTGATCGAGCCCGCGCCGGCCCTCCGTCGTGACGCTGGCCAGCCCCTGGGCCACGTCGCTCTTGAGCCCGGCCGCGTTGCTGCGCACGGCGACGACGGCCGCGTCGAGCTCCCGGCCCAGACTCTGGAGGGTGCGCAGGGTGTGGAAGCGGACGTGCTCGATCCACGTCCTGGGGCGTTCCTGGGCCGCGAAGGCGGCCGCCGCGACGAGGAGCAGAGCGGACGAGAAAGCCAGCGTTCTCTTCGGCATGGTCGGGCGTCCTTCTCACTCAAGCGCCGACGCGTTCGGCAATCTCCGGCAGGAGGGTGCCGGACAACCCTGGGTAGATCGGAAACTGGAGGCAGAGCTCTTCGACCTGCGCCCGGAGGCGCGCGCGCAGGGCCTCATCGTCGGGACGCCGCAGCACCTGGTCAATCCAGTCGGCAATGAGGGCCATCTCCGGCTCCTTCATGCCGCGGGTGGTGACGGCGGGGGTGCCGATCCGGATGCCGCTGGTCTCGCGCGCGCTGCGGGGGTCGAAGGGGATGAGGTTCTGATTGAGCGTGATGCCGGCCTCGTCGAGGAGTTGGCAGGCGAGGCGGCCGGTCATGCCCACGTTGCGCAGGTCCACGAGGAACAGGTGGTTGTCGCTGCCGCCGGTGACGATGCGATAGCCGCGTTCCTGGAGGTCGCGCAGCATGGCCTGGCAGTTGGCGAGGATCTGGGCCTGGTAGTCCTTGAAGTCGGGGCTCAGGGCCTCTTTGAGGGCGACAGCCTTGCCGGCGACCGTGTGCATCATGGGCCCGCCCTGGATGCCGGGGAAGACCTGGGCGTCAATCCTCGCGGCGTGCTGGCGCTTGCAGAGGATGATGCCCCCGCGCGGGCCACGCATGGTCTTGTGCGTCGTGGCGGTTACGAAGTCGGCACAGGGCACGGGCGAGGGGTGCAGGCCCGCCGCCACCAGGCCCGCGGGGTGCGCGATGTCGGCCATGAGCATCGCGCCCACTTCCTGGGCGATGGCGTGGAACTGGTCGAAGTGGATGAAGCGCGGGTACGAGCTGGCGCCGGTGACGATCAGCCTGGGCCGGTGCTTGAGGGCCAGGTCGCGCACCTGCTCGAGATCGATCATCTCGGTCTCGCGGCTGACGCTGTAGGGCACCACGTGGTAGAGGGCGCCGCAGAAGCTCTTGGGCGCGCCGTGGGAGAGGTGGCCGCCGTGCGCCAGGTCCATCGCGAGGATCGTGTCGCCCGGCTTCAGGAAGGCGAAGTAGACGGCCATGTTGGCCTGGGTGCCGCAGTGGGGCTGCACGTTGGCGTGCTCGGCGCCGAAGATCTGCTTTGCGCGCTCGATGGCGAGGCGCTCGGCGACGTCGATCCACTCGCATCCGGCGTAGTAGCGGGCGCCGGGGTAGCCTTCGGCGTACTTGTTGGTCATGACCGAGCCGGTGGCCATGAGCACCGCCGCGCTCGTGTAGTTCTCGGCGGCGATCAGGTCAATGCGGGTGAGCTGTCGGTGCAGGTCGCGGCACACGGCCTCGTGGATCTCGGGGTCCACCAGGTGCAGCGGGTTGTCCATCGCTTCGGCGCCCATCAGGTCGTCATTCCTCTCATGTGCCGGTGGCCTGCAAGGCCCCTTCGCTGAGCTTCTTCTTGAGGTACGCCTCCATGAACTGGTCCAGGTCGCCGTCCAGCACGCCGTCCACGTCGCTGGTCTCCACGTCGGCGACCAGGTCCTTGGCCAGCTTGTAGGGCTGGAGGACGTAGTTGCGCCGCTGGCTGCCGAAGGCGATCTCCATCTTGTGGCCGCTCAGGGCGGCGAGCTCGGCGGCGCGCTCCTCCTGGCGGCGGGCATAGAGGCGCGCCTTGAGGATGCGCATCGCCACCGCGCGGTTCTGGTGCTGCGAGCGCTCGGTCTGCGCGGCCACCACGATGCCCGTGGGCAGGTGGGTGATCCGCACGGCCGTCTCCACCTTGTTCACGTTCTGGCCGCCCGGGCCGCCCGAGCGGAAGCGGTCAATCTTCAGGTCCTTCTCGTCAATCTCGATGTCCACCTCGGCCTCGTCGAGCTGCGGCGCCACGTCCACCGATGCGAAAGAGGTGTGGCGTCGCGCCTGCGCGTCGAAGGGCGAAATCCGCACGAGGCGGTGCACGCCCACCTCGGTGCGCAGGTAGCCGTAGGCGAAGGGGCCGCGGACGTCGAGCGTCACGCTCCGCAGCCCGGCGGCATCGCCCTCCATCGAGTCGACGATCGTTGCGTCGTAGCCCTTGCGCTCGATCCAGCGGCTGTACATGCGGAGCAGCATGCTCACCCAGTCGCAGGCCTCGGTGCCGCCGGCGCCCGCCTGAATGGTCAGGAAGGCGTCCTGGCTGTCGTAGCGGCCGCTGAGCATGGCCTTGAGCTGGAAGCGCTCGAGCTCGCTCTCGAGGGCCGCCAGATCGCGCTCGGCCTCGGCCAGGGCCGCCTGGTCTCCCTCGTCGGCGGCCAGGGCGAGGAACTCGCCGAGGTCCTCCGCGCGCCGCTGGAATCCGCGCAGGGGCTCGACCACGGCCCGCAGCCGCTTCAGCTCCTTCACGGTGCGCTGGGCGGTCTCCTGGTCGGCCCAGAAGTTGGGCTGGCCCATGCGGGCCTCGACCTTGGCCAGCTCGGCCTCTTTCGACGCGATGTCAAAGAGACACCAAGAGTTCTTCCAGGGTGCGCCGGGCTTCGGCCAGACGCTCCCGCAGGTCGGTTTCCATGCACACCCTCGCTGCCCGGAATGGGCGCAATTCAACACAGCGGCCATATTGTACGGGTAAATGCAGCGCTGTCAAGGCTTTTTGCCCAGCGAGGGCCGGGCAGGAAGCCCCGCAGGCGGCGGCTCGGACGGCCCGCGGAGGCGCGCTCTACGGCAGCTCCTTGAGCTCGATGTCCTTGAACCACACCTTCATCTTGGCGCCCACGTGGAGCTGGAGGGCGATGATCCCCTCCGCCGCACCCTTCGCCGGGTCCTTCTCGGTGTAGTCCACGGTCGTCGTGCCGTTCAGCTCGATCTTGATCCTGGGGCCGTCGCAGGTGATGACGTAATCATTCCAGTCGCCCTTCTTGACGACCTTGGCCACCTCGTCGGGCTTGACGTCGGCCAGGATGCCGCGGCCGCCCTCCTCGTAGAGGATGCCGGTGAAGCGGGATTCGGCGATGTCGGGCTGGTAGCCGCGCACCACGTAGTCGGGAAACTGCTTGCTGCGCACTTGCACGCCTGAGTTGCCGTTGCGCAGCTTGAACTTGAGGCGCAGGACGAAGTTCTTGTAGGTCTTCGTCGTTGCGAGGAAAGTGTTGTGCTTGATCGGCTTCTCGTCGGTCGAGCCGGCGATGGCCCCGTCCTCCACCTTCCACAGCTCGGGGTCGCCGCTCCAGCCCTCGAGCGTCTTGCCGTCGAAGAGCGGCTTGAAGCTTTCGTCGGCCGCCCGCGCCGCCTGGCCGCCCAGCGCCAACGCCACAAACGCCGCAAGGCCCACACTACGTACCATCTGTCGCTCCGATATCCAGGTTGGCTGCTGCCTCGACATTCGCCCACACGGGCCATATTCTAGCCCTGCCCCCTCCTGAGTGTCAAATGTGGGAGTTCCCGGAGGGGACTGGCGGGGGGAGCTTCCTACCAAGAAGGCTCCCCCCTGCCACCTCTGGCTATGCCTTGTCCCCATGGTGCCGCCCTTGGACGGCATCGAGGAGGCGCGGCAGCAGGCGGGTGGCGGCGGCGCCGGCGAGGCCCAGCACGGTGCCCTTGAGGCCGTGGCGTGATTCAGGGGCTGGGGCGGGCGCTGCCCTTCGGCGCACCGCGCGCGCGAGCAGCAGCCCCGCGGTGGCGGCAGCCACCGCCGTGGCCAGCGGGTGGTTGCGGGCCACCTGGACGGGCGCATAGCGCTCGCGCGCGTGCGCCCACGCGCCCCGGAGCTCGGCGAACAAGGCTTCCGTGTGTTCGCGGGCCAGACGCCGAAGCTCCTCTGGCGTCAAGCGCGAGAAATCGGCCGGCGCTTCGCTCATCCTTCACTTCTTTCCGCCGCGGAACCCGATCAGCGCGGCCACGAACACGGCCGCCAGGATGCCGCCGCCGAGGATGACATGGCCTACCCCAGCTCCCAGCCAGGCATCGAGAACCCTGGCCACGCCCACCAGCAGGAAGGACGCGCCGATCAGGCCCGCCACGGCCAGCACCGCGAGCAGCACAGCCCGCCGCACGGCGCTCTGGATGCGCCGTTCCACATCGCCCACGAGCAGCGCTACGTGGCAGCGCGCGGCGCACACGGCGTGCTCCATCGCCCGCTTCAGATGGCCCAGCAGGCCGTCGCTCTCGCTGTGCGGGTCCGGATCAACCACTCGCGCGCCCCTTCCTTCTGGCATCGCATCGGGGCTGCCGCTCAGCCCCTGTTGCGGCCGACGAGCAGGCCGACCAGGAAGCCGATCGCGCCCGCCAGCGCGGCCACCACGCCCACGGCCGCCACGGGATGTTCCTTGGCCCATTCTTTCGTGCCCGTGACCGCCCGTTCCTTCAACTCCTTGGTCACCTCAGCCAGGTCCTTCTTCAGCGCGCCGAACTTATCGCGCAGATCCTGAGCCTCAGCCTTGGTTGCAGCCTCTTCCATGCTCCGACTCCTTTCCACGGTGTTCCTTCAAGAACCGGTTCCCGAAGCCTGAAATCTTCAACCCCATGATTATACCACCCAATCGGATCGCGCACCAGCCGAAACGGTGATTTTCTGCCGCCCGCGTCAAGCGCCATGTTCGGTGCGGGCGATGATCTCGTCCTGGAGGTCCTCCCACAGGGAGACGAAGGGGGCCGAATAGCCGGCCACGCGGACCATGAGGCCGGCGTGCTTCTCGGGGCAGCGGCGGGCCTCGAGCAGCATCGCGCGGTTGACGAAGTTGAACTGGAGCTGTTGCCCGCCCGCCGCGAAATGCGCGGCAATCAGGGCAGCGACCTTCTCAACGCCGGCGTCGGAGTCCAGCAGCTTCGGGTCGAGCTTGACGTTCACGGAGACCGACGTAGGCAGGAGACGGTGGGGCAGTTTGGCCACGGAATTGAGCATCGCGGTGACGCCGCGGCGGTCGCGCCCCTGGGCAGCGGCCAGGCTGTCGGCCAGCGGCTCGCCGGCGCGGCGGCCGTCAGGCGTGGCGCCCGTCAGGCGGCCGAACTCGACGTGCATGTTCTCGCCCCCAGCGAGGGTGCCGAGGGTGTAGCGTCCGCCGCGGAAAGGCGCGCGGCGTGCGAGAATGGCCTCGAGCCGCTCGATGAGGCGGGCGGCCAGGGTGTCGGCCTCGGCCTCGTCGTTGCCGAAGTGCGGCACGCGGTTCATGATCTGCTGCCGCAGCGCCTCGCGCCCGTCCCAGTTCGCGCGCAGGGCGTCGGCCAGCTCGGCGAGCGTAACGGCCCCGTCGCCGTAGACCAGCCGCTGGATCGCGACGAGCGCGTCGGCCAGGTTGGCGATGCCGATGGCGTCCCAGTTGCAGAAGTTGTAGCGGGCGCCGCCCTGGGTGTAGCCGCGGCAGGTCTCGATGCAGTCGTTGGTCACCAGCGAGGCGGTGAGGATGCCGCCGGGGATGTCAGCCTGGCGGCGGTCGCGGTCGAGCGAGAACTCGTGCGCGCCGGCCACGGCGGCGTCCATCGCCTCCTCGAGCGCGGCCCAGAGCTTCTCGAAGGAGTCGAGCGAGGCGGGGTCGCGGGGCGGCGGCAGCTTGGGCTCGAGGCCGAGCGCGACGCGCAGCAGCTTCGGCAGGTTGAGGAAGCCCTCGACAGCGCCCATCTGGGCCTTGCCGGTCACGATCACCTCGTGGCAGCCCGAGAGCGAGAAGTCGCGGGCATCCTCGGGCGCGACGCCGAGGCGGACGAGGGCCGGGACGATCTGCTCGTCGTTGCAGAAGTCGGGGTTGCCGGCGCGGTTGCGCAGGACGCGCACGGCGCGGCGCAGCAGCGCGGGTGGCGTGGCCGCGTGGCAGCGCAGGCCCACCTGCGGGCGCTGGAGGCGCAGCTCCTCGGTCACGTCGAGGCAGAGCCAGGTCAGCTCGTTCGAGGCGTCGGCGCCGTCGGCCCGGGTGCCGCCGAGCGTCAGGTGCTGGTGCGCGGCGACGGCGGCCTCGGCGCCCATGAACTCGAAGACCTTGATCCACAGGCAGGCCAGCAGCTCGCGGGCGAAGTCGGGCGTCAGCGTGCCCGCCTCGATGTCGCGGCGGTAGAAGGGGTGGAGGTACTGGTCCACGCGGCCTGGGGCGTCAGGCGCGAAGAGAAAGGCGAACCAGGCGGCCTGGCAGGCCTCCCAAAAGGTCCGCGGCGGCTCGGCCACCACGCGGCGGCAATGGTCCCTAAGTGTGCTAAGTGTGCTAAGTGTGCCTGTCACACTTGGTGTGCCTGTCACACTTGGTGTGTGTAACATCTTGGCTGCGTTATACTTACAAGCGCCAATGCTATCGGATGGGCGTTGGTGCGTTCGGGCGAGGGACTCAGCCAAGTCGGCGTAGCGGCGGCAGTGGGCGATGTAGCCCTCGGCCACGATGCGTAGGGCGTCGAGGAAGGCCAGCGGCTCGCCGCCCGCCGCGGCGACACGCGGCTTGCATGTCGCGGGGTCCGCAAGCGGGACGCTTGCGGCTACGTCGGGTGCGAGGCGCGCCTTTCGCTCCTCGATGCGGGCGAGCAGGCCGTTGAAGCCGCCCGAGAGCACGGCGTCGTAGTCGAGCGTGGTGTGGTTGCCGGCGGGACTGAGCACGCCCTCGCGGATGAGGGTGGCCACGTGCTCGGCCATCGGCCACCAGGGCTCGAACCGCTGGCGGCCGAACGACTGCGCCTTCGAGCGTTCCGCGCCATAGACCAGGCCGGCCCGCGCGCCCACGAGGAGTTCGCCCTCGTGGATGGCGATGGGGCAATGCCGCCAGTAGTGGGCCAGAGCCTTGGCCTCGCGGAGCACGGGCGGCTCGCCCTCGGTCTGCGCGAAGGATTCATCCCGCAGCCGCTTCCAGCCGGGGTCGCCGACGTAGCGGCTCGTCAGCGCCCGCTCGCGGAGGAAGGTGATTCGGTCATTCATCACGGTCGTTCTCCGCGCAGCCAGCGGCGCGGTAGTTCCGCGTCATGCGCCAGAGCAGGATGGTGCCGGCCAGTGCGAGGCCGGCGATCAAGATGGCGCCGATGATCCCTGCGGCACCGGCGTACATAAGGTCCCCGCTGAACACGGACCCGGCTACGCCCAGGGCCATGCCGATGATCGCGGGGAGAAAGACCAGCCACGTGCCCCAGAAGACGATGGGGCTGATGCGCCCCGAGGCGGCCGAGCGGAACCAGTGGCCCTGCGACAGCGTGCGGCGGAACGGGTCAATCGTCGCGATGGCGCTCAGCGGCTGGCCGCACTTCACACAGAAGTCGGCGGCAGGGTCGTTCTCAGTCATGCAGCCGGGGCAGAGCGGGACCTCCGACTCGTCCGCCTCCATGCCTTGGGGCCGCTCTTCCGACATCCCGTGTCTCCTGCCAAGTGGCCTCCGGATTCTACCACGCGGCCAAACGCGCTGCAACGCGCCGAAAAGAGTTGCGGGCGGCCGGCGGCGGCGCTAGACTCCTATTCAAGGAGCGGACGGGCCAGCGGGCCGGGTCAGGAAAGGAGCCTGACCATGAACGGCAGACAGGCTCTGGCATTCGTGGCATGTCTGATGGTGTTCGGAGAGGCCCTCGCGGCGCAGTTGCCGTGGGGCCGCGTGCTGCCCAAGCCTGCGCCGGGCGGAAACGCCATCGTGATCGAAGGCGAGGCGCTGGCCGGGCAACTGGGCACGACGAGCGGCCAGGCGTCGGTGCAGCAGATGGCCGCCTTCGGGGCGTTCTGGAGCGGGGGCGCGCAGCTCTTCTGGGCGCCCACCCAGATCGGCGCGCGCCTGAGCACGCGCATCCAGGCTCCCGCGGCGGGCAACTACTCGGTCGCCGCCTGCTTCACCCGGGCGCCGGATTACGGCATCGTGCAGGTCGCAATCAACCAGGCCAACGTCGGGGCGCCGTTCAATGGCTACGACGCGCGCGTCGCCCACAGCGGCAAGGTGGTCCTCGGCGTCGCCGCGCTTCAGGCCGGCGTGAACGCCCTTTCTCTCGACGTCGTGGGCAAGGACGCGCGCGCGAGCGGGCTCCTGGTGGGCCTGGACCTGCTGGAGCTGACGCCCGCCGGCGCGGTCGCCGGCCCCGGGCCGGCCCTCGTGTCGCCCAGCGTGGCCGAGGCCCTGGGCCAGACGCCGCCGCCCACGGCCCCCGTGGTGCAGACGTTCACCCCGCCCACCCTGCTGGCGCGGGCCGTGATGGCTCAGCGGTTCACCGCCGTCACACCCCACCCCGCCCAGTTCAAGGTCACCAAAGGCCCCCTCTTCCAGCTCCCGAACGAGGACCTGCGGCCCACCATCCAGAAGCTCGGCTTCCAGCTACGCGACCAGGGCGGCCGCGGCACCTGCTCAGTGCACGCCATGACCTTCCTCCTCGAATACATGTACGCCACACGCAGGAACCTCAACTTCCGCGACCTGTCGGAGGAATACCTCAACTACGCGGCCAACCTCGTCACGGGCAAGATGGTGGACGGCGATTTCTTCAGCAACCTGGACCTCGGCTACCAGAAGTGGGGCACGTACCCCGAGGCCCTCGTGCCGTACAAGGCCACGTTCGACCCGAAGTACAAAGTGCCGCAGGCCTATATGGACGTGGCGAAGAAGTGGGTGCGCTTCCAGGCCGACTTCATCAAACCCTGGGATGCGAACACGGGCGCGACGATGGGCCAGCTCTACAGCGTCTTCATCAACCTCGAGAAGAACACCCCCGTGGCCATCGGCATGTGGTGGCCCAAGCCGGGCCTATTCAAGACCGTGAACATCAACGGAGTGGATGTGATGGCCGTGCCGCAGCAGCGGAACGTGGACTGCGTGGACGGCCACTCGGTGGCGATCGTGGGCTACCGCAAGGACCCGGCGTTCCCCGGCGGCGGCTACTTCATCTTCCGCAACAGTTGGGGCGCGAACTGGGGCGACCAGGGCTACGGCTACCTGCCGTTCGAGTACGCGCTGAAGTACGCGAACGACCTGGTGGCCTACCGCGAGTGAGCCGGTTCACGCGGGCGGCGCCGCCTTGGCCTGCTCCTCGGCGAAGAGGCGGCGGATGCGGTCGGCCGAGCACTCGGAGCAGGCCCGGTGCGGGTGGCGGTCACCCGGCTCCACGTGCAGCTTCCTGAGCACGCGCCGCAGCTCGGGGTGGCCGTGCGCCGCCAGATCGGCGACGACGCCCTGGAACTTCTCGCAGGTGCGGCACTGCTCCACGGTGACGTAGCGCTCGAGCTCGCGGTGCAGGCGCTCGAAGGCGTGCTGGCGCTTCTGGTCGGGCAGCACCAGCGTGGCCAGCCCGATCAGGATGAAGAGCACGCCAGCCCCGATCTTGATGTGCCTGGGGTCCACCAGCCTGGCCACCACGCTGCCGGCGAGCACGCCCAGGGCGCTCGTGGTCACGAGCGCCAGGGCAGAGGCGCCGAAGACCAGCCACAGCGCGTGGCGGTTGCCCGCCGCGAAGCTCATCGTTGCGAGCTGCGTCTTGTCGCCCAGTTCGGCCAGGAAAATCGCGCCGAACGTCACCAGGAAAAGCCTCAAGTCCATTGGGCACCGGTCCCTTTCAGGTTTCTGTCGGACGCATCACGCATCATGTTCTGCGCCTCATCCCAACGCCACGTCGAGGAACATCATGACCGTGAACCCGCCGATCACGCCCATGGTCGCCAGGTCGGTGTTGCCGCCGTGCTGGGCTTCGGGGATGAGTTCCTCGGCGACGACGAAGATCATCGCGCCGGCGGCGAAGGCCAGCGCGTAGGGCAACACCGGCTGCACGACGAGCACCAGGCCCGCCCCGACGACCGCGGACACGGGCTCCACGAGGGCCGAGGCCTGGCCATACCAGAAGGACCGCCAGGGCGATAGCCCCTCGCGCCGCAGGGGAAAGGCCACGGCCATGCCCTCGGGGAAATTCTGGAGGCCGATGCCCACGGCCAGGGCAATGGCCCCGCCCAGCGCCGCCGCGGGCGACATGCCGCCGGCCGTCAGGTGCGGGATGGCGCCAAAGGCCACGCCCACGGCCAGCCCCTCGGGGATGTTGTGCAGCGTGATGGCCATGACGAGCAGGATCGAGCGGCGCCACGACGACCGCAGCCCTTCGGGCGCGTGCGGCACGTCGCACAGCGACGGGTGCAGGTGCGGCAGCAGCCGGTCGGCGACCCGCAGCACCACGGCGCCCAGCACGAAGCCCACCACGGCCGGCAGCCACTTGATGCCGCCCATCTGCTCGCTCATCTCGATCGCCGGCGCCAGCAGCGACCAGTAGCTCGCCGCCATCATCACCCCGGCCGCCATCCCCAGCATCGCATCCATGAACCTGCGACTCGGCTGGCGGGCGAAGAACACCGGCACCGACCCGGCCGCCGTGATGCCCCACGTGAACAGCCCGCCGGCCAGGGCCTGGAGCACCGGATGCCACTGCGAGAAGTGAGTCATGCAGGCCTCCTGATGAGTGGGTGCCCATCAGTATCGCGCAGGCGGCGGTCGGAATCAACTGGCCGCCCACCTCAGGCGCCCACGGTTGGCGGGCCTGGCGGGCGCACAGTGCCCCAACTGAATCACCCTTGAGAGGGGGAGGTGATACAGTTGGGGCGGATGGGCGAGGATTGGCGATTCTCGCGGTTCCGGCCATTCCGGCTCATCCGCGGGATGATCAGGATGGGAGGGGGGATGACGGAAGGGCGTAAGGCGTTGCGGCATAGGTGGTTATGGGGTGGCGTCGCGGGCGCCCCGGCACCCGTCCACCGCTCCCCAACGGCTGCCGCGGCAGGATCGCCAGGTCCCGATGGGCCGGAATCGCAGGCAGCCTCGGTGGCCCCTTCGGGGCGTCGTGGGGAAACCCAGGGCAACGCCAGGGGTTCAGCGGCGACACCACGCCGGATGCTTGACAGAACTCCGGTGCCGGGATAGACTTGCAGAGCCTCCTGCCCCGACAAACCCCTGCGCCGCGAGGGGGCGACGGAATGCCTGAAGCCGAGGAACGCATCGCCCGAGGGCCCGGCGCCGCGGCCGAGGACTCGCAACTCCCCACCCGGCTCCGCTCGCGCCTGACCATCGCCCTGCCGCTGGCCGCGGGTTTCGTGGTGCTCCTGAGCAGCTTCGTGCTGCTCTGGGTCTGCTACCCTCTGCTCTTCGAGGGCTCCCGACCCAGCACGGTGCGCGGCCTGGAACGGCGGGTGACGTGGGTGTTCACCGTGGGGGGAGCCTTCGCGCTGCTGGGGCTCGCGGTGGCGATCGCGCTGGCCGAATGGCTCGCCCGCCCGCTGCGCAGCCTGGTGTCGCGCATGGAATCGGTGCGCCGCGTGGCCGGGGCGCTGGCTCCCGAGACGCAGGCCCCTCCGGGCCACGACCTGCTGCGGAGCACGCTGAAGGACGTGGTGAGCTCGATGGCGACGCTGGTGCGCGACAGCTATACCCTGCGCAGCCTCGAGGGCGCGGTGATGACGCTCGACCAGGAGGGCGTGGTGACGAGTTTCAGCCCCGTGGCCGAGCGGGTGCTGGACTGCCCGGCCGCCGACGCCATCGGGCGCCGGCTGGGCCAGGTGCTGCCGCAAGAGCCGACGAACGCGGCGTTCATCGGCTCGGTGAGCGGGGCCCTGGCAGGCGCCGCCTGCGTATCGTCGGCGGAGGCGACCGTGCGCACGCGCGGCGGCCGCCTCGCACGCCTGGGATATACCCTGTCGCCGCTGCGCAACGAGGCGGGCGCCCTGCTCGGCACCGTGGTGACCTTCAAGGACCTGGCCGAGCGCAAGATGGCCGAGCAGGTGATGCGTCACGCCGAGAACCTGGCCCTGTTGGGCACGATGGCCTTCCGCCTCGCCCACGAGATCGGCAACCCGCTCGCCGCCATGTCGGGCCTCGTCGAGCTGATCCGCGACCAGTCGCCGCCCGATTCGCCCCACCGCGAGCACTGCCGCATGATGCTCGAGTCGATCGAGCGCCTCAAGCGCATCTGCAAGGAGCTGCTCACGATCGGCCAGCCCGAGCCGCGCAAGGTGGAGCCCGTGGACGTGAACGACCTGGTGCGCCGCACCGTGGACCTGTGCCGCCACGACCCCGAGACGAAAGGGGTCGAGGTGCAGGCCGCCTACGCCCCCGGCTTGCCCCCGGTGCAGGGGGACCGCGAGCGGCTGGCCGAAGTGGTGCTGAACATCCTGCGCAACGCCTACCAGGCGACCCGCTCCGGCGGCGACATCGCCGTGGCCACCTCGGCCGCCGGCGCCCGGGTGTCCGTGGCCATTTCGAACGCCGGCACGCCCATTCCGCCCGAGGTGCAGGAGAAACTCTTCACCCCGTTCTTCACCACGCGCAGCCGGGGCACCGGGCTGGGCCTGGCCCTGTCGCAGCAGGTGGTCAAGGCGCACGGCGGGCAGATTCGGGTGGACAGCGGGCCCGGACGGCGCACGACGTTCACCATCGAGCTCCCGGCCGCCGGCCCGGCGCCGGAAGCCGTGGAACCTTAGCGGCCCGTACCTGTGCGGGATCGCGTCCTGAAATCCGGCGGGGACCCTAGCGAGTGTGAGCCGATGCCCGGAAAGATCCTGGTCGTAGACGACGATCCCCATGTCCAGTACACCCTGCGCGAAGCGCTCAAGGCGCGCGGCCTCGAGTGCGCCGTGGCCGACAAGGCCGAGGCGGCCATCGAGCGGCTCCAGGCCGAAGCCTTCGACGCCGTGCTGCTCGACATCATGCTCGAGGGCCTGAGCGGCATGGACGCGCTGCCCCGCATCCTGCGGAGCGACCCGCAGATGCCGGTCATCATGATGACGGCCTACGGCACACGAGAGATGGCGGTCAAGGCCATCGAGGCCGGCGCCTACGACTTCTTCGAGAAGCCCTTTCAGATCGACGAGCTGGCCATCGTGGTGCGCCGCGCGCTCGAGCGGCGCCGGCTCTTCGGCGAGGTGGCCGCGCTCACCCGGCGCCTCGGCACCGAGCTGCGCGTCGAGAACCTCGTCGCCGAAAGCCGCGCCATGCAGGCTGTGCTCCGCGATCTCAAGGATATCTTCGGCAACGACGCCACCGTGCTGCTGCTGGGCGAGACCGGCACCGGCAAGACGCTGATCGCCCAGATCATCCACGAGAACAGCCTGCGCCGCACCGGGCCGTTCGAGACGGTGCTGTGCGCCAACCTGCCCGAGACGCTGCTCGAGAGCGAGCTGTTCGGCCACGAGCAGGGCGCCTTCACCGGCCCGGTCAAACGCAAGCCCGGCTGGTTCGAGCTGGCCAACGGCGGCACCATCTTCCTCGACGAGATCGGCGAGCTGCCCCTCTCTACCCAGGCCAAGCTGCTCCGCGTGCTCGAGCGCCACGAGTGCGTGAGCCTGGGCGGCACCGAGACGCTGAAGCTGGACGTGCGCGTCATCGCCGCCACCAACCGGAACCTCGAGAAAGCTGTCGAGGAGGGCGCCTTCCGCCAGGACCTCTTCTATCGCCTGAACGTCTTCCCCATCGTGATCCCCCCGCTGCGCGAGCGGCGGGAGGACATCCGGCCCCTCGCCGAGCACTTCGTCCGCCAGCACGCCCGCGAAAACCGCAAGAGCGTCCGCGGCTTCACCCCCGGCGCCATGGAGGCCCTCCTGAGCTACGACTGGCCGGGCAACATCCGCGAACTGGAGAACATCGTCCGACGGGCCGTGCTCAGGGCCCGCAGCGACACGCTGGACGTCGAATGCCTGCCGCCCGACATCGCGAGCTTCACGCCCCGCCTGCCGGGCAAGCCCGACATCCCGCCCGGGCGCTCGCTCGACGAGGTGCTCGACTCGATCGAGCGCCAGCTCCTCCTCGACGCGCTGCGCCGCACGGGGGGCGTGCAGAGCCGGGCCGCGGCGCTGCTGCGCATCACCTCGGCCAGCCTGTGGCACCGCGTGCGCAAGCTCGGCATCAACCCCGACGACTTCAAGGCGGGGCTCGGTCCCGCCGGGGGCCCTCCTCCAAACAATTCCACAGCCCGGCCTTGACATTGCCCGCGCAGCGCGGTAGGATAGCCGTCGGTCGCAAGTTCCCCGCGCGCGGCCGATCCCCGTCACAACGAGGGTGCCCCTGTTAGGAGCGTCGCTTCATGTGGTCCACCCTGCGCGCCGTGCTCATCGGGCTCCTGTGTCTGGCGATGACGTCGTGCGGCTGGCTCGGCTGCCGCAAGAAGGCCAAAGACTATGCCAAGCCGCTGCCGCCCGGCGAAAACGCCCTCGTGAAGATCGACCCGAAGGACTACCCGGACTTCGGCGTGGGGTTCAAGGACCGCGCCGGCCTCATCGAGGCCATTGACCACAGCCTCGAGTACTACAAGAAGCCGTCGTCGAAAGAGTTCTTCCCCTACAAGGTGCCCAACGACCAGGGCATCAGCCACGACCGCTGCATCGCCACGCTCGAGGCCTTCAAGAAGCTGCTCGGCGAAGCCAAGGACGCCACCGACCTCCAGCGCCTGATCACCGAGCGCTACGACGTCTACATGTCCCGCGGCTGCGACGAGCTGGGCACCGTGCTCTTCACGGGCTACTGCACGCCGATCTTCAAGGGCAGCCTGGTGCGCACCCCCGACTATAACTATCCTCTCTATAAGCGGCCCGATGACCTGGTGACGAAGCCCGACGGCACGCCCGTGGGCCGCCGCACCGAGAGCGGCGAAATCGTGCCCTACTACACCCGCCGCGAGATCGAGACGCAGCAGATCCTGGCCGGCAAGGGCCTCGAACTCGTGTGGCTCAAGAGCCCCCTCGAGGTCCACATCTGCCACGTGCAGGGCTCGGCCAAGATCGAGCTGCCCGACAGCACCACCATGAACATCGGCTACGCGGGCAAGACCGATCGCCCCTATGGCAGCGTGGGCCTGGCCATGGTGGCCGACAAGAAGATCGCGCCCGAGGAGCTCTCGCTGGCCAAGATGATCGAGTACTTCGACAAGCGCCCGCACGAGATGAAGACCTACGTCTACAAGAACGACTCCTACGTCTTCTTCCAGAAGCAGGAGGGCGAGGCGCGCGGCTCGCTCAACGCGCCGGTGACGCCGTACCGCAGCATCGCCACCGACAAGGCCGTGTTCCCCCGCGGCCTGCTCTCGTACGTGGTCACCAAGGCCCCCAAGATGGGCTCGTCGGGCCAGGTCACGCTCGAGCCGTTCTACGCCTTCACGCTCGACCAGGACACCGGCGGCGCCATCCGCTCGGCGGGGCGGTGCGACATCTACATGGGCGTGGGCCCCGACGCGATGAACCTGGCCGGCCGCACCCGGGCCGAGGGCAAGCTGTACTATCTGGCTGTGAAGTAACATGGGCGCCACGCCATCCCGCCGCGCCATCGTCGCAGGCGACTTCCTCATGGTCTGCGGCGGCGTGGGGCTGGTGACCGGGCTGGTGCCGTTCGCCGTAAGCCTATTGCGGATGGCGGGTTGCGATCTTGGACTCGGGCCGCGCGACTGGGCGGCGCACGGCGTCGAGGCGATGGGCCTGGACGTGCCGTGGGCGGCCCTTTCGTCGGCCTGCGGGGCCTTTCTCGGCGGGCTGCTCGTCGCGGCCGGCCTCGGCTGGCGGCGCGGCAGGCCGTGGGCGCCACTCGTCACGCTCACCTACGCCCTTCTGGGCATCACCGTCACGGGCGTGGACCTGGCCATCTTCGCCCTTGCGGCGAGGCCGGGCGCAATGCGCACCTCCATGCTCATCGCCGACGGCTTGGCGTGCGCGCTGGCCGTCGGCACCCTGGTCGCCGTGATCCTGTGGCATGGGCGGAACGACTAGGGTCTGTGCGGAAATCCACGCGGGCTGCGTTGCCGGCGTCAGCGGGGCGGATGCAAGACGCGGCGACGCAGGCGATGCTACGGAGCGCATCGCTGAGGAGCCGCAACGCCGCAGACGCCCCGCTGACGCCGCAACCCGAAGGGACGCCGCGACTTCTGGCCGCGAGCTGTGTCGCTCGTCGTCCGTCCTGAGCGCCTCGCGAAGGATGCTCTCCGCTGCATCGCTTCCTCCTCGCTCCTTGCTCGCGGCCAGGATTCGCGGCGTCGCAATCCCGCGTGGATTCCCGCACAGACCCTAGCCCAAGTTCGTCAATGAAGACGATTTTGGGGCGATTTTTCAGGGGGCACCCCTCAGGGATGGGCGAGGATCGCCAATCCGGGGTCTTGTAGTTTCCAAGCGGGCATGTAGTCTAGA
>Ga0101944_10000646_pt1 | contig 95650 bp, 80 predicted proteins | sample DewCreD2012metaG_FD_75245 | JGI IMG/M metagenome (GOLD analysis project Ga0101944, IMG submission 75245) | Hot spring sediment bacterial and archeal communities from British Columbia, Canada, to study Microbial Dark Matter (Phase II) - Dewar... ... | reverse complement strand
GTGGAACAGATTCTGCCCCGGCCAGAAGTACTCCGCGGCATGATGAACCTGAATATTCAGCCGGTGCCGCAGATGAGGTTCCCCCACCCGGTCAACCAGCTGCCTGAGAATTTCCCCAGACTCCAATGTCGCTCTTTGATCAGTCATTGTCCGGGAAGTCTATCCCGACTGGGCAGGGTGGATCAAGAGGGGGGAGATAATAATGTCTGAAGCAAAATTATCAGAATGAAAGAATTGTCAGAATTCGGAGGGCAAAGGAAATGGGGATCTCTTGATGAAATGATAGATTCCAAGTTGGTTTCGCACAGTTAAATAAACCGGAAGACAATGTCTGATCTCCATCCGCCCGAGGAGGAATCGGAATACCTTTTCCGATAAGGGTGTGCACGACCAGAGTATAAGACAGGCTCGGCACCTTGGTCATACTGCGATTTCCATCTGTTCCGCATCGGGATTGAATGATCCATCATCTTCGACCGGTTCCAAGTACAGTTCAATCGCCTCACGGATGTTTCGCAGGGCTTCCTCTTTCGTATCTCCTTCGGATATGCATCCAGGGAGAGAAGGCACAGTAATTGTATATCCGCCTTGGTCACTCGGCTCAAGCACGACTCGAATCTTCATGGCTCCACCTCCATGCAATAAGAGTACATAATCCGCAAGTTGCTGGCAAGCCCCCATCTCAAAGTACCCAATCCACAGATGACGCTGATTTCCACAGATTTGGGATAGCATTAATCTGCGGGAATCAGTGAAATCTGCGGAGGGGAATTGAGCTTAAATCACTGCCAGAATCTTCACTCCCTCGCAAAGCAAACGGGGGCATGTGATTCCGCCAAGAAAATCGGCCTCGCTGTCCGAAGGATTTCATTTCTACGGATATAATTTTCGCTCCGCTCCACGTCCTCTTTCATCATTAAATCAACGGGGCGTCCCAGCAAATCTGAAAGTTCCTGCTCTGCACCGATCAGGTCCAGCAAGCTTAGCCTTCTGTTTGGTGCAAATCTCACCATTAGATCAATGTCACTCTCCGCAGAGAAATCCCCCCGGAGAGCAGAGCCAAATAACCACACCTCCTGAATACTCCATTTTTGGCAGAACTCAGAAAGCAGGGCTTGATTGATCAGAATTGAAGATTTGTCCATAGCAACCTTTTCCTAATACCTAGAAACGTCCCCATTCGGATATTCACTGCTCAAACCATAGTAAGAATACTTTATCCCGGGCAGGGTTGCAAGCTCTGGAATTCCCCTATCTAACGTTCTTACGTTCAGAGGAATCGCCGTTCAAATAATTATCGCTGCACCGATCAGTCTGTGCGGGGGGGCGAACACAAGGTTCGCCCTTACAGCGGCACCACGGGAAGCGAAAGAGTAGACGCGCCGTCCCGGCGAGTTGGATGAGGCGAGGCGCCTCATCTACTGCTCAATAAGCACCTTCCGCCGCAAGGAACCAAAAGTGCGAAGCACACGCCCCGAAGGGGTCCGCCTTAGGCAGATATTTAGCCGGGGGTTTTAACCTCCGGTTGAATGAGCACGCTGCTCAATTCAGCGCCGCGACGACTTTTCTTGCCGCGTCTGCCAGGCCGCTATCGGCTACAATGAAGGGCAGGCCGGAGTCTCTCAGCATCTGGGAGGCAATGTCTTTGTTGGTTCCCTCCAGGCGGATCACAATCGGAAGGTTCGGTTTCACCTGACCGATGGCTTCAATGACACCGGAAGCCACCCGATCGCAGCGGACAATACCGCCGAAGATATTGATCAGAATGGCCCTGACCCGGGGGTCAGAGACCAGGATTCGGAATGCCGCTGCCACTCTTTCTGAACTGGCGCCGCCGCCCACATCGAGGAAATTCGCCGGCTGGCTGCCTGCCAGTTTGATGATGTCCATGGTGGCCATCGCCAAGCCCGCACCGTTGACCATGCAACCTACCTCGCCATCGAGGCGGATGTAGCTCAGGTCATGCTTACCGGCTTCAATCTCCAAGGGTTCCTCTTCATTCAAATCTCTGAGAGCTGCAAGATCGGGATGCCGGTAAAGGGCATTGTCATCCAGAATCATCTTGGCATCGAGAGCAAGCAGTTCCTTCTGGAGGGTCAGCACCAGAGGATTGATCTCCACCAGTGAAGCATCGGACTGCATGAATGCCTTGAAGGCAGAATTAACCAAGGACCCAAAGTGTTGAATCGCTTTTCCTTCCAGCCCCAGGCTGAAAGCCAAGTCTCTTGTCTGATAAGCCTGAAGACCGGCAAGTGGGTGCACAAAAACTTTCAGAATGCTCTCCGGTTTTTCAGCCGCGACCTGTTCGATTTCCATTCCTCCTTCGGCACTGGCCATGATGACCGGCCTTTCAGAAGAGCGGTCGAGGGTGATCCCCAGATAGAACTCCTTCTCAATGTCCACACCGCTTTCAATCAGGACCTTCTTGACGATCTTCCCTTCCGGGCCGGTCTGGTGGGTGACCAGCTTCATGCCCAGCATGTCGTTGGCGAGCTGGCGGACCTCCTCGATCGAGCGGGCGAGCTTCACCCCGCCGGCCTTGCCGCGGCCGCCCGCGTGGATCTGCGCCTTGACCACCCAAACCGGACCGGGCAGCTCGCGGGCGACCTGCTCGGCTTCCTCGGGCGTGTAGGCGACCCGCCCCTCGAGGGTGCCGACGCCGTATTCGCGCAACAGCGCCTTGGCCTGGTACTCGTGGATGTTCATCGGGTCCTCGTGCCGAGGGTCGAGAGGCTCAAAGGACGACCGCCGCGCACAAGTTCCGGACGGCAGCCACCGACTTTTCGAACATCGCCCGTTCCTCGGGATCGAGGGCGATCTCGACGATCCTCTCGACGCCGCCCGCGCCGATCACCACCGGCACGCCCACATAGAGATCGCGGACACCGTATTGCCCGTTCAAATAGGCGGCGCAGGGCAAGAGCCGCTTTTGATCGAGCAGGTAACTCTCGGCCATGGTGATCGCCGAGGCGGCGGGGGCGTAAAAGGCCGAACCGGTCTTCAACAGATTGACGATCTCGGCACCCCCGTCGCGGGTCCGCTGGACGATGGCAGCGACCCGCTCCTCGGAAATCCAACCCATCCGCACGAGATCGGGCAACGGGATCCCGGCGACCGTGGTGTAGCGGACGAGCGGCACCATGGTATCGCCGTGGCCGCCGAGCACGAAGGCGGTGACGTCCTCGACCGAGACGCCGAGCTCGCTCGCGACGAAGTAGCGGAAGCGGGCGGAGTCGAGCACACCGGCCATGCCGACCACGCGCTCGGGCGGCAGGCCGGAGACCTTCTGCATCACCCAGACCATCGCGTCCAAGGGATTGGTCACGACGATCACGAAGGCCTGCGGGCAGTGCCGAGCGATCGCCTCGGCCACGCCCTTGATCACCCCGGCATTGACCGCGATCAGATCGTCGCGGCTCATGCCGGGCTTGCGCGGCACACCGGCGGTGACGATCACCACGTCGGCGCCGGCGATCGCCGCGAGGTCGTTCGAGCCCGTAAGCGCGGCGTTGAAACCCGCCACCGGCCCGGTCTCGGCGAGATCGAGCGCCTTGCCTTGCGGCACGCCCTCGACCACGTCCACGAGCACCACGTCACCGAGTTCGCGCTGCGCTGCCAAAAGCGCGAGCGTGCCGCCGATCTGGCCGGCGCCCACGAGCGCGATCTTCCTCCGTGCCATGCCTCACCTTCGCTGGCGGGTGCGGTGTTCGCGCGGCCGCGCGGACCGCGCACCTTCTAGCCGCACCCCCCTCGCGCGACAAGGCGAAGCGGGCCGCGCCCATCCGTGCTGCACTGCGACATTCGGCGCGCCGGCCGGACCCGGTCGGCCGATCGAGGCGCTCAAGCCGTGCCGAAGGTCGTGGCGTTCTCGATGTTGACGAACGCCGGGACCACCTGGTTGAGCACGTGGAAGGCGGTCGAGAAGCCGTAGGCCGAGCCCGTCCCGTCGCGGTCGACTTCGACGCGGACGTCGTTGAGCCCGCCCGAGCCGTCGAGATCGGCCACCACGAAGCGCAGCCAGTTCGACGCGTCGGGCGCCCTCGGGTCGAACGCGGTGCCGCGGAAGAACTTCTCGAGATCGAGCCGGTCGCCCTGCGCGCTGTTGAAATCGACGATGGTATCGATCCCGTCCGAGAGCGCCGTCCAGACGAATCGGTCCGCGCCGCGCCCGCCGATCAAGACGTCGTTGCCGCCGAGGCCGATCAGCACGTCGTCACCGTCGCCGCCGTTCAGCGTGTCGTTCCCGGAACCGCCGACCAGCAGATCGTTGCCGCCGAGACCGAAGAGGCTGTCGTTCCCCTTGCCGCCGAACACCGCCTCGGCGGCGTCGGTGCCGACGAACGAGTCGTTGCCGTCGCCGAGCAGGATCCGATTGTCCTCGATCACGAGCCGCGTCGTGGCCGGAGCGCTCCGGGCACCGCGCTCGTCGGTCACCGTCACGGTCACATCGCGCACACCCGCCACGATCGTGCCGGTGCTGTTCGTGAAGGTGACGAGCCCGAGGGCCTTCTCGTACTTGTCGACCGTGTCGATCCCGCTGAAGGCGAGCTCGGTCGCAGAAACCTGCGTCACGCGGATCGTTGTCCCGTCGACGAAGCCGTCGCCGTCGGCGTCGGCGCCGGCCAGCAAGCCGAGCGTGTCGCCCGGGCGGATCCCGGCGGTCAGCCGGACCGCGGCAGCCGCGATCCGATCTCCGTCGGCATCGCCGATCGCGGCATCGAGCAGCCCCGACGCGTTGCCGAGGAACAGAACGTCGCCGAGCGAGACTTCACCGAAGCGGACGGCGATCTCGACATCGTTGAAGTCGCGGTCGGCACGCCCCGTCCAGGGCCGGCTCGGATCGCTCGGATCCTGCGTGCCGGGAACCGCGAAGCGCGTGCCGAGCCGACCCGGCATGTCCTCGAACGCGGCGGCGACGTCGCCGCTCGCATTGTCGTAGCCCGAGATCACGTGCCCCAGGCCCATCGGATTGAGGGGGTTGGTGTTGGGTGTCGCGGGGTCGGGATCGGCGGAGAAGAAGACGACCGGGAGAAGGGTCTCGGTCCCGTTCGGCGCGACGTGCACGACGCGCGGCGGACCGCTCAGCGTGTCGAGGTCGGCCGGACCGCCGGTGGTCGGATCGCGGATTTCGATGCGGCCGGTCGAAAGATCGACACCTGGGAGCTTGCCACCGTTCTGGACGACGAACAGCCCGAGGGTGGAGCCGGCCGGCAGCACGCCCAACGATACCGTGTCGCCCGGCGAGAGCGGGCCGCGCGGGCCCGGAAAGCCGGGCGGATCGCTCTGGTCGTTGACCTGCGGGAAGACGATCCGGGCATCGGCGAACCGCCCGTCCGGGCCGATCCGGAACGCCCCCAAGGCGTTCACGAGCCCGGCGGTCTCGCCCGTGAACACGATCGAGACCTCGCGGTCGACGTCGGCCGTGACGTAGCCCGGCGACAAGCCGTTGACCGCCGCCTCGTCGATCGGTCCGCCCTCGCGGGTGACCGGCAGCGGCTGGTCACCCGGCGGGTTGAAGCCGATCGGGTCCGCGACGATCGAGGCGGTCACGGTCGAGCCGAGCGTGACGGTCGGCGGCGTGTTCTCGGGCCGTGTCTCGCCCTCATCCCCGGGCAGTGCGCCGAAGGTTCGCAGCTCCTCGAACAGGACGCCGCGCGACAGCTCGGTCGGATCGAGCGGGCCGGTGATCGGCACACCCGTGCCGATGCCGTCCTGTACGTAGGGCGAAAAGCTGGCATTGCCGGGGGTGGCGGGCTGCGGCCCGGCGGGCGGAGCGGTCGGGATGACGGTCTGCCCGGCAGCATCGACCACCGCGCTCTCGAACAGGAAGGTGTTGGTCACCGGTGGCCGCCCGGCGACCGAGATCGTGACGTTCGGCACGGCGAAGAAGCCGTCCAAAGTCAGGACCCCGCCGTTCGGCGTCTCGACGATCAGATCGTCGCCCTGGACCAGATACTTGGCCTGCGGTGGCAGGAATTGGGGGTCGGGCAGGGCGAAGCGCATGCCGGGCAGCACCTTGACTCCGACCGGCTGGCCCGGAGGTGGCGGCGGGAGCTCGACCCGGCCGGCCACCGGAGCGGCGGTGGCAGCCGGCGGCGGGGTCGCTCCGGCCGGCCCGGTGGCACCGACCGGACCGCCCGGAGCCGGCCCGGCCTGCGCCAGGACCACGGGGGCCGGGGCCGGCGCGGCCGGAGCCGCGGGCGCGGAGGTCGGGGCGGCCGGGGCGTTCATGCGGACCCTCCAGGAGAGCGAGACCGGTCGGCGAGGACGCTAGCGTCAACGCGCGTGTTTGTTAACGCACTATTAGTCTATCCGTGTTCATCTTCTGTCTCAATCGCACGGACGCAACGGCTGGTGTATCGGGGTGCGCATCGACGCTCCCGCAAGCGAAGGGCACGCCGGATGATCCGCAAGACCATGCGCATCGGCGAGGTGCGCACCTCGATCAAGCTCGAGACCGAGTTCTGGAGCTACCTCAAGGAGGTGGCGGACCAGCGCGGGATCCGGCTGTCGGCCTTGATCAACGACGTGGCGGCGGCGACCCCCGACCGGACCAACCTCGCCTCGACGCTGCGGACCTTCTCCCTGGTCCACGCCCGGCTCCGTTCGAGCACGTTGCAGAGCGAACTCGAGCGGCTGTCGCTCGCCGGCAACAGCAACGATCTCGCGCGCGTGCTCGAAGCTTGCCCGCTCCCCAGCTTGCTGCTCGACGCGGAACGCCAGATCAAGCAGCTCAACCGGGCCTTTGCGCTCTGGCTCAACCTCGATCCCAAGGCCACGCTCGGCAAGCGGCTCGACAACATCATGATCCTGCGTGGGCCGAACATGAAGGAGATGTGGTCGAGCCTGGTCGACGGCCGCCTCGGCCGCGCCGGCTTCAACGCCACCTACGTCTCACCCGGCAAGGTTCGGACCTGCCAAGCGCTCGCCATCGGGCTCGGTGGTGGTCAAGCCGACCCGCAGCGCCGGGGCTACGTCGTCATGTTCGAGACCCTGTCGGGCCGAGCCTGAGCGCCCGACCGAACGGGCGAGCCACCGGCTCAGCGCGGCGCCCGCTTGGCGAGGATCCGCTGCAGGGTCCGGCGGTGCATGCCGAGCCGCCGCGCGGTCTCCGAGACGTTGCGGTTGCACTGCTCGAAGACCCGCTGGATGTGCTCCCACCGCACCCGATCCGCGGACATCGGTTGATCGATGGCCGCGGTGGGCTCCTCGAGCTCGCCGCGCAGCGCCGCCACCACCGTCTCCGGCGTGACCGGCTTGGCGAGATAGTGCGCGACGCCCGACTTGAGCGCCACCACCGAGGAGGCGATGCTGTCGTAGCCGGTCAACACGACGACCCGACAGCCGGGCCGCAGATCCTTGAGGGTCTGGAGGAGCTCGAGCCCGTGCCCGTCTTCGAGGTTCAAATCGAGCACGGCGCAGTCGGGCAGCACCTCGGCGGCGACGTCGTAGGCCTCCTTGAGACTCGCCGCGGTGGCCACCACGAAACCCTCGCGCTCCAGGGCACGCACCAGATTGCGTCGCAAGGGCGCCTCGTCGTCGACCACGAGCACCCGTACCGGCCCGGCCCCCTCGGAACCGATCTGCCGCTCGCCCGTCATCTGGTTCGGCCTCCCCCCGATCCTCGGCGGCCGCCCGGCCGCCCCGGCTCACTCCCTCGGTGCCCGCTTGTTGAGGATCCGCTGCAGGGTCCGGCGGTGCATGTTGAGCCGCCGCGCGGTCTCCGAGACGTTGCGGTTGCACTGCTCGAAGACCCGCTGGATGTGCTCCCAACGGACGCGATCCGCGGACATCGGATTGGCCGGCGGCGGCGGCAAGCCGGAGCCGGTCGCCAAGAGCGCGTCGATCACGTCGTCGGCGTCGACCGGCTTGGCCAGATAGTCGATCGCCCCCGCCTTGACCGCCGCCACCGCCGTCGCGATGTTGCCGTAGCCCGTCAGGATCACCACCCGGGCCTGCGGGTGCAGCTCGCGGAGCTTCTTGACGAGCTCGATTCCGCTGCCGTCTTCGAGGCGCAGGTCGATCACCGCATAGTCCGGCCGGATCGTGTGCGCGAGGCTGATCCCGGCTTTGAGACTCTCGGCCGGGAAAACGCGGAAACCGCGCCGCTCCATGGCCCGCTGCAGGCTGCGCCTGAGCGGCGCATCGTCGTCGACCAGCATGAGCACCGGTCCGTCGGCTTGGCCCGCCCTTTCGGCCGCCCCGCCGCCCGGTCCGCCCGTCGGCTCGAGGCTCATCCGTCCCGCTCCTCCTGCGCGCGCTCGAGTTCGGCCAAAGGCCAGACCACGGTCACGCGCGCTCCTTTCGTTCGGTTGTCAAAATGGACCACGGCCCCGCTCCGGGCAAGCAAGGTGTTGGCGATGAAGATGCCGAGCCCGAGCCCACCTTCGCCCCGTCGGGTCGTCACATAGGGCTCGCCGACCCATTCGAGGAGTTCGGGCGGAAAGCCCGGACCGTCGTCGAGGATCTCGATCGTCAGACGCTGCCGCCCGGGGCGGACGACGATCTCGACCCGGCTCTCGGCATGCCGCCAGGCATTGTCGATGAAGTTGGCGAGGGCGTGGCGCAGTGCCGGCGGCAGGACGAGCTCCGGCTCGACGCCGCCTTCTTCGGGCTCGACCCTGACCTCGAGCTCGACACCCGGCCTCGCGAACTCCTCGGCGATCGTCTGCAAGAGCGCGCCCATGGGCGCGCGGGCGAAGCGCGCGTCGGTCGCGTCCTGCGGCCGCCGGCCGAGCGTCTCGAGGATCTCGCGGCAACGCACCGCCTGCGCCTGCAGTTCGCGGACCTCCTCGGCGAACGGGCTGTCCTCCGGCAGCCCTCGGACCAGCTCCTTGGCGATCACCGCGATCGTGCCGAGCGGACTGCCGAGGAGATGGGCGGCAGCGGCTGCCTGCCCGCCGAGTGCCGAGAGCTTCTGCTCGCGGGCGAGCGCGAGCTGGGTCGCGGCGAGCGCCGCGGCGTGCCGGCGGGCCTCCTCGGCGATGCTCCAGGTGAACATCGCGACCAGGATCGCAGCCAAGCCGATCGCCGTCCAAGCGGCCAAGAGATAGAGCCCGGGCAGGACCAGAGGACCGCCTTTGAAAGGCAGGCCCAGGGGTAGGACCGCGAGGAGCGCGGCACCGACCACCGCCAAGAGGGTGATCGACACGGTGGGCACGACGCCGAGCGTCGCCGCGGCCATCGCCACCGGCAAAAGGAGGAGCACCGCGAACGGGTTGTGCAGCCCGCCGCTCAGGGCCAAAAGGTAGCAGAGCTGGACCACGTCGTAGGCGAAGAGTGCGGTGGCCGGCCACTCGCCGAGCCGGGCCGCCGCCCGGAACGAGACGACCAACGCGAGGTTGAGGAGGCCGGAAAGGAGGATCGCCGGCAGCATCGGCACGAGCGGCAGCTCGATCCCGAGCGAGAAGTGGACGAACAGCACGGTGAAGAGCTGGCCGATGACGGCGATCCAACGCATCGTCGCGATGGTGTGCAGCCGGATGCCACCCGGCCCGGTCATCGGGCCGAGCAGTCGCGCGAGCCATGCCGAGGCCCGGCCGAGCCGACCCGTCGGCTCGCCGCGACCAGGCTGGAGCGCCACACGCTCGACCGGCTCTCCGCTCCACCGCATCGGGGCCACCTCCCACCTGCCGGCGTGCCCGACGGGCGACGCTCCCGCCTTGCGAGGCATCCGGTCGGCCGCCGGGCCGCCATCATGATGCGCCCGGGCGTCCCTCGGCGTCGACCGACGAACGCCGCCGTGTCAAGAAGCCGGGCTCGACGGCGGCGAACCACGTCGTTCGGGCGAGGGTGGGCGTGCGCGAGGGCGGGGACGGTTCGATGCCGCTTCGACGGGTGGCGCTGATCGGTGCGGGGCACGTCGCGGCGACCCACGCGGCGGCCCTCGCCGGCCTGCCGGGAGTGCGCGTGGCGGCGGTGGTCGACCCGGCACGCGAGCGGGCCGAGCGGCTGGCCCGCCGCTGCGGAGCCCCGCTCGTCCTCGGCTCACCCGCCGAGCTCCTGGCGGCAGGCGCTTGCGAGGCCGCTCATCTCCTCGTCCCGCCGCCGCTGCACGCACCCCTCGCCCTGCCGTTGCTCAAGGCCGGGCTCGACCTCCTGGTCGAGAAGCCGCTCGCCGCGAGCGGGGCGGAGGCGCGCGCGCTCGAGGCCGCCGCCGCCCGCTCCGGGGCGGTCCTCGGCTGCCACCAGAACTATCTGTTCCACCCGAGCTTCCTGCGCCTGCGCGCGGTCCTCGAAGCCGGCCGCCTCGGTCGGCTGCGGCACGTGGCCGGGCTGTTCGCCCTGCCGCTCCGCCAGCTCGAGTCCGGTCGGCTCGACCACTGGATGTTCCGCTCGCCGCTCAATCTCCTGCTCGAGCAGGCGGTCCATCCGCTCTCGCTGCTCGACGCGCTGTTGGGGCCGCTGCGGCTCGAGGATGCGCGACCCGGCCGAGCGCGGCGGCTGGCCGCGGGCCGAAGGCTCGTCACCGATTGGCGATTGACCCTCGCCGGCACGGCCGGCACCGCGCAGCTCGAGCTCGCGCTCGGCGCGCCGACCCCGGCCTGGCAGCTCCTCTGCGCCTGCAGCGACGGGCTCGCCCGGCTCGACCTCGTCGACGGCCGCCTCGCCCTCGAGCTGCCCGGGCGGTGGCACGAGGCGATCGACCGCGGGATGCGGGGTGTCGGCCTCGGCCTCGAGCTCCTGCGCGAAAGTAGCGCGGCACTCCTGCGCGCTACCCGCCACCAGCTCGGGCTGGGCCCCCGGGTCGACGCCTTTTTCGCCACCGTGGCGGGCGCGGTCGCCGCGTTCCACGCCGGCCTTTCCCGACGCGAGGCGGGCGCGCTCGCGGCCGAGCGCGGCCGCCGTTTGGTCGAGTTGTGCGAGGCGATCGCTGCCGCGGCGCCGGCCGAGCCGCCGGCCGTACGGCCGAGGCGCCACGCGCTCGCCCGCCCCGAGATCCTGCTGGTGGGCGGCAGCGGCTTCATCGGCCGGGCGACGGTGGCGGCGCTCCTGGCCCGCGACCGGCCGGTCGCCGTGCTCGCCCGCTCGCTCGACGACCCGTTGCCGCCGCTCGACGACCCACGGGTCGCCCCCCGCCCGGGCGACCTGCGCGATCCCCGAGCGCTCGCCGCCGCGCTCGAAGGCGTGCGGGCGGTCGTCAACCTCGCCCATGCCGGCGGCGCCGAAGAGCCCGAGGCGATCGAGCGAGCGATCGTCGAGGGTGCCGCCGATCTTTTCCGGGCGGCCCGCGCCGCCGGGGTCGTCCGGTTCGTCCAGGTGAGCTCGATCGCTGCCCTCTGGCTCGGCGATCCGAGCGCGGTCGTCACCGGCGCCACGCCGGTCGACCGTCATCCCGGCCGGGCACCCTACGCCCGGGCCAAGGCCACGGCCGAGCTGCGGCTCGCCGAGCTCGCCGCTGCCGGCGCGCCGGAGCTCGTGATCCTCCGGCCCGGGCTGGTCGTGGGGGCGGGCGCCGGGCCCCTCCACCCCGGTCTCGGCACCTTCAACCGCCCCCAGCACTGCCTCGGCTGGAACCGGGGAGACAACCCCTTGCCCTTCGTGTTGGTCGAAGACGTGGCCGAGGCGATCGTGCGCGCCCTCGACACCCCCGGGATCGCCGGCCGCGCCTACAATCTCGTGGGCGGCGTCCGGTGGAACGCGCGCGAATATCTGGCGGAGCTGGCCGCCGCCCTCGGCCGGCCGTTCGTCTTCCACCCGCAGCCGATCTGGCGCCAGCAGCTCGTCGAGCTCGGCAAATGGGCGATCAAGCGAGCGGGCGGGCGGCGCGCGCCGCTCCCTTCGCTGCACGACCTGCGCTCGCGCGGGCTCCTCGCCCGCTTCGACACGAGCGATGCCGAACGCGATCTCGGTTGGCGGCCGGTCACCGACCCGGCGGTGTTCCGCGCCCGGGCGATCCAGGTCCATGCCCCCGACCCGGAGTGAGCCGACGCGTCGGATCCTGCACGTGTTCGCGACCTTCGCGGCGGGCGGGCCGCAGATCCGCTTCGCCCGCCTCGTCGAGCGGCTCGGCCCCCACTTCGAGCACACGGTCGTGGCGGTCGACGGGGTCGTCGAGGCGATCGACCGGTGCGACCCCACCCGGGTCCGGCTGCTCGGGGTCCCCCGTCCGCGGCGCGGCCTGCCGAGCTTCGGCGACCTCCTGCGGTTGCGCCGGACGATCGCCGCCGAGCGGCCCGATCTCCTGGTCACCGTCAATTGGGGAGCGATCGATTGGGCCATCGCCAACCGGCTCCTCCCGCTCTGCCCGCAGATCCACGTCGAAGAGGGATTCGGGCCCGAGGAGACGGCCGAGCGGCAGCTCGCCCGCCGGGTCCGGACCCGACGCTGGGTGCTCGGGGGGGCGATCCGGCTGGTCGTCGTCTCGCGCACCCTCGAGCGGGTCGCCCGAACCCTCTGGAAGGTGCCGGCCGATCGACTCGCGCGGGTGCCGAACGGGATCGCCGTGGACCGCTACACGGCCGCCGGGCCGCCGGTCGCGAACCTGCGCCGGGACCCTCGGGAGGTGGTGGCGGTCGCGGTCGGTGGGCTCAGGGCCGAGAAGAACCCGGCCCGCCTCGTCCGTCTGCTCGCCGCCCTCCCCGAGGAGGCAGCGGTCCGCCTCGTGCTGGTCGGCGACGGACCGGAGCGGCCGAAGGTCGAGGCCCTGGCCGCACCGCTCGGCGATCGCGTGCTCCTGCTCGGCGCCCGGCGCGACGTCCCGGAGCTGCTGGCCTCGGCCGACCTCTTCCTGCTCGGCTCCGACACCGAGCAAATGCCTCTGGCGCTGCTCGAGGCGATGGCCGCGGGGCTGCCGGTGGTCGCAACCGCGGTCGGCGACGTGCCGGCGATGGTCGCGGCCGAGAACCGGCCCTTCGTCCTGCCACCGGCCGACGAGGCCGGCCTCGCCGCGGCCCTCGCTCGGCTCGCCGCCGAGACGGGGTTGCGTCGGCGGATCGGTGAGGCCAACCGGGCGCGCGCCCGCACCGCCTACGACGAGGCGCGGATGGTCGAAGCGTGGCGGACCCTGTTCGAGGGCGGCTGGCCTCCGCCGCCCCCGGCCGACGGGCCGTGAGCTGGGCCGCCGACGCCATCTTCGGGGCGGTCGCGCCGGTCCGCTGGCCGGCGGACGCGCCGCTCCGGCTGCATCTCGTGGTCGACACCGAGGAATCGTTCGATTGGTCGGGCCCGTTCCGCCGCGAAGGGCACGACCTGCGGGCATTGCGGGCGCTGCCCCTCCTGATCCGCCGGCTGGAGCGGTGGCGCGTCGTGCCCACCTGTGTCGTCACTTGGCCGGTCGTCGCCTCGGCCGACGGCCGGGCGATCTTGGGCGAGCTCCTGGCCAGCCGGACCATCGCGGTCGGCGCCCATCTGCACCCCTGGGTCACCCCACCTTTCGAGGAACCGCTCGGCAGCGCGACCTCCTACGCCGGCAACCTCGCCCCCGGGCTCGAGGCGGCCAAGCTCGCAGCATTGGGTGAGCGGATCGGCGAGGCGTTGGGCCGGCGACCGCGGGTCTACAAAGCCGGCCGCTACGGGCTCGGTCCGGCCACGGCCGGGACCCTCGACCGGCTGGGCTATCGGATCGACCTTTCGGGCTATCCTCGACGCGACCTGCGCGGCGACGGCGGTCCCGACTACCGGACCATGCCGGACCGCCCGTTCCGCTTCGGCCCCGGCCTGCGGCTGCTCGAGCTGCCGATGAGTTGCGGCCATGTCGGCCGGTTGGCCGGCGTGCCGGGCGCGGCGCGGCTCCTCGACCGACCGCGGCTCGCTCGGCTGCGGGTGGGCGGCGCGCTCGCCCGCACGGGGCTCCTCGAACGCGTCACGCTGACGCCCGAGGGCTTCACACTCGCCGAGCAGGCGCGGCTCGCGCGGGCGCTCGTGGCCCGTGGCCACCGCCTTTTGTGCCTGTCGCTGCACAGCCCTTCGCTCGCGCCCGGCAACACGCCCTACGCGCCCGACGCGGCCGCTTGCAGTGCCCTCCTCGAACGGCTCGAGGGCGTTCTCGACCTCGTCCTCGGCGAGCTCGGGGGCGTGCCGACTACGGCCGAGGCCGTGCTCGACGGGCTCGAGGCACAGCCGGCTAGTCCCGCAAGCGATGCTGCCGCAAGAGATCGTACAGGGTCGGCCGGCTGATGCCGAGCAGCGCCGCGGCCTGCGAGATGTTGCCCCCGGTTCGGGCCAGCGCCCGCAACACCGCCTCGCGTTCGGCCTGCTCCCGCACCCGGCGCAGCTCGAGGGGTGGGCCCTCGTCTTCACTCGCGGGGAGGTCGAGGTCGACGGCGCCGATCCGCCGACCCTCGGCGAGCAGCACCGCGCGCTTGAGCCGGTTTTGCAGCTCGCGGACGTTGCCGGGCCAGGGATGCCGCTCGATCGCCCGCACCGCATCGGCGCCGAGCCCGACCACCTGCCGGCCCTGCTCGCGCGCGTAGGTCTCGAGCAGGTGGCGGGCGATCAGCACGGCGTCGCCCGGGCGGTCGCGCAGCGGCGGCAGCGCCACCTCGATCTCGGCGAGACGGTAGTAAAGGTCCTCGCGGAACCGTCCTTCGAGCATCGCCCGTCGCAGATCGCGGTGGGTCGCGCAGACGATCCGCAGGTCGAGACGGATCTCCTCGCGCCCACCGAGCCGCTCGATCACCCGCTCCTGGACGAAGCGGAGGAACTTGGCCTGCAACTCGACCGGCAAGTCGCCGATCTCGTCGAGGAAGAGGGTGCCGCCGTGGGCGAGTTCGAGTCGGCCGGGCGTCTGCTTCAAGGCACCGGTGAAGGCACCGCGCTCGAAGCCGAACAGCTCGGCCTCGAGCAGGCTCGGCGGGATCGCGGCGCAGTTGATCGCCACGAACCGGCCGCCTCGTCGGCGGGACAGCTGGTGCAGGGCACGGGCCATCACCTCCTTGCCGGTGCCGCTCTCGCCGGTGATCAGCACGCTCGCCTCGGCCGAGGCCACCCGCTCGATCATCCGGCAGGCGGCGAGCAGCGCCGGGCTCGCGCCGATCACCCCGGGCAGCGCCGGGCGGTGGCCGGCCGCTTCGGCGGCGCGCGCTTCGGCTTCGAGCGCGCTCACGAAGAACGCTCGCTCGAGCACGAGGTGGAGCATCTCGACGTCGACCGGCTTGGTGTGGAAGTCGAGAGCGCCCGCGGCGATCGCTCGCAGCGCGTGCTCGCGGCCTTCGCGGCCGGTCATCACCACGACGCGCGTCGTCGGCCTCTCGGCCAGGATCTGCTCGAGGGCGAGGAACCCTTCGGACACCCCGGCAGGATCCGGCGGCAAGCCGAGGTCGAGCAGGGCCACGGCCGGCGCGCGGGCGCGCAAGAGCGACAGGGCCTCGGCGCGGTCACCCGCTTGCAAGAGTTCGAACGCTTCGAGCTGCCAGCGCAGCTGGCGTTGCAGGCCGCGGTCGTCCTCGACGATCAAAAGGCGGCGTGGCCCGCTCACGGGATCGCCTCGAAGCGCGGCAGAAGGATCCGTGCGGTGGTGCCGCGGCCGGGCCGGCTCTCGACCTCGAGCCGGCCACCCAGGCTCTCGGCCAGGTCGCGGGCGGCGACCAGCCCGAGCCCCAACCCTTCCGGTTTCGTCGTGACGAAGGGCCGGAACGGCGGCGCGTCGCCCGCCGCCATCGGGATGCCCGGCCCGCGGTCGCGCACCTCGATCACCGCCAGACCCCGCTCGGCGCGCAGGCCGAGCTCCACCGGCCCCAGCTCTTGGGTGGCCTCGAAACCGTTATCGATCAGGTGCCGTACCGCTGCCAAGAGCCGCTCCGTGTCGACCCGCGCGACGAGGCTCGGGGGCGCGGCGGCGAGCCGCGGCCGCCGGTGCGGTCGCGAACCACGGGCCCGGGCGAGGAGGCTCACGAGGTCGACCTCGCGAAGCTCGCCGCGGTCGTCGCGGCGCAGCTGCTCGAGCAGCTCGCGCAGCCGCGCCACCGCATCGTCGAGGGTCCGCAGGAGATCGGCGCGGAAGGCGGGGTCGTCGATGTGGCGGCGGGCATTGGCCGCGGCCAAATCCAGCTCGGCCACGAGGCTCTTGAGGTCGTGGGTGAGGAAGGCGAAGCGGCGGCTGAAGTCGGTGAACTGGCGGGCTTCGGCGAGGGCTCGGGTGGCCCGGTCCTCGGCCAGATAGGATGCCGCTTCGCGGGCCAGGATGCGGAGGAGGCGGCGTTCCTCGGCGCCGAGCCGGCGCGCCGCGCGCGGCTCGGCCAGAACCATGAGCCCGGAAAGCGTGCCGCGGTGCACCAAGGGCAGAACCAGCCAGCCGCGCGGTGGCCGCGGGAGCCAGTCCGGCCAGGCCGGGGCGTCGGGAACCGCGGCGAGCCGGTCGAGCTCGAGCGGCCCGTCGATGCGCCCGAGCAGCTCGGCCAGGCCCGGGGCCTCGACCAGCGACACCGACGGTCGGTCGAGGTTGCGGATCGCCTGGAGCTCGAAGCGGTCGCGGCCGGTCCGCAGCCAGACCGCGCCGCCCGTGGCGTCGACCGCCTCGCCGACCGCTCGGATCACCCGCAAGGGCAAGCTTTCCTCGGCCTCGCTCGCGCCCACCGTTTCGATGAACCGGAGCCACTCGCGCTCGTAGTCGAAGCGCGCGCCGATCATTCGGCCGAACAGGCGGCGGAGCAGCGCCTGCACGCTCCCGGACGCCAGCACCAACGCCAAGGCGAGGACCGCTGCGAGGCCACCGGCGAGCGCGAGCCCGGCACCGTCGGCGGGCAGTGCCGCCCGGACCTCGTAGGACAGCCAGCCGACCGCGGCACCATAGACCGTCACGAGTGTGGCCAAGAGCGCACCGCTCGCCATGGCCCGCCCGCGGGTCACTGCGGATGCCGTCTCGTCGACACGGCGTAGGGAGATCAGCACGAGCGGTGCCGCGAGCAAGGTGAGCAAGGCCCGGCCGAGCTCCGGTCCGTCGGGCGAGCCCAGGGCCCCGACCGGCGCGGCGACGTGCAGGAACAGGAGCGCCGTAACGGCCGCCAACAAATATTTGAGCTTCCAGAACGCGTCGTCGTCCAGCCGTCTCAGCAGGGCGACGAGTGCCGCGAGACCGAGCAGCGCGAGCGCCGCCCGCAAGGTCGCGTGCAATCGGCCACCCGCCGGCTCGAGGCTCGCCGCCAGGAGAACGGCGAAGCCCACGAGCAGGAACAGGCGCCGGGCGGTCGCGCCGAGCGTGTCCCACGGCTCGACGGCTCGGCCGGTCCAACCGGCGAGCACGAGCGTCCAGGCGAGCGGCTCGAGGAGCGCGGCGAGCCGCGCGATGGGTGCAGCACCGGGCGCCAGCCCGGCGAGCGCGGTGAACGCGGCGGTCGAGGCGGTGGCCAAGAGCGCCCATTCGAGACGCGTGCCCGTCGCACGGCCGCTAACGACCTCCGATGGACGACTGAGCAACCAGATCGCCGTGAAAGTGACCGCCGCGAGGGCAGAGCACCAGATCGCCAGCGGTTCCGGGTGCAGCATCTGCGGTTCAGCGCGCCCCGTTACCCCAGACGATCACGCGAAGGGTCTGGGCGATGATCAGGATGTCCAGAAAAAGACTCCTGTTCTTGATGTAATACAGATCGTATTCGAGCTTGACCCGAGTATCTTCGAGGCCGGCGGCGTAGGGATGGTTGAGCTGCGCCCAGCCGGCCAAGCCCGGCCGGAGCTGGTGGCGCACGGCGAAATAGGGGAGGACCTCGATGATCCGCTGCACGAAGACCGGCCGCTCGGGACGGGGCCCGACGAAGCTCATCTCGCCCTTCAACACGTTGACGAGCTGCGGCAGCTCGTCGATCCGGGTGCGCCTCAAGATCCGGCCGACTCGCGTTACCCGGCGATCCCCGACCGCGGCCCAGCGCGGTCCGTCACGCTCGGCATCGAGCCGCATACTTCGTAGCTTGAGGATTTCGAAGGGGATGCCGTTGCGACCTACGCGTTCTTGGCGGAACAGGATCGGCCCGCCGTCCTCGAGCTTGATCGCGAGCCCGGCCAGCAGGAGTAACGGTGCGCTCAGGACCAGCCCCGAGCCCGCCAGGACCACGTCGAACAGCCGCTTGGCGATCGCATCGACCTTGCCGTGGCCGAATCCGTCGTTGAAGATCAGCCAGCCCGGCTGCAAGCGCTCGAGGTCGACCCTGCCGGTCCACCGCTCGTAAAAATCGTGGTACTCGTAAACTGGGATCCCGGCGAGGCGGCAGCGGAGCAGCGCTGGCATCGGTAGGCGGCCGCGACGCTCGACCGCGGCGACCACGAGTTCCTCGGCCCCGGCCGCCCGGCAGGTTTCGAGCAGCCAGGAATCGTCGTTGGCCCGGTGGGGCACCTGATCGAGCGTGATCGCCCGGACCACGTGGAACGGCGCGAGCCCGATCCGGCGCTCGCAGGCGCGCAAATCGGCGATCGGCCCCGGATCGCCCAGCACGAGGAGCCTTCGGCTCAAGGCTTCGCGATCGACCAGCCAAAGGAACAAGCGGCGGACGAGCAAGATCAGTGCGAAGCTCGCGGGGGTCGCGATGACCAACCCTGAACGCCAGATCTTGAGGCCGGGCAAGAGGTAGAAGGTCACCGCCAAGAGAACGAAGCCGCCGAGGAACGCGGCCAGCAAGCGGATCGTCACCACCCCCATGTCACCCACGGCCGCCCGCTCGTAGAGCCCGAGGGCGAGGAAACTGGCCATCATCACGAGGACGTAAGTGAGCGCGGAGGACAGGTGCGCTCTCAACTCTGCAGCGAGAAACTCGAGATCCGCGTAGCGCGCAAAGTATCCAATGTAAAAACAGGCGAAAAGGATACCTGCTTCGGTCAACCCCAGAGCAAACAACCGTAGCTCTATGTGATGCCGAAAGATACGCATCGACGCTCCGACCGATCGCAGCCCGACTTTCCCTTGGTTCCCCCGTCACGTCCTCAAGGATATCATTTGACCCGGACGGTCAACTCCTATTGAGCGGCGGCGGCGCAGACGGCAGCAGGCAGCCCGGGAACGGGTACGGGAGTGCAGGAGCTCGGACGGAAGGTAGCCGCCGGCGCGGCTTGGATGGTGGCGCTGCGCTTCGCCTCGCGGCTGTTGGGCGTAGCGAGCATGCTCGTGCTCGCGCGCTTGCTCACGCCCGAGGACTTCGGGCTGGTGGCCCTCGCCACGACGGTGGCGGCGTTGATCGACATCGCGAGCGAGTTCAACTTCGATCTGGCGCTGATCCGCGATCGCGCGGCCGGGCGTCCCGAGTACGACACCGCCTGGACGCTGATCATCCTCAAATGCGCGGCACTCGCCCTGCTGCTCGCGGCGCTGGCCGCGCCGGCCGCCGCCTTCTTCGGCGACCCGCGCCTCGAGCCGATCTTTTGGATCCTCGCGGGCTGCGTGCTGTTCGAGGGCTTCGGCAACATCGGCACGGTCGACTTCCGCCGCGACCTCGAGATCGCGAAGGAGTTCCGTTTCCACCTCTACGGCCGCCTGGCCCAGGTCGGTGCCGCCGTGCCGCTCGCCTTCTGGTTCCGCGACTGGCGCGCGCTCCTCGCCGGGATCGTCGCCCGCTATCTGGCGCTCTTCGTCGCGAGCTGGACCATGTCGGCCTATCGGCCGCGGCTGTCGCTCGCCCGCTGGCGCGAGCTCGTCCACTTCTCGAAGTGGGTGCTCCTCAACAACGGGCTCGGCTATCTGCGCGAGCGGGTCGATCAGCTCGTCGTCGGCAAGCTCCTGGGTCCCGCGCCTTTGGGCCTCTACGCCATGGCCCAGGAGATCGCCGACCTGCCGACCAGCGAGCTCGCCCAGCCGGTGGCCCGCGCAGCCTACCCGGGCTACGCCCGCATCGCCCAGGAGCCCGCCCGGCTCGCCCAGGGCTATCTCGATTCGCTCGCCACGCTGCTCGCGGTCACCTTGCCGGCAGCGGTCGGAATCGCGCTCCTGGCCGATCCCCTGGTGCGCGTCCTGCTCGGCGCCAAATGGCTCGAGACCGTGCCGCTGATCGGCGCGCTCGTCTTCTTCGCCGTCCTGCGCACCGCCTCGACCCTCGCCGGTCCCTTGTTCCTCGCGATGGGCCGCGTGCGGATCGAACCGGCGCTTCTCGCCCTCAACCTCGCTTTGCTCCTGCCGCTCCTCTTCGTCCTGGTCGAGCCCTTGGGGTTGATGGGCGCGGTCTTGGCCCTGACCCTCTCCGCCGCGGTCAACCTCGTGCTCACGCTCGTGATCGTGAGCCGGCTCCTCGCCCTTTCACCCGGGCGTCTCGCGAGCGCCGTCTGGCGGACGATGCTCGCGACCGCGGCCATGGCGTTGGCGGTCGGATGGGTGCGCGACCAGCTCGACGAGCCGGCGCTGCGTCTTTTCGTCGGCACGGCCTGCGGCGCTCTGACCTACGGACCGGCCCTGTTCGCGCTCTGGTGGCTCACCGGCCGGCCGGCCGGAGCCGAACGGACCCTGCTCGTCCAGCTGGGCGGGCCGCTCGGGCGGCGGCTGCGGCTCGGCCTCGCCGCGGCCCCGCCCGCATGAGCCGGGCCGGGCCACCGCCCGAGCCTTGGCGGACGCTCGTGGTCTCGGGGCTCTACCCGAGCCGCGCACGACCGACCTTCGGGGTGTTCGTCGAGAACCGGCTGCGTCACCTCGCCGCGAGCGGCACGGTCGTCCCGTGGGTCCTGGCGCCGTTGCCCTGGTGCCCGCCCGGAGCCGCCGGGCGCCCGGCTTGGCGGCCGCTCGCCCGGACCCCGGCCTTCGAACGCCGGCACGGGATCCCGGTCGACTACCCTCGCTACCTGCACCTGCCCCGGCTCGGTGTGCCGATCCAGCCCTGGTCGATCTACCGCGCCTTGGCGCCGCGCCTCGCCCGGGTGTTGCGCGACGGTGCGCGGATCGACCTGATCGACGCCCACTACGTCTATCCGGACGGCGTGGCAGCCGCCCTCCTCGCCCGGCGCTTCGACCTGCCCCTCGTACTCACGGCGCGCGGCAGCGATCTCAACCAGATCGCTCGCGAGCTCGTGCCGCGGCGGTGGATCCGCTGGGCGATCGGCCGGGCCCAGGGTCTCGTCGCGGTCTGCGCCGCGCTCGCGCGGGTCTTCGAGGAGCTGGGCGCCGACCCGGGCCGCGTGCGGGTCCTGCGCAACGGCGTCGACCTCAAGCTGTTCCGCCCGCTCGACCGGGCGAGCCTGCGGGCCGCATTCGGGCTCGCCGGTCCCGTGCTGCTCACGGTCGGCCAGCTCGTCGAGCGCAAGGGGGTGCATCTCGTGATCGACGCGCTCGCCGAACTTCCGGGCCACACGCTGCTGGTCGCCGGCGACGGGCCCGAGCGCGCCGCCCTAGCCGAGCGCGCCCGACGCCTCGGCCTCGAGGGGCGGGTGCGCTTCCTGGGCGAGATCCCGCACGAGCGCTTGGCGGACCTCTACAACGCCGCCGACTGCCTGGTGCTCGCCTCCTCCCGCGAAGGCTGGGCCAACGTGCTGCTCGAGGCCATGGCCTGCGGCACGCCGGTCGTCGCGACCGCGGTTTGGGGCACGCCCGAAGTGGTGGCGGCCCCCGAGGCGGGCCGCCTCGTCGCCGAGCGCAGCGCACCGGCTCTGGCCGCGGCGATCCGCGATCTCCTCGCGGCCGCGCCGCCGCGCGCCTCCACCCGCGCCTACGCCGAGCGATTCGGCTGGGAGCCGACCACGGCGGGGCAGATCGCACTGTTCGAGGCGGTCCTCGCCGAGTGGGCGGAAAAGCGGAGGGCCCGACTTTGAGGATCCTTTACCACCATCGGCTCGCCTCCAAGGACGGCCAGCTCGTCCACGTCGAAGAGCTGGTCCGGGCCCTCGAGCGGCGCGGCCACGCGGTTCGGGTGCTCGCCCCGCCGCTCTACGAGGACCGGCCGTTCGGGGCGGAGGGCGGGATCGTCGACCGATTGAAGCGCGGCTTGCCGGCAGGGGTGTACGAGCTCCTGGAGCTCGCCTACGGCCTTTTGGCGGGCCTCCGGCTCGCGGCGGCGGCCCGGCGGGTGCGCCCCGACCTGCTCTACGAGCGCTACAGCCTGCACACCCCGGCCGGGCTCGTCGCCAAGGCGCTCACTCGCACACCCCTCCTGCTCGAGGTCAATGCCCCCCTGGCCGAGGAGCGGGCCCGCTTCGACGGTCTCGCCCTGCCGCGGCTCGCCCGGGCGGTCGAGCGGGTGATCTGGCGCCGCGCCGACCGGGTCCTCGTGGTGAGCGAGGTCCTGGCCGGGAGGGTGCGCGCAGCTGGCGTGCCGGCCGATCGGATCGTCGTCACCCCGAACGGGGTCGATCTGGCCCGCCTCGACGCGGCGCCGACGGAGGCCGAGGCGCGCCGCGCGCTCGGCCTCGAGGGTCGCCTCGTGCTCGGCTTCGTGGGCTTCGTGAAGGCCTGGCACGGGCTCGCCACGGTCCTCGACTGGCTCGCCCGCACACCCCGTCCCGAGGCCGTGCTCGTGGTCGCGGGCGACGGCCCCGCGCGGCCCGAGCTCGAGCGGCGCGCCGTGGCCCTCGGCCTCGGCGAGCGGGTGCGGTTCTTGGGCATCGTGCCGCGCGAGCGGATCGCCGCGGTGATCCGCAGCTTCGACATCGCGCTGCAGCCGGCGGTGGTCGATTACGCCGCGCCCCTCAAGCTCGTCGAATACATGGCCCTCGGCCGCGCCATCTTGGCTCCGGACAGCGCCAACATCCGCGAGGTCCTCCGCCACGGCGAGAGCGCCTGGCTGGTCCCACCCGAGGGGCTCCACGGGGGTCTCGACCGGCTCGCCGCGGACCCGGCGCTGCGCGCTGCGCTGGGCGCGGCCGCCCGCGCCACGGTCGAGGCGCGCGGTCTCACCTGGGAGGCCAATGCGCGGCGCGTGGAGGAGCTCGCCCATGCCCTGGGCGTCGAGGCCGCCTTCACCCTCGGGCCGGCCCCCTCGGCCGGTCGAAGAGCGCGCTGATCGCTGCATCCAGGGGCGCGAGCGTGGCGGCCCAGTCGTGCGCACGGCGGACATAGGCGCGGCCGGCGGCCCCGAGCGCCGCGGCGCGGGCCGGATCGCGCAGGAGCCCGGCGATCGCCGCGGCGAAACCGGCTGCGTCCCCGGCCAACAGGAGCTCGCGCCCGGGCTCGGCGTGCAGACCTTCCGCGGCTTGCGGTGTGGCGACCACGGGGCGGGCCATGGCCAGCGCCTCCAGAACCTTGTTCTGCACGCCGCGGGCGATCCGCAAGGGTGCCACCGCGACGTCCGCTCGGCCCAGCCAGGGCCGGACGTCGGGCACGCGGCCGGTCACCAGGAGGTCGGGGGGATCGGCGAGGCGCGCGATGGCTCGGGCAGGCCGGGCCCCGACGATCGCGAGGCGCACCCGTCCGACCCTCCGCCGCAATTGCGGCAGGACCGCGCCCACGAACCAGCGCATCGCGTCGACGTTGGGCGGGTAGTCCATGACGCCGGTGAACACGAGACGCGGCACCCCGGGCTCGCCCCAGGGATCCGGGTCCGGCGGGCCGGGCGCGAAACGGGCCGCATCCACGCCGTTTTCGAGCACCGCGAGGCGATCGGCGATCTCGGGAGCACGTCGGGCGAGGAGTTCGGCCTCGGCCCGGCTGACGAGGAAGGTTCGGGCGGCGGTGGCCGCCGCCCGCCGTTCGAAGGCGAGCAGCAGCTCGGCTTCGCGAGCGAACAGAAGGTGCCGCGGGCCAGAAGTGGTAGCGGCATAGTCGCGCCATTTCTCCGAATCGCAGTCGACCAGGTCGAGGAGCCAGGGGCGCGGCACCGGCGGATCGAGCAAGAGGGCGGCGGTCTGGCCGGAATAGGCGAACGCCAGATCGACGCTCCCGAGCCGGTCTCGGGCCCAGCGGCGCATCACCGGGTCGGACCAGGCGGCGACGCTCAGCGGCGAGCCGCGCGCGAGGCCGGACGCGGCGCGGGTGGCCATCCGCAGCCGGCCGAGCGGTCGCAAGAAGACCTCGGCACAGAGCCGCCGCAGCTCCCTCTCGGTATCGCCCACCGCCGGGTCGTCGACGAACGCGCCGAGGCGGATGCGGTGGCGTTCCGCGAGATGCCGGAGCAGGTGCCAGGAGCGGATCTTGTCGCCTTTGTCGGGTGGCCAAGGCGGGCGGTGGGCGAGGAAGAGGATCTCGGCCAAGGGCCTCAGCCGATCTGCCGAGCGAGCCAAGGGCCGAGCCGGTCGGTGAGCCCGCGCGGGAGCCGTTGCCAAGCCGCCACGAGGTAGCGGTTGCGCTCGCTGCGTGGGTCGAGGTCCGGCGCCGGGCGGCCGGTGGGTGACCAGTAGCCGTAGACCACCGGGCTCGCCTCGAAGCCCCAGTGGCGCTTGAACTCGGCGTGCCCGCTGCCGACCTTGCTGCGGCCGAAGTCGAACGACCGGCAGCCCCGCTCGACCACCGCGCGGCGCATGAGCGCGTCGTACATGAAATCGTGTGCGGCGAGCTGGCGCGCCTCCGGAAGGCCCCCCGCATAGTAGGGCATCACGGTGGCGTGGAAATAGAAACTCATCACCCCGGCGACGGGCCGATCGTCGTGGACGACGACGAGCGTTTCGCAACGCTCGCCGAGCTGCCTCTCGAGGGCCTGGAACCACGCCTTGGGCAGCACCGGGGTGCCGAGCCGATGGACGCTCGCGGCGTAGAGGGGCCAGAAGCGATCGCAGCCCGGGTCCGGCTCGATGCGCAGGCCGAGGCTCCGGCCCTTGCGCACCATGTTGCGCTGCTTGTTGCGGAGGTTGCGGAAGTTGACCTCCGGATCGGGATCGAGGGCGCGGCGGAAGGTTGCGTGACGGCCTGCGAGCGGCCGCCAGCCCGGCCGCTCGGGCGGCGGGCAGCGCAGCTCGAGCCGGTCGAACCGCCCCGTGCGGGCGAGCGTCTCGGCCCGCTCGAGGAGTGCCGAGGCCGCCTCGGGCTCGGCCGTCAGCGGCCCGCCGGCGACAGCGAAGCCGCTGGCGACGAGTGCCCTGCCGAACAGCCGGCTCTCGACCGCAACGAGCGGCAGCAGGCCCACGACCCGTCCCGCCCGCTCGGCCAGCAGCGCTCGGCAGCGATGGCCGAGCCCGCTCCCGACCGCCTCGAGCCAGCCCCAGAGGTGGAACGGGGTGGCCTCGGGATGGGCCTCGACGAACCGATCCCAGGCGGGCCGATCGGCCGGCGCCGCCTCGCGCACATGCAGGGGTGGATCGATCCGGCTCACCGCGCCTGCGCCGCGAGGGCCGGATGCGCCCGATCGAGACGGTCCCAGCGGGCCGTGCGCAACAGCCTGCGGAGCCGGCCCTCGACCCGCAGGAGACCGCCGTAATGCCGCAGCCGGGTCGGGAGGTCGAGGCCCGGCGGGCGCGGCTGCTCCGGGTCGAGCTCCCAGGGGTGGAGGTAGAACACGACCGGCCCGACGCCTCCCGCCACGAGCCGCATGAGCGCCCAACGCACCCAACGCTCCGGCAGCAGGCGGAACCAGGCGCCTCCGGCGAAGGGCAGGTTGCCCAGCGGCCCGGCGGGCAGCGTGCCGACCGGGATCTCGAGGACACCCTCGACCACCCGCGGCCGGCGCGGGCCGGTTGCGCTGCGGTAGGGGGACAGCCGTACCGGATGGACGCTCGAGCTGTAGGCGTGGCCGGTCTCGGCGAGCACCGCATAGGCCCAGGGCGTGGCCGGGCCGAGGGAGAAGCTGGGCGCCCGGTAGCCGCGCACCGCGACCCCACCGACGTCCTCGAGGATCGCCTTGGCGCGCTGCAGATCGCCGCGGAAGGCTGCCCGGTCGAGCGTCCAGAGCGGCGCGTGCCCGTAGCCGTGGCTCGCGAGCTCGTGCCCCTCGGCCACGATCCGGCGGACCAGCCCAGGCCGTCGCTCGGCGACCCAGCCGAGCACGAAACAAGTGGCCCGAGCCCCCGCCTCGGCCAGAACGTCCAAAAGGCGAACGGTGCTCGCCTCGACCCGGCTCTCCATCGCCGGCCAGCAATCGGGTGGATACCAACGAGCGAGGGCGTGCGCGTGGAAATGTTCCTCGACGTCAAGGGTGAGGGCGTGTGTGCCAGGCACGAGACGAACCTCGGACTCAGCCACGGTCGACCCCACCTGCCGCTCGGCCAGCGGGCGCCCAATGTCCGGTTACGCTCTCGAGCGGGCTCGGGGCGGCCGAGGTGGGTCCGAGGCGCTGTAGCTCGGCGCGCAGCCGGGCGGCCTCGGCCTCGGCGTCGTCGCGTCGACGCCGCTCGCGCGCGAGCTCGTCGTAGAGTGCATCGAGCCGCCGGCGGAGGATCGCGAGGTCCTGCCGCCACGGTTCCAGCTCGGTTGCGAGGAGTGTGCCCGGGTCGACCCGAACCGGCGTCCCGCCCGGGCCAGGATCGAGCTCCTCGGCCACCTCCTCGATCTCGCCCGCGCCGATCTCGTGCCGCTGGTCGAGTGCCGCCAGCACGAGGAGCCGCGTCATGAGCTGGTTGATCCGCCGCGGCAGCCCTCCCGTCGCGAGCCACAGCGCGGGGAACAGGTCCGGCGAAAGGCGGGGATCGTCCTGCCAACCGACGCGGGCGAGCCGATGCTCGACATAGGGCCGCACCTCTTCTCGGTCGAGCGGCACGAGACGATGACTCGCGACCACCCGCTCGCGCAGCCAAGCGAGCGCCGGCAGCGCGAGCCGGTCGCGCAGCTCGAGGCGACCGACCAGAATGAGCCGGACGAGCGGGCCGGCGGCGCAGCCCAGCCCGACCACCGGCCGGAGCACCTCCAGCGCTTCAGGCGCGAGTCGCTGCGCCTCGTCGAGGACCATCAGCAGCGCGCCGCGCTCCGGTGCGCGCGCCCGCAGCGCCGCCTCGATCGCGCGCAGCGTCGCAGCACCGGTCTCCGGTGCGACGCCGAGCGCTGCGGCGAGCGCCTCCAGAACCGCCTCGCCGGTCGTCGCCGCCGGCAGCGAGGGCGCCACGACCCGCCGGGCTCCGAGCCGCGCCTCGAGGAAGCGGACCAGCATGGTCTTGCCGACGCCCGCCTCGCCGGTCATCACGACGAATCCCTCGCCGCGGGCGAGAGCATGCGACAGGCAGGCGACTGCCCGGCGGTGGCTCTCGGTCGTGACATAGGCGGCGAGGTCGGGGGCGAGCGGGAAAGGCCGGTCGCGCAGCCGGTAAAACTCACGATACATGGCCGCCTCGGGTACCCGCCCCTCCCTCATAGCTCCCTGACCGCACGCACGAAGAGTGTGTTGGCGGTGACGTCCCGGTCGCCCGGGACGAAGCGGTGGAGGAAGTCGTAGCCGAGCTCGATCCGCGTGCCTTCGCCGATCCGCCGCCGCCAGAGGGCGGTGAAACCGACATCGTCGGCGGTCGTCTCGTCCTCGTCGAGCCGCCGCCGGTCGTAAGCGAAGCGGAGCTCCAGCTCCTGGCGGCGATCGAGTCGCCGGATCAACCCGGCCTCGACGCCCCCCTCGAGATTACTGGTGCCGCCTGCCTCCGGCCGGCTCGACTGCAGGTAGCCACCGAGCTGGGCCAGGGTGCGTTCGCGCTCGTGGCGGAGGATCAGGCGGCCGCGCTTGACCTCGCTCACCCTGTCCTCGACCGCGATCGAGAGCCTGGGGGTCAGCGAGCGCAGCAGCTGCTGCCGCTCGCTCGCCTCGGCATCCGCCGCCGCCTCGCGGTCCGGGGCGAGCCGTTCGGGGTCGGTCAGCAGGCTGCGCACGTCGTCGAAGCGGGTACGGAGGCCCTGCTCGTAGCCGACGCGCACGACGGTGCGGGGCGCGAGCTCGAGATCGAGCCGGGCATCGGCCACGAATTTGCCGAACATCTGGCCGAGGGTCGCGCGCGCCCGCGCACCCGGTCCGAGCCCCCGCTCGAGACCGAGCCGCCAATAGGGGGCACCGCCGCCGCCGTCCCCGAGCGTCTCGTCCGACAGGTAGGACCAGCCGGCACCGACCAGAAGCGCGGTGGCCGGCGTCAGCGGCAGGCTCAGATCGAGCGTGGCGAGAGCGGTGTCGGCGCGTCGCGCGGGGGCGTTGAAGGAACGGCTCAGATCGGCCCGGTCGGCCGCCAAGGCGACCGTCCAACCGACCCGCGCGACGCCGCCCGGTCGGCTCACGAGGCCGAGCAGGGTGTGGGCCCGCGCGTCGGCCAGATCCTCGTCGTCGGGATAGGCGACGTCGGTGAACCGATAGCGCAGCGTGCCCTCGCCGAGTGGCCCGACCTGGCCGGTCAGGAAGGGACTCAAGGTCCCGGCGATCCGGGTGGTCCGGTTCTCGACGTCGCTGAACTCGGAGCGCGGCCGCAGCTCGCGGCCGCCTTCGAACACGTCCCCCACGTCGCCCGCGAGGTCGAGATGGAGCCGTTCCGGGACGAGGGTGGCGCGGACCGTCCCCTTGAGGGTGTGGCGCAGCTCGTTGCCGGAGCTCGTCTCCAGGAACAGGAACTGCTTGGCCAGGTAGTCGAGCCGGCCGCGCACCGGCCCCTGCTCGCCGCTCAACCGGACCCCGGCGCCGACCGTGCCGACCAGATCGCTCTCGGCCTGCCGGTCGGGCTGCAGCTTGACATTGTCGGTGACCGCGGTGCCGAGCTCGATCCGCGGCACCACCTGCCAATTGCCGAGCGCGACCGGGGGTGCCAGGAGCGCGAGCCAGCCGGCCGCCGCCCCGGCGGTGGTGCCGAGCCGGCCGGCCGTGCCGCCGCGCCCCCCCGAGCGGGTCTCGCCACTGCGAAGATAGGCGCCGTAGGCCTCGGCTGCACGGCCGGGCGCCCGGTTCAAGAGGAGCTCGACCTCGGTGTGCTCGGCGATCAGCGCGATGGCCTCGTCGACCGCCCGCCGTGGCGTGGTCTCGGCGGCGACCACGAGCACCGTCTGGCCGGCCATGTGCGCGAGCGCTTGCGCCTCGCTGCTGGCGAGGAGGGGCGGCGCGTCGATCAGGAGGACGAGGCCAGGGTCGGCGGCCAGGACGGCCCGCACGAGCGCCTGCATACGCCGGCTGGTCAAGAGTTCGGTGAAGCGGGGATCGGGCGCGCCCGGCGGCAGGAGCACGAGCCGTTCCAACGAGGTGCGGACCAGAACTTCGGCCGGATCGGCCGGATCGGGGCCGAGCAGCTCGACCAGCCCCGGGGCACGCGGCACACCGAGGAGCTCGACCGCCGCAGCCTTGATGGGATCGCCGTCGAGCAGCAACACCCGGGCGTCGCGCTCGAGGCTCAAGCTCAAGGCGAGGTTGACGGCGAGGAAGGTCTTGCCCTCTCCGGGTAACGCACTCGTCACCGTGACGATCCGCTCGCGATCGGTCGCACCCGCCGCGAACGCCCGCTCGAGCAGCGCCCGTTTGACGAGCCGGAGCTCCTCGCCGAGGCCGCTGCGGCCGCCGAGCGGGTCGAGGAAACCGCGGGCCAAGAGGCCCGGACGATCGAGTTCCACGCGACGCACCGTCGATCGACGCCCGGCCGACCCGCCCGCTGCGCTCTCCTCGGCTCGTCGCGGAGACGGCGTCGGACCCAGCGGTGCCGCAGGACCCGTCGCCCCGCCGGGCAACGCCCGCAACGGGATCGCCGGCCGTTCCCCGAGCCTCGGCTCACTCCGCATCGGCGCGCTCACCCTCATGCGCCGCCGGTCCCGCCGAGCTGCCCGGCCACGAGCGTGCGCAGCGGGGTGGTGAGCTGCAACAGCTCGGCCACCGCCACACCCACCACGAACACGAACAGGAGGCCCGCGGCCGCGGCGAACAGCAGATCGCCGAGCCTCCGCCGGGCCCGCGCCTGCGGCGTCACGACCTCGCTCACCGCACCGAGCACCTTGAGCGGGTAGGTCCGCTGCAGCTTGCGCACGCTGTCGAACGGATCGATCACGAGGCCGCGGAGCATCACCGTCCCGATGCCGGCCGCCCCGGCGAGCACCGGCACCGCGGCGAGCAGCAACAGGCGCGGCGGGCTCGCCGGCACGAGCGGCGCGGTCGGCGGCTCGACCACGCGGAAGCTCACGCGGTCGGTCCGGCTGTCGACCTCCTCGGCGATGCGGGCCGCCTCGCGCCGCTCGAGCAGCTCGTCGTAATTCCGCTTGATCACCTCGTAGTCGCGCATCAGCCGTTTGAGCTCGGCCTCGGCCTCGGGCATCGTCCGCCCCTGGGCCTCGAGCCGGGCGAGCTCGGCCTCGGCGCGAACGAGCCGGCTCTCGTGATTGGCGATCTCGGCTTCCTTCTGGGCGATCCGCACCCGGATCTGCTCGTAGACGGGGTTGGAGACGGTGGCCGCCGCCGTGCCGTCCCCGGCTCGCGCGGCCCGACCCTCGAGGGCGGCGATCGCCTCTTCGGTCGCCAACACGTCCGGGTGCCGATCGGTGAACCGCGCTTTGAGCTCGACCAATCGTCGGCGCAGCGCCGCCAGTTCCTCGCCGATCCGTCGGCCGTCGCCGACCCCGCCGGCCGCCGCCCGGGCGGCGCTGATGGTCGGCGGAACACCGGCCAGCTGGCGCTGCAGCGCGGCCTGCTCGGCGCGCGCCCCGTCGAGCTCGCGGCGGATCTCGGCGATCTGCCGGCGGACCTCCTGCAGACTCGCGAAATAGCCCTGCTCACCGGGCAGGGTGCCGGCGTGCCGCTTCTGGAACTCGGCCAGCCGCCGTTCGGCCTCGTCGAGCGCCCGCCCCTGGACGGCGATCTGCTCGTCGATGAACCGGCGGGCCACCGCCAATTCCTCGCGGCTGACGCCCAGATTGGTGGCGACGAAGATCTCGAGGAGCGCGGCCACGACCCGCTGGGCGGCGGCCGGGTCGCGGTCGCGATAGGCGACGGTGAACAGGTTCCAGCCCTGCGAGGTGACCCGGATGCCGGCCTTGAGGTCGGCCACGAGCCGCTCACGGGCCACGGCGTCGGGGGCCCGGCTCGCGAGCCCGGCGCGGTCGATCACGCGTTCGAGGTTCGGCCGGCTCAAGATCGTCCGCTGCATGACGTCGAGCTGCCGGGAGAGGTCGGTTTCGACCGTGATGCCTTTGAGCAGCGGGCCGAGCATGCCGTCGGTGTCGGCGTAGATCCGCGCCGTGCTCTCGTAGCGGCTCGGCAACAGCACGACCACGAGGCAGCCCAGGACCGCCACCGCCCAAGCGATCGCCAAGCAAGTCCAGCGGCCGCGCCGGACGAGCCGCAAAAGCGCCGAGAGCTGGTCGATGGTCTGCTGCACGGCGCCGCTCAAAAGATCGCCTCGGGCACGACCAAAACGTCGCCCGGCGCCAGACCCACGTTGGCGGCGATGTCGCCCTCGCGCAGCAGGTCGGCGACCCGCACCCGGTAACGCCGCGGACCTTCTCCGGTGCGTCGGACGAGCACCGTGCGGTTACCGTCGGCGAAGGCGGTGAGGCCGCCCACCGCGATGATGGCGTCGAGCACCGTCATGCCCGGCCGCCAGGGCAGGCTCTGCGGCTTGACGGCCTCACCGACCACCCGGATCTGCTGATCCAGAGGGCCCTGGAAATCGGCCACGATCACCGTGACGAGCGGCCGCTGGACGAACTCGGCGAGCCGTCGTTCGAGCTCGCGACCGAGTTCGGCCGGGGTCTTCCCCGCCGCCTCGACGTCGGCCAAGAGCGGCATCGAGATTCGCCCGTCCGGCCGGACCCGCACCTTGAGCGAGAGATCGCGGTCCTGCCAGACGAAGATCTGCAAATCGTCGCCCGCGGCGATGCGATAACCGGCCGAGCCGGCGGGCACCGCGATCGGCTCCGGCTCCAGCGGGGCTTCCGGCAGGCTCGAGCAGGCCGCCACGAAGAAAAGGGCGAGCCCACCGACCCACGCCCGTCCGGCCACCCACCAGCTCTCCAACCGATCCCGCACCCAGCTCTCCCGATCGTCGCCCGAGGCCGATGCCCCCTTCGAGTCGTCCTCGCCCCCGCGCACTGAAGCTGCCATACCACCACGGTCGGCTCAAGTTGTGCGCGCAGTCCTTCGACGTACCGGGAAACACCATGGTGAACATTTCCTGATTTTCTCCCCTTGAGGTTTGTTAGCAACCCTGTGGTGAGGCTCGTGGACACGATCGGAGACCGAAGCTTTGGAGTTTCTGTTCTGCCGATACATTTTCAACCACAAGGTTCGATATCGAACAGGAGCGCGAGAGCCTGCCGATGCCCGTGCCCTGCGCGGCGGGTCGCGCTCGGCAGCGGCCGCAGCGAGGCGAATGGCCCGATGAGCGGCCCCGGTAGCGTGTTGGTCACCGGCGGAGCCGGCTATATCGGCTCGCACGTCGTGTTGGCGCTGCGCGCCGCCGGTTGGCCGGTCGTGGTCCTCGACGATCTGAGCACCGGCCGGCTCCGCCCGCTCCACGGTGACTGCGCCGTCGTGGTGGGCGACGTCGCCGACCGGGCGACCGTCACGGCCACGCTGCGCCGCTGCGACGTGGTCGCGGTGGTCCATCTCGCCGCCTCGATCGTCGCGCCGGCGAGCCTCCGCCACCCGCTATCTTACTACCGCAACAACCTGGCCGCCTCGCTCGATCTTCTGGAGGCCTGTGTCCGGCACGGCGTGGCGGCCTTCGTCCTCTCTTCGACCGCCGCGGTCTACGGCGCTCCGGCCCGCTCGCCGGTCGCCGAGGACGCGCCGACCGTCCCGATCAACCCCTACGGCTGGTCCAAGCTGATGGTCGAGCGGGTCTTGGCCGACACGGCGGCAGCGTACGACCTGCCGTTCCTGGTGCTGCGCTACTTCAACGTTGCCGGCGCCGACCCGGCCGGTCGAACCGGCCAAGCCGAGGCGGGGCCCGCCCACCTGATCCGGGTCGCCCTCGACGCGGCCCTCGGGATCCGGCCGGAGGTGCCGATCTACGGCACCGACCACCCCACGCCGGACGGCACCTGCGTGCGCGACTTCGTCCACGTGAGCGATCTCGCCGAGGCCCATCGTGCGGCCCTCGACCATCTGCTGGCCGGCGGCCCGAGCACCGTGCTCAATTGCGGCTACGGCCGCGGCTTCTCGGTCCGCCAGGTGATCGAGGCGGTCGAGCGGGTGAGCGGGCGCCCGATCGTGACCCGGCCGGCGCCGCGCCGCCCCGGCGATCCGCCCGAGGTGGTGGCCGACGCCTCCCGCATCCGGGCGGTGCTCGGCTGGCGCCCCCGCTTCGACGATCTCGAGACGATGATCGCCCATGCGCTCGCTTGGCGGCGCCGGTCGGTGGCCGGTTCCGCAGAGGGATGACGATCGACCGTCAGCGCCCGCGGCCGAGTTCGCTCCGCAAGGCGGCGAGCTCGCCGTCGATCGCGGCCGCTATGTCGAGCGCGTCGCCGCCCAGCGCCGGCCGCCCCGCGAGCAGCCCCACCAGGCGCGCCTCGGGCCCGTCCGCGTCCGGCCCCAGGCGGGCGATCCACTCCCGTGCCGCCTCGGCCCGACCGTCGGCCGCCAGGGCCAGGGCCACTCGGAGCGCCAGCCGGCGGGTCGCCGGATCGAGAAGGTCGGTCCCGGCGAGAAGGGCTGGCCCGCTCTCCGCGACGGTCCGCCAATCTCGTTGCCGCCAAGCGGTTTCCAAGCGCGCGAGCCCGGCGGGATCCAAGCCGGCAGCCGGACCGTTCGCCGGATCGGTGGAACTCGCCGCCCGCCGGAGCGAAGCGGCGCGTGCCCGCGCCGCGGCCGGGGCCGCCGCGAGGCTCCCGCCCTCGGTCTCCAACAACGCCGAGGCACCTACTCGGTCGCCAGCCTCCAGGCGCAGCTCGGCGGCCTCGAGGGCGAATTCCGCTCGAGCGGCCCCGGCCGAACGGGGCAGGCCGTGCTCGACCAGGACCGCGGCCGCCACCCCCGGAAGGCCGACCGCCGCGAGTCGTCGGGCCAGGGCCCGCACCAGGGCGGCCCCCGCCTCGCCCTCCGGCAGGAGTTCCGTGTGGGTCCGGAGGATCCGCAGCGATTCGAGGGCATCCGCGGGCGGCTCCCCGCCGCCTTCGAGCACCGCGCGGAACCAGGCGCCCCTGCGCTCGGCAACACGCGCGGATCCCGCCGCTCCGGGGTAGCGGGCGAGGAGGTCGCGGGCCAGCCGGAGCGCCTCGCCGTAGCGGCCTGCCGCCGCGGTGAGCTCGACGAGGTCGGCGAGCATGTCCGGCTCGGCCGGGTGGTCACGCCAGAGCAGGCGCTGACGGCCGAGCTCGGCCAGGAGCCCCGCGGGGTCCCCGCGGTCGCGCCCGTAGACCAGGCGGGCTGCATGGTATCGGGCCTCGACAGCGCTCACCGGATCGCCGCCCTCGGCGGCCACCCGGAAGGCTGCAGCGGCCCCCTCGAGCACGCCGCGACGCAGCAGGGCCAACCCCTCGACGAGGGCGATCCGAGCGGCCTCTCGCGGCTCGGGTTCCTCTCGCTTCGCTTTGTCGAGAACCGCCGAGGCCGCCTCGGGCTTGTTGCCCTCGACCAAGATCCGTCCCACGAGGGCGGCCAGCCGCCGTCGAAGGCGGGCCGGGTAGGCTTCGAAGGTGCGGCCGCTCGCGGCCAGGGCCTCGGCGGCACGCGGCCAGTCGGCCCGGCGCGCAGCGGCGATCGCCCGCCAGAGCGCGACTTCCGGATCGCCCGAGAGGCGCGGGTCGTCGAGCAGCCGCTCACCCGCCGCCAGCCGGTCGGAAAGGATCGCAGCGACCCCGGCGAGGGCGCGGGCCGCGGGATCGGTCGGCGGTGGAGCCTCGGGATCCGAGGCCGCGGCCGGCTCACCCAAAAGCGCGAGCGCCTCGGCCGCCCGTCCCTGGGCCAACGCTTCGCGCGCGAGCTGGCGGTCGATCGCCGCACGGGCCTCGGGCTCGGGCGCGGACCGCCGCTCGAGCAACCCCGCGAGGGAGCCGCCCGCCGGGGAGCCGTTGCCGCTGCCCAGCCGCGTCAAGCCGATCGGCGGCTCGGGCGCGGCCCGGGCATCGCCGGGCCGCCCGCTCGAAGTCTGGACGGCCACGCCGTCGGAACTCCGGGGAGGGCTCGAGGCCTCGGTCGGGGCGGCTGGGCCCGCCGACGGCGAGGGCGGCGGCACGGGCTCGGCGGCACTCGCAGGCGGGCCCTCCCGGTGCCGGCCGGGAAACGCTGCAGCCGACGCGGCCACGGGCCCGCCCGGGAACCCCGCGGAGGCGGGCGCCGCCGCGCCATGGACCGGCGTCCCGGTGCCCACAGCGGGGTGTCGCCGCGGCGCGCCGCCGGCCGAGGGGTCGGTGCCGGCGCCGCCATCGTTCGGCGCCGACTCGGCCGCTCCGGCGCTGCCGGGTAGGCTCGCCACGAGCTGCGGCGAGGTTCGCTCGGCCGCCGCGGGGAGCGGCGTCAGACGCAAGCCGCCCGGCCGGTCGATCAGCCACCGTTTTCCCACCCTTCGCACGCGCAGATCGTCGCTGACGGCCCGCCAAGCCGCGCCCTGCGCCGCGGCGAGGAACTCGACATCGACGAAGCGCCGCGGCCCGACCCCCTCGAGCTCGTCCTTGGCCGCGAGCACGGTCACCTCGGTGCCGAGCAGGGCCGCGGGCAGCACGACGAGACCGGCATCGGCCTCGATCGCGAGGGCGGGCGGATCCTCGAGCCGGACGACCCGACCGGGCTCGACCACCTGCGCGTCGCCCCCAGGGCGCAAGCGGAGAATCCAACCCCGCTCGCTCGGGTCCACGTCGGCGGCCACCGGCCCGCTGGTCTCGACGCGCAGCAGCGTCGCCGTCGGATGGGGTTCGCTGCGCAGCGCCCGGACCAACGGCTCACTGCTCGAGGCCGAGGTCGCGATCTCGACCTCGTCGATCGGCCGGTCGAGGATCACCCAGAGGGCACCCGCGTGCCACAACACCGCGGCACCGGGCCGCGGCTCGACGGCCAGCAGCAACTCGGCGGTCGCGGGGGTCGTGTGGACCGCGACGCAGAGCGCGGCCGAGCCGCGCGCCCGCGGGCAGCCGCTCGGCGATGGCGGCCCCCGTTCGGCCGCCTTCCCCGGCCCCGCCGCGCGTGCGGCACCGGCCGCCGGTGGCCCGGTCGGGGTCGGCCGAGGGGTGGCGGTGGCCTCGGCTCCGGGCTTCACCGACCCACGCGGTGCCGGCGGCCCGTGCAGGTCGAGCAGGAGCTGGTCTCGCCGGCCGCGTCGGCGCACGACCGTGGCTCCGGGCGTGAGCTCGGCGCGCAAGCGATCGCCCTCGACCGTCACCGGCCCCCCGACCGACCCGAGTCCTTGCAAGGCGGCCGCGATCGGGGGCAGCGAGGGCGGAGGTCCGGTGAGCTCGATCCGTCCGGCCTCGAGGCGGAGCTCCAGGCCCGACACGGCGGGTCCCTCGACGACGAGCCGCTCGAAGCCCGCATGGCGCCCCGTGCGTACCCGAAGCGCCGGATCCGGCATCGCGACCTCGACCGGCATGCGGGCCGGCTTCAGGGACCCGACCGGCTCCGGACGAACCGGATCCGCCCCGCCGGGTTCGTGCACGAGGTCGACCACCACCCGTCCGGGACCGGGTTCGACCAAGCGCGCGAGCGCACCCGGAGCGAGCGCCAGGGCCAGCCGGGTGCCACCATCGCGCTCCTCGACCGCGAGCAGCCAGGGCCGGGCCGCGGCCGGGACCGGCGGCACCGAGCTCGTTGCCGCACGGTCGAGACGCAGATGGGCGGCTCCACCCGAGACCTCGAGCGCTACGGCCCGCGCGTTGACGGGTTCGAGGACGAGGCGCGCGAACGCAGGATGGGCGACGATCCGCAGACGCGGTTCTTCGGCGGCGAGCGGCCGGACCAACCAGACCCACACCAGGCCGAGCAGGAGGACCGCCCGCGAAAGGAGCCGCCCGGTACGGTCGACCACCCTTGGCGTACAGCTCGCGGCGGCTGCGCCCGGCCGGCAGCCCGGACGGCGGTGCCCGAGCCCGAGGAGGCGTCCCCGGGACGCGAACGGTAGCCCGCGCGTCCCGGAGGCCCACCCGGGGTCGACCGGTCGGACGGTGCGTGCCCGGGCGAGCCGGGTACGCGCCAGCAGCTCCGTTCTCCGCCCTTCCTCACGAGCCGCCATGGGCCGAGCCGCGCCTCCGGCCTTGCGGACGACCACACTCGGTAGGCCCCTCCCACCGACCGATCGCCGCCTCGCCGAAACTTTACGGCCCGAAGGTTAACGCGAGGTTGAGAATCGAAGCGCTGGTTCGGCGTGCGCTCAGAAGCTCGCCGGCGGCTCGACCCCCACCGAGCGCAGGCGGTCGCGGAGTTCGGCCTTGAGCCGCTCGAGCCCTTCCGCGCTCCGCGCCTCGGCCCGCGCCACGAGTACGGCCTGGGTGTTGGAAGCGCGCAGGAGCCACCAGCCGTCGGCCGTCCGCACGCGGACCCCGTCGGTGGTGTCGACCTCGGCGCCGTCGCGGACGAGCTGCCGGGCGAGCTCGGCCACGGCTGCGAACTTCCGCTCCTCGGGGCAGTCGAAGCGCACCTCGGGGGTGCTGAACGTCGTGGGCATGGAATCGCGGATCTCGGCCAGGGTGCGTTGCCCGCGGGCCAGGATGTCGAGCAGGCGGACGGCCACGTAGAGCGCGTCGTCGTGGCCGTAAAACCCGTCCTTGTAGAAAATGTGGCCGGACATCTCGCCGGAGAGTGGGGCACCGGTCTCGACCATCTTGGCCTTGATGAGCGAGTGCCCGGTTTTCCACATGAGCGGCCGGCCGCCGAGGCGGGCGATCTCGTCGAACAGGGTCTGGCTCGCCTTGACGTCGGCGATGATCGTGGCGCCGGGGTGGCGGGCCAGGAGGTCGGCTGCGAGGATCATCAACAGCTGGTCCCCCCAGATGATCCGGCCGCGGCCGTCGACCACACCGATCCGATCACCGTCGCCGTCGAAGGCGATCCCGAGTTCGGCGCCGCGCGCCTCAACCGCGGCGATCAGCGCTTCCAGATTGTGCGGCTCGGTCGGGTCGGGGTGATGGTTGGGGAAACGACCGTCGACCTCGGCGAACAGGCAGTGGTGGCGGCCGGGCAAGCGGCCGGCGAGGGCGGCCATCGCCGGACCGGCAGCACCGTTGCCGGCGTCCCAGACCACGTCGAGCGGCCGGGTGCCGTGATAGTCGCGGGCCAATCGGTCGACGTAGCGGTCGAGCAGGTCGACCTCCTCGATCCGCCCCTCGCCAGCCTCCCAATCGCCGGCCTCGGCCATCCGCCCGAGTTCGCGGATCCCCTCGCCGAAGAACGAGGCCTTGCCGAGCATCATCTTGAAGCCGTTGTGGCTCGGCGGGTTGTGCGAGCCGGTGACCTGGATGCCGCCGTCGGTGTCGAGCTCGTGCACGGCGAAATACGTCATGGGCGTGGGACCGAGCCCCACGCTCACCACGTCGACGCCCGCGGCCCGAACCCCCTCGATCACCGCCCGAGCGAGCTCCGGCGAACTCAGCCGGCCGTCACGGCCGACACAGATCCGCCGACCACCCGTCCGCCGAACGATCGTCGCGAAGGTCCGGCCGATCACCCGCGCGTCGGCAGGCGACAAGGTCTCGCCCACGATCCCGCGAATGTCGTACTCGCGCAGGATCGTGGGGTGGAACCGATGCCCGCTCGCCATGCCTTCCTCCCCGCTCGCTCAGGCGCCGGCGCGGCGAGCCGGCCGGCCCACTCCGGTGTAGGCGAAGCCGGCCCGGCTCGCCCGCTCGGGATCGAAGACGTTGCGCAGATCGACCAGGACCGGCTGGCGGACCAGGCTGCGCGCCCGTTCGAGGTCGAGCCCACGGAACTGGTTCCATTCGGTCAACAGGACGATCGCATCGGCTCCGGTGATCGCCTCGTAACAGTCACTGCACCAGGTGACCCCGGGTAGGAGCCGCTCGCCCTCGCGCCGGCCCTCGGGATCGTAGACCCGGATCTCCGCGCCTTCGGCTTGCAGTGCCGGGACGATCACGAGGCTCGGGCTCTCGCGCATGTCGTCGGTGTTGGGCTTGAAGGTGACACCCAGGACCGCGATCCGCTTGCCGGCCACCTCACCGGACATGGCATCGACGATCTTCTTCACCATCCGCCGCTTGCGCGCCTCGTTGACCTGCACGACCGTGTCGACGATGCGCAGTGGCACCCCGTGCAGCTCGGCCGTGCGCAACAGGGCGAGGGTGTCTTTCGGGAAACAGGAGCCGCCGTAACCCGGCCCGGCGTGCAGGAACTTGCGGCCGATCCGGTCGTCGAGCCCGATCCCGCGGGCGACCTGCTGGACGTCGGCGCCGACCTTCTCGCAGAGATCGGCGATCTCGTTGATGAAGGTGATCTTGGTCGCGAGGAAGCTGTTGGTGGCGTATTTGATGAGCTCGGCGGTCTCGATCGAGGTGAACAGGATCGGCGTCTCGATCAGGTTCAAGGGCCGGTAGAGAGCGGCCAGGGTGTCGCGTGCCGCCTGCGTCTCGACCCCGCAGACCACCCGGTCCGGGCGTAAGAAGTCCTCGATCGCCGAGCCCTCGCGCAAGAACTCGGGGTTGGAGGCGACGTCGATGGGCAGGTCCGGCCGGAGTTCCCGGAACAGTCGCTGGAGTCGACGCCCGGTCCCGACCGGCACGGTCGACTTGGTGACGACGAGGGCCGGATGGTCGAGGCCCCGCGCGATCTCCTCGGCGGCGGCGAAGACGTAGGAGAGGTCGGCATGGCCGTCGCCGCGGCGGGTGGGCGTGCCGACCGCGATGAAGATCGCATCGGCCCCCTCGAGCGCCGGCTCGAGCGCGCTCGTGAAGCGCAGCCGACCGGCGGCCCGATGCCGCGCCACCAGATCCTCGAGCCCGGGCTCGTAGATCGGCATCCGGCCGGCCTCCAGCATGGCGATCTTCTCGGCCGCCTTGTCGACGCAGGTGACCTCCACACCGAACTCGGCGAAGCAGGCCCCCGAGACGAGGCCGACATAGCCCGTGCCGATCATCGCGATGCGCATGGAGGGGACTCCGCGGGCCGTTCAGCGATAGCGGGCGAGCAGGGCCCGGAAGGCCGGCCCGACATCCGGGCGGCCAGCTGCCAATGCGACGATCGCTTCGAGGTAGCCGAGCTTGTCGCCGCAATCGAAGCGCCGCCCCTCGAAGCGCAGGCCGTGGAACGGCTGTCGGCCGATCAGCCGGGCCATTGCGTCGGTGAGCTGGATCTCGCCGCCCGCGCCGACCTCGTGGCGGTCGAGCTCGTCCATCACCTCGGGCAGAAGGACGTAGCGGCCGATGACCGCGAGGCGCGAGGGCGCGACGTCCGGGCGCGGTTTTTCGACCAGGCCCGCGACCTCGACCACTCGGCCGTCGTCGGCGCCCGGGGCGACGATGCCGTAGCGCGCCGTCTGCTCGGCGGGCACTTCCACGACCGCGACGACGTTGCCCTCGGTGCGCCGGTGCACCTCCAGCATTTGCGCGAGGCAGGGCACCGGCGCGTCGATCAGATCGTCGACCAACATCACCGCGAAGGGCTCGCGGCCGACCAGGTGACGCGCGCACCAGACCGCGTGGCCGAGGCCTTTGGGCTCCTGCTGGCGGGTGTAGACGAGCTCGCCCGGCTGCGGCGTTTCGCCGAGCAAGGCTTCGAGCTCGGCCCGACGACCGCGCCGGGCGAGCGTCTCGAAGAGCTCGACGGCCCGGTCGAAATGGTCCTCGATCAAAGTCTTGCCGCGGCCCGTGACGAGGATGACCTCCTCGATCCCGGCGGCCCGTGCCTCCTCGATCGCGTACTGCACGATCGGTTTGTCGACGACCGGCAGCATCTCCTTGGGCAGGACCCGCGTCGCCGGGAGCATGCGGGTGCCGAGCCCCGCCACCGGTAACACCGCCTTGCGGACCTTCGCCATCCGTTCTCCTCGACCCATCACGAGGCGACGGCACCGCCCGGCGGTCCGCCGCGTCCCACGCATGTCCGCGGCTTCTACCGTCGGCTTCGTTAAAATTTCAACAACGGCCGAGGATCGCTCAACCGCGCCGGCGGAGCAGGACCTCCTTGGCCCGATTGATCTGGGCCGCGAGGAAGGTGCTGCCGCCGTGATCGGGGTGCAGCTTGGCCATGAGCCGGCGGTGCGCGGCGCGGATCTCCTCGGCCGTGGCCCCCGGCTCGAGGCCCAGGATGGCGAGCGCGGTCCGCTCGTCCATCGTGCCCGGATCCGCCGGCGCTCGCCCCGGCCCGCTCGCCCGTTGCCGCCAATCGGGCTCGCGCCGGTCGAGATAGGCCTCGAGCAGCGGGACCGAGGACGGATCGTCGCGACGCGCCTCGTCGAGCAGCGCCAAGAGCTCGTCGAGCGCGAGCCCGCCCAAGGTCCGCCCCGAGAACCGGCCGCCGCGCACCCGCCCGTCGAGCCGGCCGCTCGCCCGGTCGAGCTCCATCACGAGCAGCGCGGTCTCCACCCGGGCAGCATCCGAGCCCGCCGCCTCCGCTTCGAGGGGCTCGGCGCCACCGCGGGCCTTGACGAGCGAGCGGAGCGCCATCGCGGCCGCCGCCAGGGTCACGATCGCGAGCCCGTAGCGACCGAGCAGGAAGAGTCCGGTCCCGGCGAGGCCGGTGAACACGGCGAGGAAGGTCCGCGCCGCCTGCGCGAGGTCGCTCGGCGAGAGCCGGGAGAGCCAGCGCGCCGCCATCAGCAGCAACGCCAGCGCGGCAGCACCTGCGGAGAGATACAGCAGCGTCAATCACGCACCTGCCGGGCGAGCAAGCGGACCACGTTCGACGGCCGGCTGCGCAGGTCCTCGAGCACCGCCGGACCACCGGCGGCATAGGCGGCGACCGCGCCCAGGAGATCGCGCAGCTCGCTCGGCGCGTTCCGGTCGAACCGGCACCAGGCTCCGCCCGTGAGCCGGGCGATCTCGCGGAACGCCCGCTCGGCCCGCGGATCCTCGCCTTCTTGGAAGAGGAAGGCGCGCACGCCCAGGATGCCGAGCTCGCCCGCGAGCCCGGCGAGCTCGTCGAGCTCCTCCTCCATGGCGTCGCCGATGAAGACGAGCGCCCGCACCGGCTGCCGCCGGGTCTCCTCGATGGCGTGCCGCAGCACCCGGCGGATCTGGGTCTGCCCGGCCTTGCAGCGGACCCGGGTCATGAGCTCGACGAGGGTGCGGCTGTCGCACACCCAGCGGCTCGCCTTGCACTCGTGGAAGCCACGGTAGAAGACGAGCTGGACCTCGAGGCCGCCGAGCCGCCCGGCCTCGAGGAACATCTGCCCCTGGACCTCGCAGGCGCGGTCCCAGGTGGGCTCGCGCGAGGCGGTCGCATCGAGCGCGAAGATCAGCCGGCCGCGGCCGCCGGCCGGTCGTGCCGGCACCTTCGCCAGCTCCTCGAGGAACGCCGCGACCCGTCGATCGGCGCGCTCGCTCAGATCCTTGCCACTCATGCTCTCTTATGTCGCGCCGGCCGGCCGGAAGTCCAGATCGGCCGGGGGGCGCGCGCCGCGCCATCCATTCGAAAGTTCACGAAACTCTCAACTTATTAACCGTAGGTTGACTACGTTTCCGACCGCGCGGAACATGCCGAAAAGCGACGCGCGCGGAGGTTGCCATGACGTTCCCGAGGCTGCTCGTGACCGGCCTCGTCGTGGGCCTGCTGGCCGGGCCGGCCGGCGCCCAGACGCTCAAAATGTCGTTCCAGGGAGACGTCGGCACGCTCGACCCCCACGGCCTCAACGAGACCTTCACGCTCGGCTATCTCGGCAACGTCTACGAAGGCCTCACGACGCGCGGCCCGGATCTTTCGATCGGCCCCGGCCTCGCCGAGCGCTGGGAGCTGATCGCCAAGGACCGCTGGCGGTTCCACCTGCGCAAAGGCGCGCGCTTCCACGACGGCAGCCCGTTCGACGCCGACGACGTGCTGTTCTCGGCCGAGCGGGTGCGGCGGCCGACTTCCGACCTCAAGAGCCGGCTCGCCACGGTCGTGGAGGTGATCAAGGTCGACGACCACACGGTCGATTTCGTGACCGAGATCCCCAACCCGATCCTCCTCGCGGAATGGGACACCTGGTACATCATGGACAAGGAATGGTCGCTCGCCCACGGCGCGGGGGAGCCGGTCGACATCAAGAACCCGCGCGCGAGCTTCGCCGCCTTCCACACCAACGGCACCGGGCCCTTCAAGGTCACGCGGCGCGAGCCCGACGTGCGGACCGTAGCGGTGCGCCATCCCGATTGGTGGGGCTGGGCCCAGGCCCCCGGCAACCTACAGGAGGTCGTCTTCCAGCCGATCGCGAACGATGCCACCCGGGTGGCGGCCCTTCTCTCGGGCGAGCTCGACCTGATCCTCTCCTTGCCGATCCAGGACACCGACCGGGTCGCCCGCACACCGGGTGTGAAGGCGCTCACCGGCCCCGAACTCCGCACGATCTTCTTGGGCTTCGATCAATCGCGGGACGAGCTCCTCTACGCCACGGTCAAAGGCAAGAACCCGTTCAAGGACCGTCGGGTCCGGCTCGCCGTCTACCAAGCGATCGACATCGAAGCGATCGCCAAGAAGGTCATGCGCGGTCAGGCGACGCCGAGTGCCGCCCTGGTCGCCCCGGGAATCCAGGGCTTCCCCGAGGACCTCGTCCGTTGGCCCCACGATCCGGCCGCCGCCCGCCGCTTGTTGGCCGAGGCGGGCTACCCGGACGGGTTCGGCGTGACCCTCGACTGCCCGAACGACCGCTACGTCAACGACGAGCAGATCTGCCAGGCGATCGTCGCCATGCTCGGCCGGGTCGGCATCAAGGTCACCCTCAACGCCCAGACCAAGTCGCTCTACTTCGCCAAGGTGCTCGCCGCGGGGGGTTACGATACGAGCTTCTACTTGTTGGGCTGGACCCCGGGCAGCTTCGATTCCTGGAACGCGCTGCACAATCTCGTGGTCACGCGCGACGGCAAGGGTGCGGGTGCGTTCAACCTCGGCGGCTACTCGAACCCGCGGATCGACGCGCTCACCCGCGAGATCCTGACCGAGACCGACCTCGCCCGGCGCGACCGGCTGATCGCCGAAGCCTGGCAGCTCCTGCACGAGGACGTGGGCTACGTGCCGCTCCACCAACAAGCGCTCGCTTGGGGCGTGCGCGAGGGCATCGAGCTCGTCCAGCGGGCGGACAACCAGTTCCTCTGGCGCTGGGTGGTCAAGCGTTGAACCCGCGGGGCGAGCCCGCCGGGCGGCGGTCGGCCACCCGCCATTGTTGAGGGCCGACGTCCCTGGTAAGCTCCGCCGATGAGTGCTCCCGACCGCGGCCGTTGGCTCGCGCCGCTTCTCGTTTGCCACGAATGCGGGCTGCCGCAGGTGCTACCGGAGCCGAGCGGGCCGGGCCTCGTGCTCTGCCGACGCTGCGGTGCCCTGCTCCGGCGTGTCGCGCCGGGCTCGGTGCGCCGCGCCGTCCACTTGAACCTCGCGGCCCTCGTCCTCTTCGTGACCGCCAACCTCCACCCGTTCCTCGCCCTCAGCTTCGAGGGCCGTGGCCAGACCGTGGTCCTGGCGAGCGGGGTGGCCCGCCTCTGGCGCGAGGGCATGCCGCTCCTCGCGACGATCGTGCTCGCCGCGAGCCTGCTCTTCCCGCTCGCCAAGATGCTCGCCGCTCTCTGGGCCCTCGGGCCCTTCCTGCTGCACGCCCGGCTGCCGGGCCAGGCCCTGGCGTTGCGCCTCGCCGACGCCTTGCGGGCCTGGGCGATGCTCGACGTGTTCCTCCTCGCGGTGATCGTCGCGTGGGTGAAGCTCGCCGACCTCGCCGCTCTGGAGCCCGGCGCCGGGCTTTGGACCTTCGCGGCCGCGCTGCTCCTCGCGACCGCGGCCGACGCCACGCTCGACCATCACGACCTCTGGCACCGGCTCGGTCCGCAAGCGACGCTCGCCCGGCTCGATCCGGGAGCCGGCCGGCTCGTCGGATGCCCCGCCTGTGGCCAGGCGGTGGTCCTGCCCGACGGCCGGACGGAGGGTCGCTGCCCTCGCTGCCGCAGCCGGCTGCACCCGCCCGGCCGCGAGGCGATCGGTCGGGCCTGGGCCTTGCTCGTGGCCGCGATCGCCTTCTACTTCCCGGCCAACCTGTTGCCCGTGATGAGCGTGACCAGCCTCGGCCGGGGCGAGCCGAGTACCATCCTGGGCGGCGTCGCCCTCCTGGTCGAGCACCGGATGTACCCGGTGGCCGCGGTCGTCTTCACGGCGAGCGTGCTCGTGCCGCTCTTCAAGTTCGTGGCCATGGGCCTGCTGCTCGTCACCACGCAGCGGGGGCTCGAATGGCGCCGGCACGAGCGCACGGTGCTCTATCGGATGGTCGAGTTCGTCGGCCGTTGGTCGATGGTCGACGTGTTCGTCGTGGCCCTGCTCGTGGCCCTCGTCGACATCGGCGCCCTCGCGACGATCGAGGCCGGGATGGGCATCACCGCCTTCGCTTCGACGGTGATCTTGACCATGCTCGCTTCGGCGAGCTTCGATCCGCGCCTGATCTGGAACCGGACGTGACGCCGACGCTCGAGCGGACCCGAAGCGAGGAGGTCGGCGAGGCCCTGCTGCGGCCGAGCCGATTTCCGGGGGCGAGTCTGATCTGGCTCGTACCCCTTCTCGCCGTGGCGATCGCCGCTTGGCTCGTGTACACCTCGATCCGTGACCGAGGGCCGATCGTCACGGTGAGCTTCGAGAGCGCCGAGGGGCTCGAGCCCGGCAAGACCAAGGTCAAGTACAAGGACGTCGAGATCGGCACGGTCGGCGCGGTCGCGTTTTCCGCCGATTCGAGCCGGATCGTCGTGACGCTGCAGATGAAAGCCGGCACCGAGCGGTTCCTCCACGAGGACACACGGTTCTGGATCGTGCGACCGCGGATCGGCGTGGGCGGGGTCTCGGGCCTCGGCACGGTGATCTCCGGCGCCTTCGTCGAGCTCGACCCGGGCAACGGGGGCTCGCCTCGGCGCGAGTTCGTCGGCCTCGAGGAGCCGCCCCTGATCCGCTCGACGGTTCCGGGTACCCGCTTCGAGCTCGACGCCGAGCGGCTGGGTGGTCTCTCGCGCGGTGCCCCGATCTATTATCGCGGCATCCCGGTCGGGCAGGTGTTGGGCTACCGCCTCGATCCCGAGCGCCGCCACGTGACCATCCCGATCTTCGTGCAAGCGCCGCACGACCGGCTCGTCACCCGGCGCACCCGGTTCTGGGACGCGGGCGGGGTGGCCTTGCGCACCGACGGCGGGGGCTTCGAGCTCCAGCTCGCTTCGCTCCAGGCACTCCTTTTGGGCGGTGTCGAGTTCGACGGCGCCGAGGCCGGGGACGGCGAGCCGCCGGCCCCGCCCGGCACCCGCTTCCCGCTCCACCCGGACCGTGCCACGGCGATGGCCGCGAGCCTCACCCGCAAGATCCCGGTGCTCGTCGAGTTCACCGGCCAGACCCGCGGCTTGCGCCCCGGCAGCGCGGTCGAGACCCGCGGCATCCGGATCGGCACGGTGACCGATGTGAGCCTCGCTTGGCAGGAGGCGGTGAACGGCCTCGTGGTGCAGGCCCGGCTCGAGCTCGAGCCCGAGCGGGTCTCGCCGATCGGCGCCGCGAGCGGCGAGCCGACCCGCCAAGTGTCGCTCGAGGAGCTCGTCGAGAGCGGGCTTCGCGCGCAGCTCAAGACGGCGAGCCTGCTCACGGGCGAGCTCTACGTCGACCTCGACTTCCGCGCCGAGGCCGAGGCGGGTGCGATGCGCACCGTGCGGGGCTTGCCGGTGATCCCGTCCGTCCCGACCGAGCTCGAGACCTTGAGCGCCTCGCTCGCCGGGATCCTGGAGAAGGTCGCGGCCCTGCCGCTCGAGCCGTTGGTCGAGGAGCTGCGCCGGACGGCCCGGGCGGCGGGCGATTTGGCCCAGGGGGAGAAGCTCGGCCGCGCGCTCGACGGGCTCCTCGCCACCCTCGACAGCCTGCGCCGGACCGCGAGCGTGGCCGAGGAGGAGACGCCCGCGCTGCTCCGGAGCCTGCGCCAGGCGGCCGAGCAGGCGCGCGACGGTGCCGCCGCGCTCGAATCGCTGCTCGGCGGCGACTCCCGCACCCGCGCCGACCTCGTGGCCCTCTTGCGCGAGGCGGCGGCCGCGGCGCGGGCGCTGCGCAACTTCGCCGAGCTCCTCCAGCGCAACCCCGAGGCCCTCCTGCGCGGTCGCGCGGGAGCTGCCCGATGAGCCACCGCCGCGCGCGCCGGCCGCTCCTCGAGCTCGCCGCAGCGCTCGTCCTCGCGGGCTGCGCCACCTCGCCGCCGAGCCGCCTGCACCTGCTCGCGGTCGAGCCCCTGGGCCCGCTTCCCGGTGCCGAGCGGCGTCCGCCGCGCGTTCTGGGCCTCGGCCCGCTCGAGGTGGTCGACTATCTGGAGCGGCCCGAGATCGTCGGCCGGCGCGGTCGCACGAGCCTCGTGCTCGCCGAGTTCGACCGCTGGGGCGAGCGCTTCGAGGTCATGTTCGGACGGGTGCTGCGCGAGAGCTTGGCGCGGCTTTTGGCGACCGATGACGTGATCGAGCTGCCGAGCGATCGCGAGGTCCAGCCGGACTGGCGGATCGCCGTGCAGCTCCTGCGCTTCGAGGCGCAGGACGGGCGCGAGGTCGAGCTCGAGGCGCGTTGGTCGCTCTTCGGCGGCAACGGCGATCGTCCCGTGCGCCTCGAGCGGACGGTGCTGCGCGAGCCGGTCGAGCCCGGCCCCGGCATGGAGCCCGTGGTGGCGGCGATGAGCCGGGCCCTGGGTGCCCTCGCTCGCACGCTCGCCGAGGCGATCTCGGCGGAGGAGCGGGCCCGCCCCGCCCGCCGGCTGAGCCCCGGCCGACCTTCCGGCCGCTGAGCACGGCCCGTGGCCACGCTCCTGGTCCTCGGCTCCAAGCCCGCGCCCGTCTTGCCGCCGCGCGCGGCGATCGACGCCGTGGCCTGCGCCAACGCCTCGGGCTTCTCCGCCCGCGCCCTGGGCCTGCCCGACCCGGTCTTCACCGTGGTGACCGCCGTGCTCACCTCGGGCAAAGAGTCCGACGAGCATTCCTTGCGCCGGCTCGCGGGGCTCCGGACCGGCCGCCTCTGGCACGTCCGTAGGCCCAAGGCGGACGGCGGTGGGCCGCTCGCCCGGGCGATCGCCGCTTTCAAGATGCGCAAAATGTCGGTCGGCGAGCTGCGCCGGCGGCTGCGCGCGCTCGATTATCGCTACGAGGAGCTCGTGAGCCGACCCGCCCGCTTCTACCACAACTTGGTCCTCGAGCTCTGCGGCGGCGATCCCGAGGTAGCCGGGGCGATCGCCCGCAAACAGCCTTCGACGGGGCTGCTCGCGGTCGCCCTCGGGCTCGGGGAGGGCCGCTGGAGCCGGGTCGTGATGGCCGGCTTCGACTTCACCTTGACCCACGCCTACGGCGACAACCCGTTGATCGGCGAGCGCGGCAGTGCCGTGAGCGCGCACGCTCCGACCGACCTCGCGATCCTCCGCCGGCTCGCCACGCTGCGCTCGGACCTCTGGACGAGCGAGCCCGTGATCCACGAACGGACGGGCCTGCCGCTCCTGAGCGGGGCCGCCGAGGGAGCCGCCGCGTGAGGGGCCTGCTCGAACTCTGGCGGCGGCACAAGGACGAGCGCCGGCGCACCCGCAAGCGGCTGCCCGAGCTCGAGGCCGCCGACCTCGTGCTGGTCAGCCACGCCAAGTCGGGCCGGACCTGGCTCGTGGCGCTGATCTCCCACGTCCTCCACCTCACCCGTGGCGTGCCGGCGGACGAGCTCTGGGAGGGCGACAATTTCCACCGCCTGGACCCCGCGATCCCCAAGCTCTTCGCGACCCACGAGCGCAACGAGCCTGCGCCGATCCGGCGCCGTCTCCCCGAGCTGGTCCGCGACCGGCGGCTCCTCCTCCTGGTCCGCGACCCGCGCGACGTGATCGTCTCCTGGTACCATCACCACGCCCGCCGCTCGACGCCGCGCACCCGCGCCCGGCTGGGCCTGCCGGAGGACATGAGCGGGGTCGACCTCGCCGCGTTCGCCACCGACCCGAACTTCGGCCTGCCGAGCGTGGTCGATTTCCTCGAGCGCTGGGTGGCGATCGCCCGGGCCCATCCGCGCGCCCACTTGGTCCGCTACGAGGACCTGCGCGCCCGGACGAGCGAGGAGCTCGCCCGGATCGTGGAGTTCCTCGGGCTCTCGGCGCCGCCCGAGGTCCTCGGGCGGGCGGTCGCCTTCGCCTCCTTCGACTCGCTCAAGGAGAAGGAGCGCACGGGCTTCTTCCGCACCGAGAAGCTGCAGGCGCGCGACCCGGCCGATCCCGCGAGCTTCAAAGTCCGCCGCGGCAAGGTCGGCGGCTACCGCGACGAACTGCCGGGCGAGGTCGTGGCCGCGCTCGACCGACTGTTGGCCGAGCGGCTCGATCCGTCCCTCGGTTACGCGTTGCCGCCGACCGGGTCGCGGACCGCCGCGAGCATGTAATTGACCGCGGGATCGCGGCGCGTCGTGAACCGCTCGTAGGCCGGCTCGTAGGCGAGACCGGTGAGCCCGACCGGTCGCAGGCCCGCCGCGCGCGCCCGGGCGGCGAGCTCGGAGGGCTTCACGAACCGGCCCCACGCGTGGGTCCCCCTGGGCAGCCAGCCGAGCAGGTACTCGGCCGCGACGATCGCCGCCACCCAGGCGGCGAACGTGCGCGAGAGGGTCGACAAGACGACGAGGCCACCCGGTCGGGTGGTCGCCGCCAAGGCCCGCACGAAGGCATCCGGGTCGGGCACGTGCTCGACCACCTCGAGGGCGGCCACGAGGTCGAAGCGTCGGCCCTCGGCGGCGACTTCTTCGGCGGTCGCCGCCCGGTACTCGATCGCCAGTCCCGCGGCGCGGGCGTGCTCGGCCGCCACCTCGAGGTTGGCCGGCTCCGGGTCGATCCCGGTGACCGTGGCACCGAGCCGGGCCAAGGGCTCGGCCAAGAGCCCGCCGCCGCAGCCGACGTCGAGCACCGTGAGCCCGCCGAGTGGGCGTCGGCCACCGGCCCAGGGCAGATGCGCCCGGCATTGCTGCAAGAGCCAGTCGATCCTGACCGGGTTCATCAAGTGGAGCGGCCGCAACGGCCCGTGCGGGTCCCACCAGCGGGCCGCCATCGCCTGGAACTTGTCGAGTTCGGCTCGATCGACGGTGCCGGCCACCGCGGACTCCTCGGCCTTGCCCCCGGGTTCGTCCGCTTGTACGAGAACCGCGACTTCGAGGCCTGCGTCCCCGGAGCGGCTGCGGCCGCCCGACGCGGCGGAGCGCGAGACGATCCCTTGGCCCTGCTCGTCCAGAAGTATGGCGGCACGTCGGTCGCCGATCTAGACCGCATCCGCAACGTGGCCCGGCGCATCAAGCGCGCGGTCGACGAAGGCCATCGGGTGGCGGTCGTGGTCTCGGCGATGGCCGGCACCACCAACCAGCTGGTCGCCTGGGTCCACGGCCTCGATCCGGCGGGCTACGATCCGGCCGAGTACGACCAGGTCGTCTCCTCGGGGGAACCGATCACCATCGGCCTCGTGGCGATCGCCCTGCAGACCCTCGGCGTGCCCGCCCGTTCCTTCCTCGGCTGGCAGGCGGGCGTGCGGACCGACGGCGCGCACGGCAAGGCCCGGATCCTGGCGGTCGAGCCGCAGGCGGTGCAGGCCTGTCTCGCCGCGGGCAAGGTCGCCGTGGTGGCGGGCTTCCAGGGGATCGGCCCGGACGGAAGGGTGACCACCCTCGGCCGCGGCGGCTCGGACACCTCCGCCGTGGCGCTCGCCGCCGCCCTGCAGGCCGAGCGCTGCGACATCTACACCGACGTCGACGGTGTCTACACGACCGACCCGCGGATCGTCGCCAAGGCACGGAAGCTCGACCGGATCACCTACGAAGAAATGCTCGAGATGGCCTCGGTCGGGGCCAAGGTGCTGGAGACCCGCTCGGTCGCGCTGGCCATGCAGCATCGGGTCCGCGTACAGGTCCTCTCGAGCTTCGAGGACCGGCCGGGCACCCTGGTCGTGGACGAGGACGAGATCGTGGAAAGTCAGATCGTCAGCGGGATCGCCTACAGCCGCAACGAGGCGCGGATCACCGTCCAGCAGGTCGAGGACCGGCCGGGCGTGGCGGCCGCGGTGTTCGGCCCCTTGGCCGAGGCCAACATCAACGTCGACATGATCGTGCAGTCGGTCTCGCGCGACGGCCGCTTCGCGAACATCACCTTCACCGTGAGCAAAGCCGACCTGCCGCGTGCCGAGGCGGTGCTCGCCCGGGTCAAGGAGCGGATCGGCTTCGAGCGCCTGGTGGCCGACCCGAACGTGGTCAAGATCTCGGTGATCGGGGTGGGCATGCGCAGCCATGCCGGCATCGCCCATCGGATGTTCCAGACACTCGCCGACAAGGGTATCAACATCCAGGCGATCTCGACCTCGGAGATCAAGATCAGCGTGTTGATCGCCGACGAGTACACCGAGCTCGCGCTCCGGGCGCTGCACAGCGCCTACGGCCTCGACGCGACCTGAGATGACGGTGCCGACCGGCCGCCCCTCTGCGCTCCTGGATTCGCTCTGGGAGCGCGGCCGCCGTTTCCTGGGCTGCGAGCTCGCGCTCCTGGGTGGTGCGATGACCTGGGTCAGCGAGCGGCACCTGGTCTCGGCGATCTCGAATGCCGGTGGCTTCGGCGTGCTCGCCTGCGGTTCGATGTCGCCCGAGGCCCTGGCCGCCGAAATCGACGCCACCCGGGCGCTCACCGACCGGCCGTTCGGCGTCAACCTGATCGTCATGCACCCCGCACTCGACGAGCTCGTGCGCGTCTGCATCGACCGTCGGGTGAGCCACGTGGTGCTCGCGGGTGGCCTGCCGCCGCGCGAGGCGATCGCCCGGATCAAGGCCGCCGGGCTCGAGGTGATGGCCTTCGCGCCGGCCGCGGCGATCGCCAAGAAGCTGGTCCGGCAGGGGGTCGGCGCACTGATCGTCGAGGGCCACGAGGCCGGCGGTCACGTGGGGCCGGTCGCCACCTCGGTGCTCGCCCAGGAGATCCTGCCGGTGGTCCGCGAGGTGCCGGTGTTCGTGGCCGGCGGGATCGGCCACGGCGGGATGATCGCCGCCTATCTCTTGATGGGGGCGGCCGGGGTGCAGATGGGCACCGTGTTCGTCTGCGCGAACGAGTCGATCGCCCATCCCGCCTTCAAGCAGGCCTTCGTGCGGGCGGCCGCGCGCGACGCCGTGGTCTCGGTGCAGGTCGACCCGCAATTCAAGGTGATCCCGGTCCGGGCTCTGGCCAATGCCGGGACCCGGCGGTTCGTCGAGACCCAGCACGAGGTGATCGGCCGGTACCGTCGCGGCGAGCTCTCCTTCGAGGAGGCCTCGCTCGCGATCGAGCATTTCTGGGCCGGGGCACTCAAGCGCGCGGTGATCGACGGCGACGTGGAGAACGGCTCGCTGATGGCCGGGCAGAGCGTCGGGATGGTCACCCGGATCCAGCCCGTGGCCGCGATCTTGGCCGAGCTCGTCGAACAGGCCAACGATGCGCTCGGCCGCCTCGGGGAGCGCCGCCCGAGGGTGGCGATCGCGGGGTGAGCCCGCCGATCGGCGGCTGGGCGGGAGGCGAGCCCGCCCCGGAAAGCCGGCGGCCGAGCGAGGTAATCCCGGCCCGCCGGCTCTTGCGGCGGCTGGTGGCCGTGGTGGCGGAGCCCACGAGTCCCCAGCAGCGGCTCGACAAGATCGTCAAGATGATCGCCGCCGACCTCGTGGCCGAGGTCTGTTCGGTCTACGTGCAAAGGGCGGGCGACGTCCTCGAGCTGTTCGCCACCGAGGGTCTCGCCCGCGAGGCGGTCCACCGCACCCGCCTGCGGGTCGGCGAGGGGCTGGTCGGCACGATCGCCGCCACCGGCGACGTCATCAACACGGCCGACGCCCAGAGCCATCCCAACTTCGTCTATCGGCCGGAGACTCGGGAGGAGATCTACCATTCGATGCTGGGCGTGCCGATCGTCCGCTCGGGCCGGGTGGTCGGCGTCCTCACGATCCAGAACACCGCCCGCCGCCAGTACAGCGAGGACGAAATCGACGCGATGCAGATCATCGCCTCGGTCCTCGCCGAGATGTTCGCCTCGGGCGGGATCGTCGACCGCGAGCGCTACGGCGATCTCGGCGGACTCGTCCCCGAGCGGCAGCGGCTCGAGGCGCTGCGGCTGGTCGAGGGGATCGCCGTGGGCCGCGCCTGGCTGCACGCGCCGCGGATCGAGATCGACCGACTTTTGGCCGACGATCCGGCGGCCGAACGGGCCCGCCTCGAGCAGGCGATGGCGGCGCTGCGCGCCTCGCTCGACCGGATGCTGGCGCGCGCCGACCTGGCCTCGGGCGAGCATCGCGAGGTGCTCGAGGCCTACCGCATGTTCGCCGACGACGCCGGATGGCTGCGGCGGATCCGCGAGGCGATCGACACAGGCCTCTCGGCCGAGGCCGCGGTCCGCCGGATCCAGGAGCAGACCCGGCTCAGGATCGGCCACGCCGCCGATCCGTACCTCAAAGAGCGACTGCTCGACCTCGACGATCTGGCCAACCGGCTGCTCCTGCATCTCTCCGGGCGGAGCAGCGCGCACGACCCGGCTGCGGTGCCGGAGGATTGCATCTTGATCGCCCGCAACCTGTCGGCGGCCGAGCTGATCGAGTACGACCGCCGGCGGCTCAAGGGAATCATCCTCGAGGAAGGCTCCAAGACCGCGCACGTGACGATCGTCGCCCGTGCCTTGGGCGTGCCGCTGGTCGGTCGGGTGAGCGGGGCGATGGCGCTGTTCGAGCCCGGCGACCCGGTCGCCCTCGACGCCGAGAACGGGGTCGTCTTCCTGCGGCCGAGCGAGGACGTGCTGCAGGCCTTCGCCCGGACCGTACAGGCGCGCAAGGAGCGCCTCCGCCAGCTCGCGGCGCTCAAGGACCTGCCGGCCACCACCCGCGACGGGATCGAGGTCTGGGTCGGGCTCAACGCCGCCTTCCTGGCCGATCTGCCGGCGCTCGCCGAGAGCGGTGCCGCGGGGATCGGCCTGTTCCGCACCGAGCTCGGCTTCATGACCCGGCCGAGCTGGCCTTCGGTCGATGAGCAGACCGAGGTCTACCGCCGTGTGCTCGACCTCGCCGAGGGCCGCCGCGTGGTCTTCCGCACCCTCGACATCGGCAGCGACAAGCATCTGCCCTATTGGCGGGCGCCGGCCGAGGAGAACCCGGCGCTGGGCTGGCGGGCGATCCGGATCGCCCTCGACCGGCCGGCGCTGCTGCGCGACCAATTGCGCGCGCTGCTCGCCGCCGCCGACGGCCGGCCACTCTCGGTGATGTTCCCGATGGTCGCCGAAGTGGCCGAGTTCACGGCCGCCCGGCGCCTGCTCCTGCAGGAGGTCGAGCGGCTCGAGGCCCGCGGCCGGCAGCGGCCGGCGCGCCTCGAGGTCGGCGTGATGTTCGAGGTGCCGGCCCTCTTCTGGCAACTCGACGCGCTGCTGCGCGAGGTCGACTTCGTCTCGGTCGGCTCGAACGACCTCCTGCAGTTCCTGTTCGCCTGCGACCGCGGCAATCCGACACTGGCCGAGCGCTACGACGTGCTCGCCCCGGCCTCGCTCGCCCTGTTGCGCGATCTGGTCGAGCGCTGCCGGGCGGCCGGGGTGCCCTTGACCCTCTGCGGCGAAATGGCGAGCCGGCCGCTCGAGGCCATGGCGCTCGTCGGCCTCGGCATCCGCCGATTGTCGGTCTCGCCCTCCGAGATCGGCGCGGTCAAGGCCACCATCCGCTCGCTCGACGCGGGCCGGCTCGCGGCCTACCTGGAGCCGCTCCTCCACCTGCCCGACCGCTCGCTGCGCCGACGTCTGTCGGCTTGGGCGATCGACCACGAAGTGGTGTTGCCGCCCGGCACGAGCGTCCCCACCTGAAGCATATGCGGCGATGCCGCACGGGCGGGAGCGTTTGGCGTCGGCCCGCGCCTCTGCTATCTGTTCGGGCGGGAGCCCTCCTGGCGTCCGCCTCCTCGCGACCTCGGACCGGCCATGAGCAGTCGAGTCAGCCGTCAGACCGCGGACGTTCACGACACGCGCGCCGACCGACTCCGGCAGATCGGCGGAGCCCTCCGCGAAGCCCGCCAGGCCCGCGGCGAGGACCTCTACGCGGTCGCGGAAGCGCTGCGGATCAAGCCCTCCTACTTGTTCGCCCTCGAGGAAGGCGATCTCTCGCTCACCCCGGGGCGGCCCTATGCCTTGGGGTTCCTGCGGAGCTACGCGGACTATCTGGGTTTCGACGGTGGCGAGGTGGTTCGACTCGTCAAGGAGACCTTCGATGCCACCCCGCCCACCCCCGAGCTCGTCGTGCCGCGGGCGCACGACGACCGACGGCCAGCCGGGCTCGTGATCGCCGCCTCGATCCTCCTCCTGGGCGTGCTCTACGGCAGCTGGCACATCCTCTGGCGTGACCAGCCGGTGCTCGAGCGGGTGGCCGCGGTGCCGGGCGAGCTCGGCCGGCTGGCCGGCGAGATGATCGCCGGGCCGCCCACGGTGCCACCCTCCGCGCCGAACCGTTCGGTGTCGCCCGCGCCGGCGGCCCCGGCAGCCGCGCGGGGGCCCGCCCCCGCACCGCCGCCGGTCGACCACACCGAGCTCCTGGCCCTCCAGGCCTCCGAGCCCGAGGAAGGGATCCACGCGCCGATCCCGTCGCCAGCCGGTCGTGGCACCACCGGCGCCCTGGCGGCCGAAAGCCAGGCGCGGCCCGGTTCGAACGGACCGTCGCCGGCCGCCCTCTTGGCCGCACTCGACGGCGAACGGACCCGGGCCATGCGCGAGCCGAACCCGGCCGAGAGCCAAGCTCGGGTGGTCCTGGTCGCCCGGGAGAGCGCCTGGGTGCAGATCCGCAGCACCGGCCGCGACTATGTCCGCACCCGGACGCTCGAGCCCGGCGATCGGCTGGTCCTGCCGGAGCGCGACGACTTGGCGCTCTGGACCGGCAATGCCGGGGGCATCGAGGTCGTGGTCGACGGTCGATCGTTGGGCGTGCTCGGGGAAAGCGGCAAGGTGCTGCGGGACGTTCCGCTCGCACCCGGCTCGCTGCGCGCGCGCCTCGCTCAGGAGTGAGGCGACCCGCTCGGCGGGCCCGGTAGGCGCGGGAGGAGGCCATGGTCGCACTCGCCGAGATCCGCCGGCACCGGACGCACGCCGTGCGGGTCGGAACCGTCACGGTCGGCGGCGGCGCACCGATCGTCGTCCAGTCGATGACCAACACCGACACGGCCGATGCCGATGCCACCACCGACCAGATCGTCGAGCTCGCCCGCGCCGGCTCCGAGATCGTCCGGATCACGGTCAACAACGAGGCGGCGGCGCGGGCCGTGCCGATCATCCGCGACCGGCTCGACCTCCTGGGCTTTCGCGAGCTGCCGCTCGTCGGCGACTTCCACTACAACGGTCACCGACTCCTGGCCGAAGTGCCGGAGCTCGGCCGCTGCCTCGCCAAGCTCCGGATCAACCCCGGTAATGTTGGCTTCGGCGACAAGCGCGACCGCCAGTTCGAACAGATGATCGAGGCGGCCCTACGCCACGACCGGCCGGTGCGGATCGGGGTCAACTGGGGCTCGCTCGACCAGGACCTGGCCGCCCGGCTCATGGACGCCAACGCCGCCCGGCCCGACCCGCAGCCGGCCGAGTTCGTTCTGCGCGAGGCGCTCGTCCGCTCGGCACTCGAGAGTGCCGCGCACGCCGAGCGGATCGGGCTGCCGCCCGACCGCATCGTGATCTCGGCCAAAGTGAGCCGGGTGCAGGACATGGTCGCGGTCTATCGCGAGCTCGCCCGGCGCTCCTCCTATGCCCTGCATCTCGGCCTCACCGAGGCCGGCATGGGTGTGAAAGGCATCGTCGCGACGACCGCCGCCCTCTCGCTCCTGTTGCAAGAGGGCATCGGCGACACGATCCGCTGCTCCTTGACCCCGGCGCCGGGCGAGCCGCGCACGCTTGAGGTCCAAGTCTGCCAGCAGATCCTGCAATCGCTCGGGTTGCGCTCCTTCACCCCGCAGGTCGCCGCCTGCCCGGGCTGCGGGCGGACCACGAGCACCTTCTTCCAGGAGCTCGCCGCCGACATCCAAGGCTGGCTCGCCGCCCAGATGCCGATCTGGAAGGCGCGCTATCCGGGGGTCGAGAGCTTGAACGTCGCGGTCATGGGCTGCATCGTCAACGGCCCGGGCGAGAGCAAGCACGCCGACATCGGGATCTCCTTGCCCGGCACGGGCGAGAGCCCCGTGGCCCCGGTCTTCGTCGACGGCAAGAAAGTCGCGACCCTGCGCGGCGAGCGCATCGCCCAGGAGTTCCGGGCGATGGTCGAGGACTATGTCGAGCGCCGATTTGGCCGGCGCGACGCCGCCCGGCGCGAGCCTCGCGAGGGTGCCGTCGCGCCGCGGTGACGGCGCACCGGGCGGCTGCTAGGAGCGGCGCGCACCGCGAGCCAGCCGGGAGCCGCCCATGTCCGAGCCTGCCTACGATGTCGTCCTGATCGGCGGTGGGCCCGGCGGCTACGTCGCCGCGATCAAAGCGGCGCAGCTCGGCATGAAGGTCGCCTGCATCGAGAAGCGCGGCACGCTCGGCGGGACCTGCCTCAATGTCGGCTGCATCCCCTCGAAGGCGCTGTTGCACACCTCGCATCTCTACGAGGAGGCGAAGCACGGCCTCGGCCGGTTCGGCATCCGCACGGCCGAGGTGAGCCTCGACCTCGCCGCCATGCTCGACTTCAAAGACAAGGTCGTCGAGGGACTCACCAAGGGCATCGAGTTCCTCTTCAAGAAGAACAAGGTCGACTACCTCGTAGGCACGGGGCGGATCGCCGCCCCCGGCAAAGTCGTAGCGACGCTCGCCGACGGCTCGAGCCGCGAGCTCGCGACCAAGAACATCGTCATCGCGACCGGTTCCGAGCCCACGCCGCTCGCGGGTGTCACGATCGACGAGGAGCGGATCGTCTCCTCCACGGGCGCCCTCGACCTCGAGCGAGTGCCCGGCCACCTCGTGGTCGTGGGGGGTGGATACATCGGCCTCGAGCTCGGCACGGTCTGGCGGCGGCTCGGCTCGAAGGTCACCGTGGTCGAGTTCCTCGACCGCATCACCCCGGGGATGGACCTCGAGCTCTCGAGGGAGCTGCAGAAGGTCCTCGCCCGCCAGGGCATGGTCTTCAAACTCGCCACCAAGGTCGTGGGGATCGAGCGTGTGGGCGAAGGCGTGACGGTGGTCGTCGAGCCCGTGGCGGGCGGCCCGCCCGAGACCCTCGCGGCCGACGTCGTGCTCGTGGCGGTGGGCCGCCGGCCCTACACCGAGGGGCTCGGTGCCGCCGAGGTCGGGGTGGCCTTCGACGAGCGCGGCCGGGTGAAGACGGACGGCCACTTCCGCACGACCGTCCCCGGCATCTGGGCGATCGGCGACGTGATCGAGGGCCCGATGCTCGCCCACAAGGCCGAGGAGGACGGGATCGCCTGCATCGAATGGATCGCCGGCGGCAAGCCGCAGCACGATTACGACCGCGTGCCCGGCGTGATCTATTGCCACCCGGAGGTCGCCGCCGTCGGCAAGACGGAAGAGCAGTTGAAAGCCGAGGGCCGGCCGTACAAGGTCGGCAAGTTCCCCTTCATGGCCAACAGCCGGGCCCGCGCGGTCGGGGCAGCGGAAGGCTTCGTCAAGATCCTGGCCGACGCCGCGACCGATCGGGTCTTGGGCTGCCACGTGATCGGGCCGGATGCCGGCACGATGATCGCCGAGCTCGCCTTGGCGCTCGAGTTCGGCGCCACGGCCGAGGACATCGCGCGCACGAGCCACCCGCACCCGACCCTCGAGGAGGCGATCAAGGAAGCCGCGCTCGCCGCCTGGGCCAAGCCGATCCACGTCTGAGCCCGGCAGGGCGGGCGCGCCTCAGAGCTCGCTCACCTGGACGAGCTGCTTGCCCACATTGTCGCCGCGCAGCACCCGCAAGAACGCCTCGGGCGTGCGCTCCAGGCCGCGGGCGATGTCGTAGCGGGTGCGGATGCGCCCGGCCCGCAACAGCTCGGCGAGCCGCGCCCAGGCCTCGCCCCAGCGCTTCTCGAAGTCGAGCACGAGGAACCCCTCGATCCGGGCGCGCGCCACGAGCACCTCGCGGAAGAAACGCGGGCCGATGTCGGGCCGACCCAGCCGATCGGCGAGGCTCACCGTGCCCACGACCACGATCCGCGCCCGGGGTGCCAGGTTCTGCAGGACCGCGTCGTGGATCGGTCCCGCCGTGTTGTCGAGATAGAGATCGACCCCGTTCGGCAAGAGCGTGCGGATCGCGCCCGCCAGATCCGCACAGTCGCGGTGCGCGATCCCGGCCTCGAAGCCGAGCTCTCGGCACCAGGCGAGCTTGGCCGCGGTCGAGGCGACCGCGTAGGGGACCGCGCCGGCGATCCGCGCGAGCTGGCCCGCGAGCTGCCCGACCGAGCCGGCGGCCGCCGAGATCAGCACCCGATCACCCGGGCGCAGCGCCCCGGTCTCGAAGAGCGCGAACCAAGCGGTGACGCCGTTGAGGCCCATGACGTCGAGCCAGGTCTCGGGGGGTGCGAGGGTCGGATCGACCCGGCGGACGGCCTCGGGACGCAGCACCGCATAATCCTGCCAGCCGAAGCCGAAATCGGTCACCACGAGATCGCCCGCCTTCCAGCCCGGCGCCCGGCTCACGACGATCCGCGCCACGGCCCCACCGATCATGACCTCGCCCGGCTGCACGCCTTGGGCGTAGTTGGGCACCTTGGCGATCCGCGCCCGCATGTAGGGGGCGACGTCGAGATAGATCGCGCGGGCGAGGAAGGTCCCCGCGGGCGGGTCCGGGACGGGCTGCTCTTCGAGTCGCCAATCATCCGGCTTCGGCAGGCCCTCGACGAGCCGGACGAGCCGCCACTGTCGGTTGACCTCGGGCATCGCATCCCTCCCCGCTCGCGGCCGCGTTGTCCGGCCCCGCCCGCCCCGCTATAGCGCCGCCGCGCGCGGCGACCAGCGGGAGGCGAGCAACCGTGAACCTGCACAAGAAGCTGCTCGAGCGAGCCGCGGCCGGCCGGCCGCTCGGGATCGGCCTGATCGGCGCCGGTAAGTTCGGCACCATGTTCCTGGCCCAGGTCCGCCGCACGCCCGGCTTGCAGCTCGTCGGCATCGCCGATCTCGCCCCGGACCGTGCGAAGGCCAATCTCCGCTATTGCGGCTGGGAGGAGGAGCGCTTCTCGGCCCGCTCGCTCGACGATGCCGCGAAGAGCGGGGCGACCTGCGTGCTCGAGGATGCCGAGGCCCTCCTCCGCCACCCGGCGCTCGAGGTGGTGATCGAGGCCACGGGCGACCCCAAGGTCGGCATCCGCCACTGCCTCGCGGCGATCGAGCACCGCAAGCACATCGTCATGGTCAACGTCGAGGCCGACGTGGTGGCGGGGCCCTTGCTCGCCCGCAAGGCCGCGGAAGCGGGGGTCGTCTACAGCCTGGCCTACGGCGACCAGCCGGCCCTGATCTGCGAGCACGTCGATTGGGCGCGGGCCTGTGGTTTCGAAGTCGTGTGCGCCGGCAAGGGCACCCGCTACCACCCTTCCTTCCACCACAGCACGCCCGACACGGTCTGGGAGCATTTCGGGCTGTCCCGCGAGAAGGCCGAACGGGGCCGGATGAACCCCAAGATGTTCAACAGCTTCATCGACGGGACGAAATCCGGCATCGAGATGAGTGCGGTGTGCAACGCCACCGGGCTTCGGCCGCAGCCCGACGGGCTCTCCTTCCCGCCCTGCCCGGCGCGCAAGCTCGCGCAGGTGTGCAAGCCCGCGGTCGACGGCGGTTGCCTCGCGATCCGCGGCACGACCGAGGTCGTCTCCTCGCTCCACCGCGACAAGTCGCCCGTACCGGACGAGATCCAGCAAGGCACCTACGTCGTGGTCGCCTGCGGCCACGACTACGTGAAATACTGTGCCGAGGAATATCGCCTTCTGCCCGACGAGACTTTTTCTTACATGGCGATGTATCGGCCGACGCACCTGATCGGCCTCGAGCTCGGCATCTCGGTCGCCTCGGTGGCACTGCGCGGCGAGCCGACCGGCGCGCCGATCGGCTTTTTCGCCGACGTGGTCGCCACCGCCAAACGCGACCTCCGGCCCGGTGAGATCCTCGACGGCGAAGGCGGCTATTGCGTCTGGGGCAAGCAGGTCCCGGCGGAAGTGAGCCTGCGCGAAGGCTACCTACCCTTGGGTCTCGCCCAGGGTGTGAAGCTGCTGCGGCCGGTTCCCGTCGGCGGCAAGGTGCGCTGGTCGGACGTGGCGATCGACGAGGACGACACGGCGGTCCGCTTCCGTCGGGCCATGGAGGCGGCGTTCCGGCCGACCTAGGCGAGGAGCCCGGAGACATTTCTCGCTAGAGTTGAGAGCCGACCGGCTTTCGGCTATCCCTCGAGCCGTGATGGCGGCTGGAGGATGCGATGGCCGAGCTGGATGCCGATTTCGACCGCCCGTTGCGCATGCGGGAATTCCCGGTGCGGGCACTCGCCACGGCCGAGCCGAGCTTCGCCGATGCCAACGGTGTCGTGTTGACCGCGGGCGACCTCGAGCTCGACATCCTGGGCATCGACCTCGAGTACGACGACGACGGCAACCTCGTCGACGGTACCGTCACCGATGTCGACGTGTACCTCGACGACGAGCTCTGGTTTTCCTTGACCGGCGCCGAGACGTCGGCCGCGAGCATGGTCGCATCGTTCGAGGCCGGCGATGCGCTCGCCTTTTTCCGTGCCTTCCTCGAGGACAGCGACGATTCGATCCGCGGCAGCATCGAGAGAGACGAGCTCTACGGCTTCGCGGGCGACGATACGATCGAGGGCGGCGACGGCGACGACATCCTCTACGGTCTCGAAGGCGACGACGCGATCGACGGCGGTCGGGGCGCCGATCAGATGCGCGGCGGCTCCGGCGACGACCGTTACCGCGTGGACGATGTCCGGGACCGGGTACTCGAATTGCCGGACGACGGGATCGACGAGGTCGAGAGCTCGCTCAGCTACACGCTGCCCGACCATGTCGAGAACCTCGTCCTCCGAGGCTCGCGGGCCATCGAGGGCGCGGGCAACGTGCTCGACAACCTGATCGTCGGTAACGAGGAGAACAACCGCCTCGACGGCCGTGCCGGGGCCGACGAGATGATCGGCGGCGACGGGGACGACACCTATCTGGTCGACGATCCCGACGACCTCGTCGTCGAGGAAGAAGGAGAGGGCACCGACACGGTGCTCTCGACCGTCACCTTGGCGTTGCCCGACCACGTCGAGAAGCTCGGGCTCGTGGGGCGCGCGGCCGTCGACGGTTACGGCAACGAGCTCGACAACGAGATCACCGGCAACGACCGCGCCAACCTGCTCGACGGCGGGGCCGGCGTCGACACGCTACGCGGCGGCAGGGGTGACGATATTTACGTCCTCGACGGGTCGGGCGACGCGGTGATCGAAGACCGCAAGGGCGGGATCGACACGATCCGGATCGACGGCGACATCGAGCTCGAATCCTTCGCGAACGTCGAGAATGTCGAACTCCAGGGCGAGGGCGACCACGAGGCGACCGGCAACGCGCTCGGCAATCGTTTGCTCGGCAACGCCGGCGACAATTTTTTGGCCGGACTCCTCGGCGACGACGTGCTCGAAGGCCGTGCCGGCGACGACGTCCTTTCGGGTAGCGCCGGTAACGACGTGCTCGTGGGCGGCGCGGGCGACGACGTGCTGCGCGGCGGGAGCGGCCGCGATCGGCTCACCGGCGGAACAGGCGCCGACGATTTCCTGGTCGGCGACGCCGCGCGCAGCGTGGCCACCATCACCGACTTCTCGAAAAGCGCGGGCGATCGGCTGTTGATCGGCGATCTCCTGGGCGGTCTCGCCGACGGCACCGACCTCACGCCCTACCTTGCGTTGCGCAGCCGCGGTGGCGCGGTCGAGGTGTCGGTCGACGCCGACGGGGCGGGCCGCGGCCGACCGGTCCTCGTCGCCTCGGTCCAAGGCGACCTCGGGACCGATCTTTCGAGCCTGTTGGCCGACGGGGTGATCGACCTCGCCTGAGCTCGCCCCGCCGGATCCGCCTCAGAGCTCGATCACGATCTTGCCGACGTGCTCGGCCCGCTCGAGCGCGCCGAAGGCGTCGGGCGCCTCCTCGAAGCGGAACCGCCGGTCGACGACGGGCCGCAGTTCGGCAGCCTCGAAGGCGCGGACCATCGCCTCCTGCATCGCCCGCGAGCCCACGTAGATCCCCTGCAAGCGGATCGACTTGCGCATGATCGGCGTGGGATCGACCGTCCCGCCCGCGAGGATGCCGATGAGTGCGACGTGGCCACCGATCCGGGTGGCCTCGATCGAGCGGGCGAGCGTCCCGCCGCCGCCCACCTCGACGACGTGATCGACGCCCCTGCCGCGGGTCAGCTCGAGCACCGCCTTCTCCCAGTCTGGGCGGGTGCCGCGGTCGACCGTCGCCGCCGCCCCCAGGTCTGCGACCCGCTCGAGCTTGGCCGGGCTCGAGGAGACGAGGATCGGCTGGGCCCCTACGAGTCGGGCGATCTGCAGGGCGAAGAGCGAGACCCCGCCGGTGCCGAGGCAGAGCACCGTCTCGCCGGGCCGGAGCCGGCCGCTTTCCACGAGTGCGTGCCAGGCGGTGAGCGCGGCGCAGGGGAGCGTGGCGGCTTCGGCGAAGTCCAGATGCGAAGGCGCGAGCGTGACCCCACCTTCGCGCAGCACGACCTCTTCGGCGAGCACGCCGTCGATCGGGCCGCCGAGCGCCGATGCCATCGCCTCGGGGCCGATCGGCCCCGCCGTCCAGGCCTGGAAGAAGCAGGAGATCACCCGATCGCCCGGCTGGACCCGGGTGACACCGGGGCCCACGGCGAGCACCTCCCCGGCCCCGTCCGAGCAAGGGACGCGCGGCAGGGCGATGCCGCGCGCGAGCGGGTCGCGGAGGATCGCGAGGTCGCGGTAGTTGAGCGAGACGGCGGCGATCCGCACCAGGACCTCGCCCGGGCCCGGTTGTGGCCGGGCGCGCTCGACGAGCGCCAGCCCGTCGATCCCGCCGCTTCGGATCTCGTACGCTCGCATGCTCCTCCCCCGGCCGACCTCGCGGCTCGCACCGTCCTAAAGGTAGCGCTCGAGGATGGCCACCGCCTCCGCCACACCCGTGGGCGGCACCGGCCGGGGTCGCGGGGCCGCGCGGACCGCCTCGACGAGCGCGGCGATGCCGTCCGGGTCGGGCGGCAGCGGCCGACCGATTCCCACCTCCCGGATCCAGCCCTCGAGCCACGGCGCTTCCGGCCAGTCGGGGCGCGGCCGGTAAAGCACCGGGACGCCGGCCGCGGCCGCCTCGGCGAAGGTCCCGTAGCCGGTCTTGGTGACTACCAAATCGACGCTCGCCAAAAGGTCGGGGAACGACAAGTCGACCCGGCGGGTCGACAACATGCCGGGCCGCTCGACCCGGTCGGCGAGCCACGCCACGCCGTCGAGCGCCGGCAGCGCCGCGAGCCGCTCGGCGCCGTCGATCCCCCCGAAGGCAACCAGTCCCAGGAAGGTATCGGGCGCGAGCCCGAGGGCCGCGCGCAGCTCGGCCCGGCGCGGCCGACCGACCCGAGCCACGGGCCCGACGCTCACCCGCCGCTCGAGCCAGCGGGTCGGCAGATGCGGGGTGAGCATAACGGCGAGCTCGGCCGAGCGGTAGGCGGCGCGCATCCGCTCGACCATGGCGGGCGATGCCACTTCGTAAGCGGCCGCGATGTCGGCCCAGTTGAGCGAGCCGATCGCGATGGCCGGAACGCCCGCGCGGGCGGCGGCGGCGAGCCCGACGAAGCCGATATTGGCGACCAGCAGGTCCGGGGCGAGCGCGCGCAGCCGCTCCGCCTCCGCTTCGACGAGCGCCTCGAAGCCCGTCTCGAGAGCGGCGTAGGCGGCCCGCGTCGCCGCGCGGTGGACGTGGACCGGATCGTGCATCACGAGGCAGGGATCGGGCGGCGGCTCGGCCCGTTCGAAGGCACCGCCCAGGATCGCCTCGAGCGGCTCTCCGGGCAGCGTGCTGCGGACGACGAGCCGCAACCCCGGGCGGCGCCGGCGCAGCTCGGCCAGGATCGGGGCGAGCTGCCCCGCATGGCCGAAGCCGTGACCGGAGATGTCGACGGCGATCCGCTCGCCTTCGCGGCGGCCGCCCGTTGCTCCCGTCTGGTCCTCGCGCACGGGCGTGCTACCTTCCGCGCCGGTGGGGTCGGCCTCGGCCCTCCCGTCGGGGCCCGCGCTTGGCACGCGCGCCGGTCGCGGCTAGCTTCGCTCGACGCTCGCTCACGGGAGACGCAGGCATGGGTACGTTCTCGATCTGGCACTGGCTCGTGGTGCTCGCCGTCGTGCTGATCATCTTCGGCGCCGGCAAGCTGCCTCAGGTGATGGGCGACCTCGCCAAGGGGATCAAGAACTTCAAGCAGGGCATGAAGGAGGACGAGACGGCGCAGCTGCCGCCCAAGGAGGAGGCCAAGAGCGAGACCAAGACGGCCGCCTGATCGCTCAGAGCCCTTCGTCCCAGTAGGGCGGATCGCCGAACCGGCCGAGCAGGAAGTCGACGAGCGCGCGGACCCGGGCCGGCGGCCGATCGGCGGGCGGCCACACCGCATAGAGCGCGAAGCGCGGCGTCTCCCAACCCTCGAGCACCCGCACGAGCCGACCGGCCCTCAGTGCCTCGCCGACGATGAAGGTCGGCGAGAGCACGATTCCGGCCCCGGCCTCGGCCGCGCCGACCAGGAAATCGCCGTTGTTCGCGACGAACCGGTCGTCGACCGGCATGGCCTCGCGCCGACCGTCGCGCTCGAAATGCCAGCGGCGCCCGGTCGAAAGATAGCCGTAGTGCAGGCAACGATGGTGGCGGAGATCGGCCGGCTCGCGCGGCACGCCGTGCCGCTCGAGGTAACTCGGAGCGGCGCACGGCACGAGGCGGATCGGGGCCAAGAGCCGGGCGATCAGCGAGGAATCGGGCAGAGCGCCGATCCGCAGCGCGAGATCGAACCCGTCCTCGACGAGATCGACGAAGCGGTCCTCGAGAACGAGCTCGACCCGGAGCGCCGGGAAACGCTCGGCGAAGCTCGCCAGCACCGCGGGCAGATGGCGCACCGCGAAGCTCATCGGGGCAGCGAGCTTGAGCCGGCCCTGCGGCTCACCGCGCCGGCGCGCCAACTCGTCGACCGCCTCTTGATATTCGGCGAGGATCCGCCGCGCGTGCGGCAGGAACGCATCGCCCTCGCCGGTGAGCCCGACCCGTCGGGTGGTGCGGGCCACGAGCCGGGCCCCGAGCCGCTGCTCGAGGGCCGCCACCCGCTTGCTCACGAGCGCCCGGGCGAGGCCGAGCCGGGCCGCCGCCGCCGAGAAGCTGCCGGTCTCGGCGACCGCGGCGAACGCTTGCACGAGATCGAGCCGATCCACGCTCGTCCTTCCGTCCTCCGCTCGCGCCCGGCTCGAGCTCCTGGGCGCCCGTGGTCCACTCCGGCCGCCGTCCGCGGCGCGAGCCGGAGGGCATTCGTCGACCGACGCACGGTCCTCACCCCGGCTCAGTGCGCCTCGTAGAGGAACGCCCGCTCGACCGGCTTCCAGTCCGGGTCGCTCCAGCCCAGCATCTTGCCCGGGTTCAAGAGGCCCTTGGGGTCGGCCTCGCGCTTGAAGGCGAGCTGCAGTTCGTCGACCTTCTTCATCCCGCCTTCCTCGAGGGTGAAGGCGTGCGGGTTGAAGATCGGGCAGCCGACGCGTTCGTGCTCCTCGATGATCTCGGCGAGCCGCTCGTCGCTGCGGTAGCGGACGAGCTGCAGCCCGAAGCAGGCGATCTGCCCGCCGAAGCGGACGAACTCGAGATGGATCGGCACCTCCGCGCCGAACCGGGCCGCCATCTCCTCGACCATCTCGAGATGGTGCGGCGGCGGGAAGAGCGTCTGCAGGTAGGTGATCGTCCGGTCGTGCTTGAGCGCGTGCAGCGTGGTGTGGTTCCAGCTGTACTCGAAGAGCGGCAGTCGGCCGCCCACCGCTTCCTCGGTGAAGCCCTGCCAGACCAGCCGGCCCGGATGCAGACGCAAGAGGTCGAAGAGCGCGTCCGTGGCGAAGTCGGCGACCATGACGAGCACGGCCGTCTCCTCGCGGCCGATCCCGCGCTCGGGGAACAGCCAATCGTGTGGCACCGGTGCTTCGATCACCGTCACGAGCTTCTTGAGGATCGCATCCTCCCGGGCGAGCGCGTCGGCGAACCGCGCGGCCGGCATCAATCCCTCGAAACCGAGGATGAACTCGGCCCAGCGATAGGCCGGGGCCAAGGGCAGCTCGAGGGCGGTGATGATCCCGTTCGTGCCGTAGGCGTGGTTGACCTTCTGGATGTCGGCGCCGCGCAGCTCGAGGGCCCGCGGCCGTTCCTCCATGGTCAGCACCCGCAACCCCAGGATGTTGCCGCGGTCGCGCAGCAGCCCCCAGGTGATCGAGCCGATCCCGCTCGAACCGCCCGCCACGTAGCCGCCGATCGTGCCGGTCTTGTGGGTCGAGGGGTGGAGGCGCAGCTCCTGGCGGCTGTGGGCGATCGTCGCGGCGTCGAGCTCGGCCATCTTGAGGCCCGGCTGGACCCGGATCCGGCCGTGCTCGATCCACTCGATCGCCGTGAGCTCGGAAAGGTCGAGGACGATACCGCCCTCGAGTGGCATGGCCTGGCCGTAATTGCCCGTGCCGCCGCCCCGGGCCGTCACCGGCACCCCGTGGCGGAAGGCCGCTGCCAGCACCCGCGCGACCTCCTCCTCGCTGCGCGGCGTGACGACGGCGTCGGCGATCACCCGGTCGAGCCGCCGCTTGAGGATCGGCGAATACCAATAGAAGTCGCGCGAGCGGCGGCGGACCCGCTGCGGCTGGGTGTCGACGGGAAGGTCGGACAGCTCGGCGAGGCAGGCGTCGATCGACATGGCGTCCCTCGGGCTCGGGCCGGTCGCGTGCCCGGCCCCTCGGCGTGGTTCGCGGAACGGCGCGCAGCGTTCCCGGGCGAGCTCGTAGCGAAAGCCGTGCCGGCCGTCCAAGGCCCGGGCGAGCCGGGCGCCGGGCTCATCCGACCGCGACCTCGAGCGGCAGGCGGGAGAGGATCTCGGGGGCGCCGTCGCGGACGATCGCGGTCCGGCCCAGGGTCATCGCCCGGCCGCTCGGCGAATCGGCGAGGATCATGTGCAAGAAGACGACCATCCCGGGCTCCAGCACCACCGGGTTGTCGGCGTAGACCATGGGCCAGTCCATCCAGGAAGGGGCGTAGACGGCGCCGAGCGAGTAGCCACAGGCGTTGAGCCGGTGCGGCCGCAGCCCGTGCCGGTCGAAGGTGGTCGCGTGCGCCTCGAACACCTCGCCGAAGGTGTGTCCCGGGCGCAGCCGCTCCTCGCAGGCGGCCAGCGCCTCGCGGCATACCTCGAACATCCGCGCCTGCGCGGGATCCACCGCACCGATCAAAAGCGTGCGCATCAGGCAGGCATGGTATTGCCGCCAGACACCGGCGATCTCGAGCGTGAGCTGGTCGGTCGGGTCGAGCCGGCGGCGGCCCGAATGGTAGCGGCAGAGCAACGCCTCCCGCCCCGAGCCGATGATGAACGGGTTGGCCGGATAATCGCCGCCCGCTTCGAAGATCGCATCGTGCATGCGGGCGAGGATCACCCCCTCCTCGACCCCGGGCCGGGCGTGGGCGATCGCCGCCGCGAGGGCGGCATCGGCGAGTTCGCCGGCGCGCCGGACGTAGGCGAGCTCGGCCGGCGACTTGACGAGCCGCAGCCGGCTCACGAGCAGCGAGGCGTCGGCCGTGCGGAAGCGTCCCTCGAGAGCCGCTAAGAGCTTCTGGCCACGCGCCGCGGTGAGCCCGTGGGCGTCCCACTCGACCCCGAGCCGGCGGCCTTCGAGCCCCTTCTCGGCGAGGATCGCCGCCAGCTCCCGGGCAGGATCGGCGCCCTCGCGATCCACCCAGATGCGGATATCGGTCAGGATCGAGGTGAGCTGGGCCTGGCGCAGGTCGGGGGCACGGGTGAGCAGGACGAGATCGCCCGACCCGCTCAAGAGCAGGCACTGGAAGAAACAGAAGCCGAAGCTGTCGTAGCCGGTGAGCCAGTACATGCTCTCCTGCTTGAACAGGAGTAGCCCGTCGAGCCCGGCCTCGGCCATGGCGGCGAGCGTGCGGGCCTTGCGCGCGGCGAACTCGGCCTCGTCGAAATGCAGCATGGCGGCGGGCCTCCGGCTCTGCGAGAGAACGGCCGGGAGATAGCTCACGCCGACCCGGGCGGCCAACGCGGATCGGAGCACAGGTGGACGAAGGCCGACGCAACATCTTGGCAGCGATCGGGCTCGTCACCACGGGCGGCTTCCTGTTCGCGGTCATGAACGCGATCGTGAAGGCGCTGCTGGCCCGCTACCCCGTGCTCATGCTGCTTTGGGCGCGAACCTTCTTCCACGTCCTCTTCGTCGCGATCGCGATCCCGGCTGCCGTGACCGGTGCCTTGCGCACGCGCGAGCCCAAGATCCAGCTCGCCCGCTCGATCCTTCTCGGCGCGAGCACGCTCCTCAACTTCACCGCGCTCCTCTACCTGCCGCTCGGCGACGTCGCGGCGATCACCTTCCTCTCGCCGATCCTGGTCGCGGCGATCGCCCTCGTCGTGTTGCGCGAGCGGGTGAGCTCGGTGCGCTGGGCGGCGATCGGCACGGGCTTTTTGGGCGCGCTCTTGATCGTCCGGCCGACCGGGTCGGGTATCGGCCCCGGTGCCGTGCTCGCCCTCGGCTGTGCCACGGCCTACGCGATCTACCAGATCAGCACCCGCATGGTACGCGAAGCCGAACCCTTGGTCTCGCTCCTCTTCAGCGGTCTCGCGGGCGCCGTGCTCTTCACCCTGCTCCTGCCCTGGGGCTGGCGCACGCCGACCCTGGTCGACCTCGCGCTCATGGCCGCGACCGGTGTGCTCGGTGCCTTCGGCCATCTCATGATCATCCTCGCCCTGCGGCGGGGCGAGGCTTCGCGGGTGAGCCCCTTCAATTATCTCCAGCTGGTCTGGGCGATGACCGCGAGCTACGTCGTGTTCGGCGACGTGCCCGCGCCCGCGACCCTGCTCGGTGCCGCGATCATCGTCGCAAGCGGGCTCTGGCTCTACCGTTTGGACGTCGCCGAGCTCGCCCGGCGCGGTGCCGGCAGCCGCTGAAGCCGCCGCCGGGACGGACCGGGAGAAGGTGCCGCGATGGCCTTCTGGTTGCTCAAGACCGAGCCCGCCGACTACAGCTTCGAGCGCCTGCTGGAAGAGGGGGCGACCGACTGGACCGGCGTCCGCAACCATCAGGCGGCCCGCAACCTGCGCAGCATGCAAGCCGGCGAGCGGGCCTTCTTCTACCGCTCGGTGGTCGACCCGGCGATCGTCGGGATCGTCCGGATCACCCGCGCGTGGCAGCCCGACCCGAGCGACCCGCGCTGGCCGGCCGTGCGGGTCGAGCCGGAGTGCCGCGTTCCGCGCGAGGTGCCGCTGCGCGCCATCAAGGCCGAGCCGCGCCTCGCCGATCTCGCCCTGGTCCGCCAGTCGCGTCTCTCGGTCGTGCCGGTGAGCGAGACGCATTGGCGGATCCTCTGCGCGATGGCCGGGCTCGAAGGCTGAGCGGGTGCGACGCACCCGCCCGCGCCCGGGGCCGGCCGGCCGCGGCGGCAGCACCAGGGCGTCGCCCGGGACCTCCTTGGGCGGCAGGGCCGGCTGCGGCAGCGGGTAGACCTTGGGTTCCCGATCGTCGAGCGAGGACTCGAACGGGTGCCGCATCGCCACGGCGGTGCCGCTCTTCTCCGCGGCCCGCGAAGCCTCCTGCAGTTGCCGGGCGAGCGGCAGGCTCCAGGGCAGGCGGTAGGCGCGCGGATCGTCGACCCCGGGCAGGCGCAACCACAGATGGATCGCGCGACCTTCGTCGAGCTCGAAGGCGAGCACCACCGCCTCCGCCGCCCGGGCGTGCAACCACTCGTCGCGCACGGGCTTCGGCCGACCGGGCAGGTCGGCGAGCGCGACGTAGCCGAGCGGCAACAGGAGCGCGGCGAGCGAGAGGGCGGCGAGCTTGGCCGCCGGCCTGCGCTGCGCCCAGACGGTGAGCGAGGCGAGCCCGCCCGCGAGCAGGGCGAGGCCGGCGAAGAGGGGCACGAAGCTGCTCACGACGGCCTCCGCGCACGCAGGGGGACCTCGAGATCGTGGACGCTGCCGGCCACGAGCCCGCCGCGCTCGTCGAGGCGGAAGCGGAACACGGTCCGCTCCTCGCCCTCGCGGCCGAGCTCGACCGTTCGCGCCAAGAGTTGCCGGGCGCTCTCGCGGACCGACGGTTTGACGCTCGCCACCACGGTGACCGGGATCGGCAGGCTCTGCCCGTTGTTCCGGTAGAGATGGACGTTGACGACGTACTCGCCGGACACGATGCCGCGCGAATAGGCGACCTCGTAATTGAGGCCCGAGACGTCGCCGCGATGGCCCAGATCGTCGCGCAGCAGGTTGAACAACCGGCCGCCCTTGTTCGAGTAGCCGACCGGCACGTCGCCCGGTCCCTGGACCCAGAGGTCGACGTCGGCGTCGATCGGGTCCGGCCAACGCAGCTCGACCACGACGTTGCCGGGCGGCTCGAGGCCGTCGGGGCGCGGCACGGCCTTTGCCGGGTTGATGTGCGGCAGGATCAGGATCACACAGACCACGAAGCCCGCGAGGGCGAGGGTGATCAGGTCGCGGAAGACGATCGCGCCGTCCGGATCCTCGTCGAGGTCAGGCGCGAGCATCGGCTTCGCTCCGCTCGACCAGTTGGGCGTAGAGATGCGCGGCCCCGCTCTCGAGCAGCCGACAGTTCAACGTGAGCCAGATGTTGAGGAGCGAGCCGGCGAGGGTCGTGTAGAGAGCGACCGCCATGCCGTCGAGCAGCTTCGAGACCATGGGGCCGATCGCCGCCGGGTCGCCGACCGTCGCCGGGTCGATCCCGCCGAGCGCGCGGATGAAGCCGACGACCGTGCCGATCAGGCCCAAGAGCACGAGCAAGCTCGCCACGTAACGGAGGACCGACAAGCGTTGCTGCAGCTTGAGCCGGAGGAGCGCGGCGAGCGCCGCGCGGGTGGCCCCGTCGCGACCGGCGGTGGCGGCGAGGAACCAGAAGGCCTTGGAGCCCGGCCGGGGGGTTCCCTCGCGCACCGCGTTGAGCTCGTGGCTCAAGCGCCAGGCGCGCCCTGCGGCCATCGCGAGCCCGACCGCGAAGACGAGCACGATGAGCTTGACCAGGTGCTGCCCGTCGGTCTCGAACATCGCCGCGAGCCAGCCCTGTGCGGCGGCCGCCGCGGCGAGCGCGCCGGCCAAGAGGTTCAAGAGGGCGAAGCGGAAGAGGAGGAGCCAGCGTCGGCCGAGCTCGCGACCGACCCCGACCCAGTCGGCGAGGCCGGGCCACTCGAAGCCCGCCCCGCGCGCTGCCACGGCCTCGACACGTGCCATCGCGGAACTCCCTTGCGGAACCGCCGCCGCCCGCGCGCACCTCACGGCGCGGTCGGTCGGTTGCGCGATCCCATCTTGCGACCGCAACCTTGCGGAAAGGTTAACGCCACCCGTCCGCGCTTCAGTTGATATTCCGTTCCGCACGCCGAAGAAAGACTTTTCGCCTACAAAACGGATAAAAACCGAAGAATCTCTTCGACGTCCTGGCGCCAGGATCCCGGTCTGCACACACCCGCGCGGCCGGCGCATCACGCTCGGCCACGAACGCGTCGCGTCCGCTCTCGAAGAGGTTTGCAACCGAAAAGCTTCATGATAAGCGCCCGCGACACGCGAAGCGTGCAAGGGGAGCGTTCGATGACCCTCGACGAGCTGAGCGCAGCGGTCGCCCAATCCACGGGCTTGACCAAGGCCAAGGCTTCGGAGGCGGTGCACGCCGTGCTCGGCGGCATCCAGGAGGCGCTCAAGCGCGGCGACCGGGTGGCGATCGCCGGCTTCGGCGTGTTCGAGGTGGCCCACCGGGCCGCCCGCGAGGGCCGCAACCCGCAGACCGGCGAGCCGATCACGATCAAGGCCAGCCGCTCGGTCCGTTTCAAAGCCGGCAAGAACCTGCGCGACGCGGTCAACGGCTGAGCCGGCCCGGGCGCGCGAGGCGGGGCCGCGGTCGGCTCGACCACGGCCCTTTTTCTTGCCGGTTACTCGCGCTCGTCTTGAGAGACGGGTGCACGGATCGGCCGGATCGAGCGAGCACCCCGGTGCGCAGGAAGCGCGAGGGACTCGCCGCGCGCCGCACCCGGTCCTAGGCTCCCGGTCGACACCCGGCCGATCGGCGGCCGGGTGCACCGACCGACCGGAGCCGGATGCGCGATCTCCTCCTCACGACGATCGTCGCGGCCCTCGCCTCGGCCGCCCTCGTCCGCCCGCACCTCGGCCTGTTGGGCTATGTGTGGGTCTCGCTCATGGCCCCGCACCGGCTCACGTTCGGCTTCGCCCAGGAGGCCCCCTGGGCGATGCTGCTGTTCGTCGTGACCCTCTTCCGCTGGCTCGCCTCGGGCGAGCGCAAGCTGCCGCTCTGGGGGCCGCTTTCGACCCTCCTCCTGCTGTTCGGCGCGCTCGCCGTCGTCTCGACGAGCCAGGCCCTCGCCCCCGAGCTCGCGGTCGAGAAGCGCGACGCCCTGCTCAAGATCTTGGCCGCCCTCTTCCTCACGACGGCCTTGATCGACCGCCCCGAACGGCTCCGCCTCCTGGTCTGGGTCGTCACCCTCTCGATCGCCTTCTACAGCATCAAGGGCGGCCTCTTCGTGCTCGCCACCGCCGGTGCCCACCAGGTGCTCGGCCCGAGCCCGAGCCTCATGGCCGACAACAACGGCATCGCCCTCGCGCTCGTCATGGTCCTGCCGCTCCTCCACCATCTCTACGAGACGAGCCGCCCCTTCTGGCTGCGCGCCCTGCTGATCGGCGCCGGCGGGCTCACCGTGCTCGCCGTGCTCGGCACCTGGTCACGCGGCGGCCTCCTCGCGCTCCTGGCCATGGCCGCGGTGCTCTGGTGGCGCTCGAGGGCCAAGCTACCGCTCGCGCTTTTGGGCGGAGCCGCGGCCTTGGCGCTCGCGCTCGTGATGCCCGATGCCTGGTACGCCAAGATGGGCACGATCGACGAATACGAGGTCGACGCCTCGGCCCAGCTGCGCTTCACCGCTTGGGCCTACGCCATCGAGGTGGCCCTCGCCCATCCCTGGCTCGGCGGCGGCTTCCGGGTCTTCGTACTCAACCGGATCCGCCACGGCGCCGGCGGCCATTCCGACTATCTCAACGCCCACAGCATCTATTTCGAGGTGCTGGGCGAGCTCGGCTTCCTCGGCCTCGCCCTGTTCCTCGCGATCCTCCTGGGCGCCCTGCTCACCGCCGGCCGGCTCATGCGGGTCGAGCGGGACCGGCCGGACCTGCACGACCTCGCCCGGCTCGGGGCGGCCGTGCAGGTGAGCCTCGTCGGCTACGCGGTCGGCGGAGCGCTCCTCAACATGGCGCTGTTCGAGCTCTTCTATCATCTCCTCGCGATCCTGATCGTGGCCGACCGGCTGGCCCGCACGGCACCGGCGCCCTCCGCCGCGGCCACCGCCGAGGCGGTCCTCGACCGGCGCGAGTTCGCTCGCCGGCTCCTCGCCGGAACTTGGCGCGGGAACGAGGGCGAGGGCAGCCCCGGTCGGGCCTGAGCAGGGCCTTGCCGGCGGGCCGCTCCGGCGAGCACATTCGAGGCCGGGTCGACCGATCCCGGGCACCCGGCGACGGTCGCGGCACGGGACTTGCTCGTGCTCGGGGCGTTGCCGCGTTGGCCCACACGGCAGGCGTGGCGCGCGGCGGGCGAGCGGTCGGCGGGCCCAGGGGTGCCCGTGGCGGCCTTCGGGAGGGAACGGGAATGGACCAGCGTTCGGGAAAGAGGAAGAGTCGGGGGGCGGCCTTCGGGCTCGCCGGCGCGGTGGCCCTGCTGCTCGCGGCCGCGAGCGCCGCGGCGGCCGACAAGGTGACCTTCGGCACCAATTGGAAAGCGCAAGCCGAGCACGGCGGCTATTACCAAGCGGTGGCCGACGGTACCTACGCCCGCTACGGGCTCGAGGTCACGATCCGTCCGGGCGGCCCGCAGGTCAACCACAGCCAGCTCCTGGCGGCCGGCCGGATCGACTTCAACATGGGCGCCAACCTGTTCGGCCAGTTCAATTTCATCCAGAACAAGGTGCCGGTCGTGACCGTCGCCGCGATCTTCCAGAAAGAGCCTCAGATCTTGATGGCTCATCCGGACAGCGGCATCCGCACCCTCGCCGACCTCAAGGGCCGGACGATCTTCGTCTCGAGCGACGGGCGGCTGACCTATTGGCTCTGGCTCAAGCAGGTCTACGGCCTCGACGATTCCCAGCTCAAGCCCTACACCTTCAACCCGGCGCCGTTCCTGGCCGACAAGAACAGCGTGCAGCAGGGCTACGTGACCTCCGAGCCTTTCGCGATCCGCAAGCAGGGCGGCTTCGACCCGATCGTGCTCGTGATGGCCGATGCCGGCTACGACACCTATTCGACGACCATCGAGACCTCGGCCAAGCTCGTCAAAGAGAACCCCGACCTCGTCCAGCGCTTCGTCAACGCCACGATCGAAGGCTGGTACAACTATCTCTACGGTGACAACACGAAGGCCAACGAGCTCATCAAGAAGGACAATCCCGAGATGGGCGACGACCAGATCGCCTACTCGATCGAGGAGATGAAGAAGTACGGCATCGTCGATTCGGGTGACGCCTTGACGCTCGGGATCGGCGCGATGACCAAGGAGCGCTGGAAAAGCTTCTTCGAGAAGGCGGTCGGCTGGGGCGTCTATCCCCCGAGCCTGCCCTACGAGGAGGGTTACACCTTGCAGTTCGTCAACAAAGGCCACGGCCTCGATCTCAAGAAGAGGCTCACCGGCCAGTGAGCCTCGCCGTCGCGCCGCGCGCCGACACGGCACTCCCCGGACGGGGGGAAGCTTCGGGTCCCCTCGTCCGGCTCGAGGCCGTGAGCAAGACCTTCGCCAACGGGACCGTCGCTCTCGCCGGCCTCGACCTGGTGATCGGTCGGCACGAATTCGTGAGCCTCTTGGGCCCCTCGGGCTGCGGCAAGAGCACCGCGCTTCGGCTCATCGCCGGGCTCGCCCGACCGACCAGCGGGCGGATCCGAGGTCCCGAGGGCGCGGCGCGCGGGGCCGTGGGCTTCGTCTTCCAAGAGCCTACGCTCATGCCCTGGGCGACCGTCTTCGACAATGTCTGGCTGCCACTGCGGCTCCAGGGGCTCGGCCGGCGGCAGGCCGAGGGGAGGGTCGCCGAGGCGCTCGCCATGGTCGGCCTCGCCGAGTTCGCGCGCGCTTATCCGCGCGAGCTCTCGGGCGGGATGAAGATGCGCGTCTCGATCGCCCGGGCGCTCGTCACCCGGCCGAGCCTCCTCTTGATGGACGAGCCCTTCGCCGCCCTCGACGAGATCACCCGACTCAAGCTCAACGACGAGCTCCTCGCACTCTGGCGGGCGCAGAGCTGGACCGTCGTGTTCGTCACCCACTCGGTCTACGAATCGGTCTACCTCTCGACCCGGATCGTGGTCATGGCGCCGCGGCCCGGGCGGGTGGTGGCCGACCTGCCGATCGAGGCACCCTGGCCGCGCGACGAGGCCTTCCGCACCTCGCCCGCCTACAACGCGCTCTGCCGGCGGGTCTCGGCCGAGCTGCACCGAGCGATGGGGAGCTGAGCCGCATGGCGAGCGCGCTCGAGCCCGCCACGGCGGGCCTGCCCGCTGCCGCCGACCCGGCCGAGCGCGCGCCGGGCGACGACCGGCTCGCCCGCATCCTCGCCCCAGCGCTCATCGCGGTCCTGGTCGTGGTCGGCTGGGAAGCGATCGTCCGGCTCCACGAAATCCCGCACTACATCCTGCCCGGGCCGAGCCTGGTCGCCCGCGAGCTCGTCGAATCCTGGCCGATCCTCTGGCCGTCGCTCTTGATCACCGTGAAGATCGCGGGCCTCGCGCTGCTCGCCGCGGTCGTGGGCGGTGTCGGGCTCGCCCTCCTCTGCTCGATTTCCAAATGGATCGAGCTCTCGCTCTTCCCCTACGCGGTCGTCCTCCAGGTCACCCCCGTCGTCTCGATCGCACCCTTGATCTTGATCTACGTCGACGAGCCCCTCACCGCCGTGGTGCTCTGCGCCTGGATCGTCGCCTTCTTCCCGATCCTGTCGAACACCATGCTGGGGCTCGCCTCGGCCGACCACAATTTGCGCGACCTGTTCGAGCTCTACGGCGCCTCCCGCTGGCAGCAGCTCCTGCTCCTGCGCCTGCCGACCGCGCTACCCTATTTCCTGGGCGGGCTCAGGATCGCCGGTGGCCTGGCCTTGATCGGCGCCGTGGTCGCCGAATACGTGGCCGGCACCGCCGGCACCGGCACCGGCCTCGCCTTCCGCGTCCTCGAGGCGCAGTACCGGCTCAACATCCCGCGCATGTTCGCGGGCCTCCTCCTCCTGGCGCTCACCGGCGTCGCGATCTACCTGCTGTTCGGCGCCCTCTCGCACCTCCTGCTGCACCGCTGGCACGAGAGCGCCGTGCGCCGCGAGCGCTGAAGCCTCACCCTTCGCCGAGCGGGCCCGGACCGAGGCCGTCGAGCGGCAGCGTGACGAGCTCGCGCACGAGCAGGAGGAGCCGGTCGGCGACGTGCTCGAGGACCCGCCGGCCGAGCTCGGCCGTGGCGAGCCCGGCATCGCCCGCCGCGCCGGAAGCGTGGAGGTCCTGGGCCATCCAGCCGAAGCCCGAAGCACCGAGCCCCGCGAGGACCGGTGCCGCAGCGGCCCGCGCCCGGGTCACGGGATCGAACCGACCGATCCGCTCGCCGCGCACGAGATCGGGCCGGATCGCCTGGACGAGCGCGGTCTCGAGCGCTCCGCCGTGGATGCCGAAGCGCAGCTCCTCATCGGGCAGGATCCCTGCAGGCAAGCCGAGCTGCGGCCAGAGGCAGGTCACGACGAGCATGCCGTGGCGGATCCGCAGCTCGCGGGCGACGATCTGGGCGGTCGCGACTTGGCCGCCGTGACCGTTCAAGATCAACAGCTTCTTGAGCCCGGCGCGGGCCACCGAAGCACCGATCTCCATCCAGGCCGCCTCGAGCGTCCGAGCCGAGAGCGTGAGCGTGCCGGGAAAGTCGCGATGCTCGTCGGACTTGCCGAACGGGCAAACGGGCAGGACCAAAAGGCCGAGCCCCGGCTCGGCGCGGGCGAGCGCCGCCTCGGCCAAGGTCTCGACCAAGAGCGTGTCGACCGAAAGCGGCAGGTGCGGCCCGTGCTGTTCGACCGCGCCCACGGGCATGAGCACGACCGTCCGCTCGGGGTCGAGTTCGCGGAAATCCGGCCAGGCGAGTTCCGCCCACCGCGCCGGCAACCTCGTCACGACACCGTCCTTGTCCCGCGGTCCGCGCCTTGCTTAGCAGCCGCAACGGCCGCCGTCGCCGGGAGGAGCGCATGGACCCGATCTTCGCCGAGCTGCCCTTCGAGCGCTGCGTGCTCGGCCGTGTAAGCGTCCCCGCCTGCCTGGTCGAGGGCGCGATCGAGGGCGCCACGGCGGACCGCGACGGGCTCCTCCTCCTCGATCTCGAGCTCCGCGAGGGCCGCGTGGCGCAAATCGCGCCCGCGGGCTCCCTCCAGCCCGGCCTCGACCTCACGCGGCGGATGGTCTGGCCCTGCCCGGTCGACATCCACACCCATCTCGACAAGGGCCACATCTGGCCACGCGCCGCCAACCCGGACGGCACGTTCGGAAGTGCCCTCGAGACCGTGCGCGCCGATCGCGAGCGCCACTGGGGCGCTCCCGACGTCCGCGCGCGGATGGCCTTCGGTCTGCGCTGCGCCTTCGCGCAAGGCACCTGCGCGATCCGTACCCATCTCGACAGCATCCCGCCCCAGGCCGAAATCACGTGGCCGGTGTTCGCCGAGCTGCGCGCCGAATGGGCCGGTCGGGTCGCGCTGCAGGCCGTCTCCCTCGCGATGAGCGAACATTACCGCGGGCCCGAGGGCCGCGATCTCGCCGACCTCGTTGCCGCGCACGGCGGAATCCTCGGCCTCGTGCCGCTCGTGGGGCCCGAGCTCGATGCCGATCTCGACCGGTTCTTCGCCCTCGCGATCGAGCGGGGCCTCGAGATCGACTGCCACGTCGACGAGAGCCTCGACCCGGGTGCGCGGACCCTCGACCATCTGGCCCGCGCGGCCCTGCGCAACGGCTATCGCGGCCGGATCCTCGTGGGCCATTGCTGCTCGCTTTCCACCCGCGAGCCGGCCGAGGTCGCAGCCACGATCGACCTTTTGCTCGAGGCCGGGATCGGCGTGGTCTCGCTGCCGATGTGCAACCTCTACCTGCAGGACCGGGCCGTGGGCCGCACCCCGCGCCGGCGCGGCGTGACGCTCCTGCACGAGCTCGCCGCGGCCGGTGTCCCGGTCATGCTCGCCTCGGACAATTGCCGCGACCCCTTCTACGCCTACGGCGACCACGACCTCGTCGAGGTCTTCCGCGAAGGCGTGCGGATCGCCCATCTCGACCACCCGATCGGCCAGTGGCCCCGGGCGGTGAGCCGGACCCCGGCCGACTGGATGGGGCTCGCCTCGTCCGGCCGTCTGGTCGTGGGGGCCCCGGCCGACCTCGTGATCTTCGAGGGCCGGAACTGGAGCGAGGTGCTGAGCCGGCCCGAAAGCGGCCGCACCGTGCTGCGCGCCGGCCGCCCCATCGACCGGCGGCTCCCCTCTTACGCCGAGCTCGATTTTCTGTTCGCCTGAGCGGGGCCGAGGGCTCGGCTCCGACCCCGGAGGCGGCGGCGGGAGGCAACCGTGGACAAAGAGAAGATCAAGGAGTTCGCCGATCGGGTCTATCGCGACATGGCCGGAGCCATGGCGATCGGGATGGGCTATCTCGGCCACAAGACCGGCCTCTTCCGGGCCCTCGCCGATGGCCGGCCGACCACCGCCGAAGGCCTCGCCGAGCGGACCGGCCTCGTGCCGCGCTACGTCGAGGAATGGTGTGCCGGCATGGCGGCTGCCGGCTGGCTCGCGCACGATGCGGAGGCCGGCACCTTCCGCTTGCCCGAGGAGCACGCCTTCCTGCTCGCTTCCGAGGGCACCGACCATTTCATGGGCGGGCTGTTCCTGGCCGGCCCCTCGCTCCTCGCCCTGGCACCCCGCCTCGCCCGGGCCTTCCGCGAGGGTGGCGGCGTCCCGCCCGAGGCGTTCGACGCCGACTGGCTCGAGGCGGTCGACCTCATGAACGGCGGGGCCTACCGCGAGCGGCTCGCCTCCTACTGGCTCGCCCAGCTCCCCGAAGTGAAGGCGCGGCTCGAGGCGGGCGCTCGCGCGCTCGATCTCGGCTGCGGGGCCGGCGAGGCGGCGATCGCGCTCGCCCGCGCCTTCCCGGCGAGCCAGGTCCTGGGTGTCGACCCGGACGGCCGGGCGATCGAGCGGGCGCGCCGGGCGGGCGAGGCCGCCGGGCTTTCGAACCTCTCCTTCCTCGAGGGCACCGTCGAGGCGCTCCCGGCCGAGCCCCGCTTCGACCTCGTCCTCCTTTTGGACTGCCTGCACGATCTGGCCGCACCCGAAGAAACGCTCGCCGCGATCCGCAGGCGCCTCGCCCCGGGCGGGACGCTCTTCGTCATGGAGCCGCGGAGCGGAGATCGGATCGCCGACAACGCCAACCCCCTGGGTGTCACCTATTACGGCTTCAGCCTATTGCACTGCACGACGCAGTCGCTCGCCCGCGGCGGACCGGGGCTCGGCACCTGCGCGGGGCCGACGCGGATCGCCGAACTCCTGACCCGCGCCGGCTTCACCGGGGTGCGGCCGCTCCCGATCAAGAGCTTCACCAACATGTTCTTCGCCGCCTCGGCGTGAGCGCCGGAGGGGGTCCGGGGTCGGTACGTCGCCGCTCGGGGCGGCGAGCCGCGTGAGGCCGGCCGAGCGTCTGCGCCGGCTCCTCCGCTTCCTCCTCCTGCTGCTGCTCGGGCTGCTCCTGCTGCCGCTGCCCGTGCTCCTCGCCTATCGCTGGGTCGATCCGCCGATCACGCCCTTGATGGCGATCCGCCGCGTGCAGGGTCACGGCCTCGACCACCGCCCCGTGCCGCTCGAGCGGATCGCCCCGGCGCTCCGCCGGGCGGTGATCGCCGCCGAGGACAATCGCTTCTGCGAGCATGTCGGCTTCGACCTTCCGGCCTTGCGCGGCGAACTTTCCCGCTTTCGGGCCGGCGAGCGGCCGCGCGGCGCGAGCACGATCACCCAGCAGACGGCCAAGAACCTCTTCTTGTGGCCGGGCCGCGATCCCGTGCGCAAGCTCTTGGAGTTCTGGCTCACCCCGCAGCTCGAGCTCGTGCTCGGCAAGCGGCGGATCCTCGAGCTCTATTTGAACGTCGTGGAATTCGGACCCGGCGTCTACGGCGCCGAGGCTGCCTCCCGGCACTGGTTCCGCAAGCGTGCGGCGGCCCTTTCCGAGCGCGAGGCCACAGCGCTCGCCACGATCCTGCCGGCCCCGCTCCTGCGCGACCCGACTCGCCGCACCCCCGCCCTCGAGCGGCGCATCCGCACCCTCGAGCGACGCGTCCGCGAGCTCGGCCCCCTGCTCGACTGCGCCCGCTGAGCCGCCCGCCGCGTCACCGCCGCCGTGCCCCGATCCGGCCTACCCGATCCGACTCGCGAGCAGCGCCTCCACGCGCTCCGCGAGCCCGGGCGTGTCGAGGTCGCGGTAGACGGTCCGGACGCGCACGCCGGGGATCGACAGGCCGAGCAGGCGGGCGGCGTCGATGGGTGTCGCGACGACCAGGAGGTCGGGCGCTGCGGCCTCGATCGTCGCCCGCAGGGCCGCCCGCTGCGCCACGTCGTAGCCCACGGCCGGCAGCACCGTGCCGAGATGCGGATAGTCCTGCCAGAGCCGATCGAGCGGCGGTCGGGCGAACGGCCGGGGGTCGAGGATCACGGCACCCGTTTCCCGGGCGAAGGCGAAGCCGGCGCCGTGCGGCAGGCCGCCGTGGGTGAGGGTCGGACCGTCCTCGAGGACGAGCACCCGCCGGCCGGCGAGCTCGGTGGCCGGCCGATCGGCCTCGATCCGCGAGGCGGCGCGCAGGATCTCGGCGCGCGCTGCGAGGGCGCGAGCTTCGGCCACCACCGCCTCGACCTGCTCGGCCGGCGCGGCATCGGCCTTGCTCACGACCACGAGATCGGCGCTGCGGGCGCAGGCCTCACCCGGATGGAAGAGGCTCGCCTGTCCCGGCCGGAGCGCGTCGAACAGGCAGACGAGCACGTCCGGGCGGAAGAACGGCAGGTCGTTGTTGCCGCCGTCCCAGAGCAGGAGGTCGGCCTCCGCCTCGGCGGCCGCGAGGACCGCGGCATAGTCGACGCCGGCGAACACCACGAGCCCCGCCTCGAGATGGGCCTCGAACTCCTCCCGCTCCTCGATCGTGCAGCCGGCCCGGTCGAGGTCGGCGAGGGCCGCGAAGCGCTGCACCCGCTGGGCCACGAGGTCGCCATAGGCCATCGGGTGACGGACGACCACGACCCGCCGGTCGGGACGGGCGAGCGCTTGCGCGAGGTGCCGAGTGGTCTGCGACTTGCCGCAGCCCGTTCGGATCGCGGTGACCGCGACCACCGGCCGCCGCGCCTCGAGCATCGTCCGGTTCGGTCCCACGAGCCAGAAATCGGCGCCCGCCGCGAGGGCACGGGAAGCCGCGTGCATGACCTCGAGGTGGGCCACGTCGCTGTAGGCGAACACCACCCGATCGATCTTCCGGCGCTGGGCGAGCGCCTCGAGCTCGCCTTCGCCCACGATCGGGATGCCTTCGGGATAGAACGGGCCCGCGAGTTCCGCGGGATAGCGCCGGCCGGCAAGGCCCGGGATCTGCGCCGCCGCGAACGCCACGACCTCGCTTGTCGGGTCGTCGCGGAACACCATGTTGAAGACGTGAAAGTCGCGCCCTCCGGCGCCCAGGATCACGGTCGCGGTGCGACGGGTGCTCAAGGCTTCCTCCCGATCCGCTCGCGAGCCTAGCGGATGAGACCCTCGGGCGACACACGCCTTCTCGTGTTCCTCGCGAAGAACGCGGCGATCGGCGTGCTCGTCGGGTGGATGCTGCTGGGCGCGCTCCTCTGGTTCGACGTCGCCCGGCTCGGCGAGCTCCTGCTCGCTTCGGAGCACGGCGTCCTCACGCTGCTCTTGGCGATGGCCGGCTTCGCCGTGACCTTCGGCAGCCTGGCGATGGGCACCGCGATCTTCCTGTTGCCGCGCGAGTGACAGCGAGCCCGCGATCGGACGGGGCGCGACGCTCCGCGCTCTGGCGTTCGCTCCGCCCTCGACCTATATTCACGCCGTTCGGGCGGTGATCGGCGAATCTACTATCTTTTGACGTAGAAAGCCGACGCCGCGGGGGACCGGCCATGGGTCTGGAGCTTCTCGTCGATCGCCTGGGAGAGCCCACCACAGCCGTCCTGGGCGGTCTCCTGATCGGCCTTTTGTTCGGGGCCATGGCCCAGCGCTCCCGCTTCTGCCTGCGCTCGGCCGTGATCGAGTTCGCCGAGGGCCGGCTCGGACCCAAAGTCGCGGTCTGGCTCCTCGCCTTCGGTGCCGCGGTGGCGTTCACCCAGCTCCTGGTCCTCGCGGGCGCGGCCGATCTCTCGCAAGCGCGCCAGCTCGCCCCGCGCGCGAGCCTTTCGGGGGCGATCCTCGGCGGGCTCCTGGTCGGCTCCGGCATGATCTTGACCCGAGGCTGCCCCTCCCGGCTCCTCGTGCTCTCGGCCAACGGCAATCTCCGCGCCCTCCTCTCGGGGTTGGTGTTCGCGGTCGTGGCGCAAGCCTCGCTGCGCGGTGCACTCGCGCCGTTGCGCGAGGAACTCGCCGGGCTCTGGTCGATCGACGGCCCGGAGGTCACGGATCTCCTGGCCCTGCTCCGGCTCGAGCGGCCGGCCGGGCTCTTGGTCGGGCTCGCGGCACTCCTCGTTGCCGCGCTCGTCGGGCTCCGGCATCGGATCGGACCCTGGGCCTGGATCGGTGGTGTGGGGGTCGGGGCGACGGTGGCGGCGGCCTGGTGGTTCACCTCGAGCCTCGCCGCCACCTCTTTCGAGCCGGTGGCGGTCAAGAGCATCAGCTTCAGTGGCCCCTCCGCCGACATGCTGATGCTGTTCCTCGCCCCCGCGACCCAGAGCCTCGACTTCGACGTGGGCCTCGTGCCCGGGGTGGTCGCGGGCTCGTTCCTCGCCGCACTTCTGGCGCGCGAGCTGAAGCTCGAGGGCTTCGAGGGCGGCCGGAGCATGCGCCGCTACATCGCCGGGGCAGCGATGATGGGCTTCGGTGCCATGCTGGCCGGCGGCTGCGCCGTGGGCGCCGGTGTTTCGGGTGGTGCGGTGTTCGCGACGGCCGCCTGGCTCGCCCTCTTCTGCGCGTGGCTCGGCGCCGGAGCGACGCATTGGCTCGTCGACCGCGAGCGGGTGCCGGCTGCTGGTCTGGCGCTCGTCGCCCGCTGAGCCCCCGCGAGCCCCTCTCGCGCCCTGCCAGACTGTTGCAGGATGGCCACGCGGCGAAGCCGCGCGGCAACAGGTCGCAGTCAGCGCAAGAATCGCGCCACGCTATCCTGACGCGGAACCGGAACGTCCGGTCGGGAGGAACGCATGGCCAAGGACAAAGTCGTCGGGGCGAAGGGCAAGAAGACCATCCCCGACGGGATCGTCGACAATCCGTTGCTCGTGGAGGCAGTGGCGCTTTCCAACGACGCTATTTCGACAGCGCCTTCTACACGGTGAAGGATTCCTTCCTCGGCACCGCGCCGATGCGCGGCTGGGTGCCGCTGGACGTTCCCGGGATCGCCCCGAACGGCGTCCAGCTCGTCGATCTCTCGCCCCTCGCACCCGAGGCCCTGCGGCCGATCACCTCGGCCGCGCACGTCTACGTGGGCGAACTCGAGGGAGCGAAGACCCTGGCGATCGCCTTCCGCGGCACCGACGAGGGCGACCGCGAGTTCGCCTTCCAAGGCGGTCGCGATCCGGCCACCGGCGCGTTCGGCTGGGACGCCTACGCCGCGGCGCACGCGCCTTTGGTCGTGGCCGCGCTGCAATACGCCGGGAATCCCGCGAACGGGATCGAGCGGATCCTGCTGACCGGCCACAGCCTGGGCGGGATCATCGCCGAGCAGCTGACCCACGCGGTCGTGGCGCCTACGCCCTTCGCGGCGATCACCCAGACGATCACTTCGGCCAGCCGGGCTCGCGCGGGACGAGCGGCTTCGCCGACATGCTGCACGTCGTGCACAGCGACGATTTCGTCGCGCGTCTGTCGGACTTGAGCCCGCTCTTCGCCTTCTTCGGCGTGGCGCGCGAGGGGGTCGACGCGGTCGTGAGCCGACCCGAGGCGAGCTTGCCGCCCTTCCAGCCGAGCGATCTCGACACGCCCGAGGAGATCCCGGCCGCGGCCCTCGATCCGACACTCAAGATCGAGCACCAATTCGCGGTCTACGGCGACACGGCCCTCCTCCTCGCCGAGGCCGAGCGGATCGTGCCGGGGGTGGAGGACCGTCTCGGCGAGCCCGAGCGGTGGCTCGCCCTGCCCGAGGACACCCGCTTCGTGCTCGGCAGCGCCAAGGGCGACCTGCTCGAGGCCACGGGCGGCGCGTTCGAGGTCGTTCTCGGCGGCCGCGGTGCCGATCGGCTGGTCGGCAACGACCAGGCCAACAGGCTGGGCGGTGGCGCCGGTCCCGACCGGCTCAAGGGTGGCGCGGGCAACGACATCCTGGACGGCGGCGCCGGCCTCGACCTGGTCGACGGCGGGGCGGGCGACGATCGGATCTTCGTGAGCCGCGGGTTCGACACGATCCGGGGTGGGGCCGGCACCGACACCGCGGTGCTCCCGGGTGATCCCGGCGATTTCCGGATCCGGGTCCTGGGCGACACGGCGATCGTGCGCGAGCGGGGTGTCGGCCAGCTCGCCATCTTGCGTGATGTCGAGCTCCTCGAGTTCGCCGACGGCAGCACGGTCCCGATCGCCGAGGCGGCCGGCGCCCCGGGCTGGGTCCGGCTCGACAGTCTCCTGGCGTCCGACCCCGCGATCGTCTGAGTCCGCGGCGGGTCCCGGCGGTGCCGGGAAGGGTCAGACCTTGCCCTTCCAGGGCACCGCCAGGGCCTCGATCCGCCGCATGAGCAGATCGAACGCCCAGGCGATCGCGCCGATGATCACGATCCCCATGATCACGACCTCGGTGACGAGGAACTCGGCCGCGTTCCAGACCATCGAGCCGAGCCCCGCCTTGGCCGCGACGATCTCGGCCGCGACCAGCGTCGTCCAGCCGAAGCCTATGCCGATCCGCATGCCCGTGAGGATCTCGGGTAGGGCCGCCGGCAGGATCACGTGGAGGACCACCTGGCCGCGGCTCGCCCCCATCGAATAGGCGGCGTGGATCTGCTCGATCGCCACGCTCTTGACGCCGGCCCGGGCGGAGAGCGCCATCGGCGCGAAGATCGCGAGGTAGATCAAGACGATCTTCTGCAGCTCCTCGATCCCGAACCAGATCACCGTCAAGGGCAGGTAGGCGAGCGGCGGGATCGGCCGGTAGAACTCGATCGGCGGGTCGAAGATCCCGCGCGCCCAGCGGTTGACGCCCATGGCGATCCCGATCGGGATCGCCGTCACGCAAGCGAGGGCGAAGGAGGCGAACACCCGCCAGAGGCTGGCGGCGGTGTGAGCCCAGAGGCTCACCCCGCCGAAGCCCTCCTCGAGGACCCGGAAGAAGCGCTGCACGACCGACTGCGGCGAGGGCAGGAAGAGCGGCTTGATCAGCCCGGCCGCCGTCACCGCCCACCAGAGGAAAAGCAGCCCGAGCACGGTGGCGAGGCTCACGAGCCCGCTTCGCCCCTCGCCCGGCGCGCCGTAAGCCTTGCCCGGGTCGGCCGGCCCGGCGCGCTGCCGGAACGGCCAGCGGACCGGCTCAGTCGCCACGCCCGCGTGCCCGCGGCTCGGCCGCGCGCTCGTCGCCGAAGATGATGTCGAGCACCCGCTCGCGCATCCGGATGAACTCGGGCATCGACTTGATCGCCCGGGCGTCGCGCCGCTCGAGCCAGCGCCGCGAGAAGTCGAGCTCCCACGTCTCGCGGATCCGCCCCGGCCGCGGCGACATGACGACGAGGCGGGTGGCGAGGAAGAGGGCCTCCTCGACACTGTGGGTGATGAAGAAAATCATTTTCCCCGTCTTCTGCCAGACCTCGAGGATCAGCTCCTGCATCGACTCGCGGGTCAAGGCGTCGAGGGCACCCAGGGGCTCGTCCATGAGCAGCATCGCCGGGTCGCTGGTGAGCGCCCGGGCCAGGCCGACCCGCTGCTGCATCCCGCCCGAGAGCTGGTAGATCTTGTGCCGGGCGAACTCCTCGAGGTGGACGAGGGCGAGGTTGCGCCGCGCCACCTCCTCGCGCTCCCGTCGGGGCACGCCCTGGAGCTTGAGGCCGAAGGCGACGTTGCCGAGCACGTCGAGCCAGGGCAGGAGGGCGTGGCGCTGGAACACCACGCCCCGATCGCGGCCCGGGCCGGTGATCGGCCGGCCGTCGAGCAGGACCTCGCCGGCGCTCGGCCGGATGAAGCCGGCCATGACGTTGAGGAGCGTGGTCTTGCCACAACCCGAGGCGCCGAGTGCGACGACGAGCTCGCCCGGGGCGATCGCGAGGTCGATCCGGTCGAGGGCGTGGACCGCCCGCCCGGCCGGCCCCGGATAGACGACGCTCACGCCGCGCGCCTCGAGCCCCGGCCGCGCGCGGGGCGCGGCCGGGGGAGGCTCCGGGCGGGCGTCCGTGGCGGCCCGTGCCCGCACTATTTGGCCAGCTTCATCGCCGCTTCGACGTAGGCCGGTGTCACGAACTTCGAATAGTCGGGGAGCACGGTGTCGATCCGGCCCTGCGCCTTGAGGAACTCGGCGGTGGCCGCGAGCGTGCGGGCGGCGCCGCTTTCCTTACCGCCACCCAGCCATTTCTTCGAGGCCTGCTCCTCGAGGGTCGGGAAGCCGTAGAGCGCGAGCGAGGGAGGCACGTCCGCGGGCTCACCGCCGAACAGGCTCACGAGGGCCTTGACCTCGGCCGAATCGGGCGTCCAGGCGGCCTTGTTCTTGCGGTAATGGTCGTCCGCCTCGGCGATGATCTTGACGAACTTGGCCATGAAGTCCTTGTTCTTCTCGGCCCACTCGCGGCTCGCCACGATCCCGTCGAAGGTGGGCTTGCCCTTCTCGGCGAGCACCGCGCTGTCGATCATCACCTGCCCGTTCCGCTTGATGCGGGCGAGCGCCGGGTCCCAGACATAGGCGGCATCGATGTCGCCGCGCTCCCAGGCGGCGGCGATCTGGTTGGGCTGCATGTTCAAGACCTCGACCCGCTTCGGGTCGATGCCCCACACCTCGAGGGCGACGAGCGTGTGGAAATGCGCCGTCGAGACGAACGGTGTGGCGATCTTCTTGCCGATCAGCGTGTTGGGATCCTTGGGATCGATCCCCGAGCCGTTGCGTACGACGAGCGCCTCGGAGGCGGCGATGTCGTCGAGGATCCAGAACAGCACGACGTCGACACCGCGGCTCACCGTGGCGGTGATCGGGCTCGAGCCCATGACGCCGATCTGCACGTCGCCCGAGGCCATCGCCGTCGAGACCTTGGCGCCGCTGTCGAACTTCACCCACTTGATGCTGTAGCCGGTCTCCTTCTCGAACCGGCCCTGGGTGATCGGCACCCCCCACGGGCTGTAGATCAGCTGGTAGCCGATCGTCACTTCCTTGGCGGCGGCGCTGCCGGCTCCCCACAGGGCCAGCACGCCCAAAAGCGCGCCCGCGATCCTTTTCGACGGCATCGTCGTTCGCCTCCCTCGTCGACCCGCCGTGGCCGGTCCGGGCCCCGGCGGACATGGCCCGACCCCTCGACACGCTTTCGATCCTGCCGGCCGGACACGGCTTTGTAAACCGAAAGCCGGTCCAAAGCGGGTCGGCCCCGCCGCCCCCTGAGGCGATGCATCCCGATATGTCGGCGCCGCTCGCAACGGCGACCCGAAAGAGTTCGTTCATCGCAGCAGCCGATCCTGCCCGGGCGCGAGAGGGTGTCCGAAACGGGAGAGCGCGCCGTGCGCAGCAGGATCTGGGGCCTCGTGGTGGCCTCCAACCTCTTGGCCGCCGCTTCGGCCACCCACGCTGCCGAGCTCGGCTTGTTCGGCACCCGCGAGTTCCGCGCCGCCTCGCTCGCCGCTTTGCCGCAATGGCGCGGCGTGCTCGAGCGGGTCGAGGCCGAACGGCCGCGCTGGCGGGAATGCGCGCTCGACCCCGCCCGCTGCCCGGGCCGCGGTGCCGCCGCCTGGCGAGCCCTCATCAAATCCCTCGAAGGTGCCCCGCTCGTCGAGCAGCTGCATGCTGTGAACCGCTTCGCCAACCAGTACCGTTACAAGCCCGACGAGCAGAATTGGGGGAAGAGCGACCATTGGGCCACGCCGCTCGAGTTCCTCGCCCGCTCGGGGGATTGCGAGGACTACGCGATCTTCAAATATCTCTCGCTGCGCGAGCTCGGTGTGCCGGCCGACCGGCTGCGCCTCGTGGTCCTCAAGGACACGCTGCGCGATCTGGCGCACGCCGTCCTCGCGGTGCGTGACGACGAGGGGCAGATCTGGATCCTCGACAACGTGACGAACGCCGTCTTGCGCCACGACCGCCTCGGTCACTACGTCCCCTACTACTCGGTCAACGAGGAAGCACGCTGGGCGCACGTGGGCAGCAACAGCACGCTCACGGCGCGGATCGACCCCCGCCTGTTGCTCGGTGGTGGCCGGACCGGGACGGGCGCGCCGTGATCGCCGCCGCCCCGAGCCCGGCAGCGCCGTTGCCGCTCGAGCGCCGGCGCGGTCGGCCATCCGGTAAGCTCGCCGCCCTGCTGCTCGCGGGCGCTGCGGCCCTGGCCCTCGCCACGGGCTGCGAGCGGCTGATCGCCGAGCGGCGGGCGGCCGAACTCGCCGGGCTCGAGGCCCGGCTCGCGGCCCTCGCCGCCGGCCGCGCCGAGGTCCTGGCGACCTGGGTCGAGGGCCTCCAGGGGCTGGCGGGCCGGCTCACCGGCTCGGAGATGGTCCGCCTGTTCGCCCACGAATCGGCGCTCGCCCGCGACGAGCCGGGGCTCGCAGCGGCCCTCGCCGAGCAAGCCCCCTACATGGCCCTCCTGCTCGAGGAGACGGCCCGCCAGAGCGGTCTCGTTTCGATCGGGCTCGTGAGCCGCGACGGCGAATGGCTCGTCGGCGACGGTGGTGCCGCGATGCCGGCCGAGTTGCGAGGGACCCTGGCCCGCAGCCTCGCGGTCGAGCCGCGCGGACCGCGTGGCTTCCTGCTCGACGGCGGGCCGAGCGGCCGGACCCTCGCGCTCGCCCTGCCGCTGCCCGCGCCCGAGGCTGCCGCCGGCGAGCCGTCGCGGGCGGCCGTCTTGCTGGTCGCCCCCGCCGGCGAGCGGCTCGCCCGGGTGCTCGGGCCCCAGCCGCTCGACGGCCCCGGCGTGGTCACCCGCCTCGAGGTGAGGCAGCCCGACGGCGGCCGCCTGGAGCTCGGACCGGCGGACGGCTCGACGGCGCTGGACGACCCGCGGGCACCCCGGGTCCGCGCTTCGGTCCGCGGCTTGCCCTGGGCCGTCGTGCAGGAGGCGGACCCGGCCGTCGCCTTGGCGGCGCTCGACCGTTGGGCCTGGACGCTCCGCGGGCTGGCCGGCGGCCTGTCGCTCGCCACGGCAGCCCTCCTCCTCCTCCTGCTCGCCGCGCAGGCCGCCCGGCACGAGCGGGCGCGGGCGGCCGAGCAGGCGGCCCACGCCCGCAGGCTCGAGGCCGAGCGTCGGCTGCTCGACGAGATCACCGCCGCGGTGCCCGACGCGATCGCCCTCGAGGACGAGGAAGGGCGCCTCGTGTTCGCCAACCGGACCCTCGCCGCGTGGCTGGGCCACGGGCCCGCCGAATTGCTCGGCCGCCGGCTGGACGCGCTCCTGGAGCCCGCTGCGGCGGCGGCGCTCGCCGGGCTCGACCGCCGCGCCCGTGCCGCGGGCAGCGCGTTCGAGCCGGAGCTCGGCCTGCGGATCGGCGAGCGGGAGCGGATCGTCCACGCGGTCGCCCTTCTGTTGCCCGACGAGGCCGGCCGGCCGCGGCTGTTGCGTGTCCTGCGCGATCTGAGCGAGCTCGTGGCCGAGCGGCGGCGGGCCGAGCGGCGGCGCGAGCAGACCGTGGCGGCCTTGGTCCGCGCCGTCGAGCTCGCCGACCCGCACCTTCTGGGCCACAGCCGGGCCCTCGCCGATCTCGCCGAGCGGCTCGCCGTCCGCCTCGCCCTCGAGCCCGCCACGATCGCCACGGTGCGCCTCGCGGGCGAGCTCTCGCAGGTCGGCAAGATCTTCGTGCCGCGCGCGCTGCTCACCAAGGAGGGCCGCCACGACCCCGAGGAGCAGCGGCGGATGCGCGAGCATGTGGGGCACGCGCTCCGGGTGCTCGAGGGCGTGGAGTTCGACCTGCCGGTGGCCGAGGCGATCGCCCAGATGCACGAGCGGCTCGACGGCACGGGCTATCCGCGGGGTCTGGCGGGCGAGGCGATCGGCATGGCCGGCCGGGTGCTGGCGGTGGCCGACGTGTTCCTCGCCCGGACCCGTCCGCGCTCCTGGCGCGACGCGGCGCCGCCGGCCGAGGTTCTGGACGTGCTGCGCCGGAACGCGAGCCGCTACGATCCGCGGGTGGTGGCCGCGCTCGAGGCCGAGCTCGCCGCCACGGCCGCCGGCTAGCCGCGGAACACTTGGGCGAGACCGTCCAGCACATATTGTGCGGCGAGCGCGCCCAAAAGCAGGCCCAAGAGCCGCGAGGCGACCCCGATCAAGGTCGGCCCCATCGCCCGGGCGAGCCGGCCCGCCACCAGGAGCGCCGCCCAGGTGAGCGCCATGGTGGCGAGCACCGCCGCGAGCACGGCCGCCCGGCCGGCAACCGTGCCACCCAGCCGATCGGCCACGAGGATCGTCGTGGTGATCGCGGCCGGCCCGGCGATCAGCGGGATGCCGATCGGGAAGACCGCGAGATCGCCGCCCCGTCGGTCGTCCGCGAGCCCTTCGGCGCTGCCCGAGCGGCGCTGGCCGCGGCGCTCGAAGACCATCTCGAGGGCCAAGAGGAAGAGGAAGAGCCCGCCGGCCACGCGGAAGGCCGGCATGCCGATCCCGAGCCAAGCGAGCACCGCCTCGCCGGCGAGCGCGAAGAGCAAGAGCACGAGGCTCGCGAGCAGCACGGCACGGCGCGCGAGGGCCGCCCGCTCGGCCTCGCCGAGCCCCGGGGTGAGCGCCACGAAGATCGGCACGAGGCCCAAGGGATCGACGGTGACGAAGAGCGCCACCAGCGCCGTCCAGAGGGCCTCCAGCACCGGCGCTCGCTCAATAAGTCGCCCGGCCGCCCGACAAATCGAACACGGCACCCGTCGTGAACGAGTTCTCCGCCGAAACGAGCCAGGCGACCATCGCGGCGATCTCGCGGACCTCGACGAACCGGCCGCGCGGGATCTTCGAGAGCATGTATTGGATGTGCTGCTCGCTCATCTGCTCGAAGATCCGCGTGCGGGCGGCCGCCGGGGTGATGCAGTTGACCGCGATGTCGTAAGCCGCGAGCTCCTTGCCGAGCGATTTGGTGAGCGCGATGACCCCGGCCTTGGCGGCGCTGTAGGCGGCGGCGTTCGGGTTGCCCTCCTTGCCGGCGATCGAGGCCACGTTGACGATCCGGCCGAAATTGCGCGCGATCATCTGCGGCACGATCGCCTTGAGGCAGAGGAAGACGCCGGTGAGGTCGATGTCGAGGATCCGCTGCCACTCCTCGATCGGATAGTCGACCACGGGCATGGTCGGTCCGGCGATCCCGGCGTTGCAGACCAGGATGTCGATCCCGCCGAGTGCCGCCGTGGTCGCCCGGGTCGCCGCCTCCACCTCCGCCCAACGGGTGACGTCGACCGCCTCGACCAGGACGCGGCCGCGCCCCGCGAGCTCGCCGGCCGTCCGCTCGGCCTCGGCCCGGTCCTTGTCCCAGATCGCGACCGCGGCGCCCGACTCCAAGAACCGCTCGACGATCGCCCGGCCGATGCCCTGGGCACCGCCGGTCACCACCGCTCGGCGGCCTTCGAGATCGATCCGGTTCATCGGCGCCCCCCTCGCGCGCACCCGCCCCGGCCGGGAGATCGCACGCGGCGGGCGCCCCGGCAACCGAGCGCCGTGCGGGGCAGCTGCGACCGATCGGGCCACAGACGCGGGCCGACGGCGTCCGCAACCATAAGATGACTACTTTGGGCGCTTGAAAAACCCGGAGGCCTGCCGCACAACCCTTCCGACGCGCCATCGCGGTGAAGCGCGTCTCAACCAGCGCGAGAGAGGGGCGCATGCGAGGCACCCGGTCCGCGTCCCCTGGTGGTTTCCCCTCGACCCCGGTCCGCGGCCGAGGCGTATCATGAGCCCGGCCTCCGAGGGCGAGGCCGATGGCGGGCTCCTCGTGGTCGAGCGGCCGGGCGGGCGCGGGTACGCCGTGCGCCGCCGCGACCGCTTCGGCCGCCCGCTGCTCCGGGTCGAGCCCGCGCTGCTTTTCGCCGTGGGGGGTCTCGCGAGTGGTGTGGCGATCGGCGGCATGCTCGCGCTCGAACAGCTCGTCGAGGCGGGGCTCTTGCTGGCCGCCAGCCTGGGCTCGCTCGGTCTCGCGGTACGGCGACGGGGGGCGCGCTCGGCGGCGCTCGCCCCGCCGCCCGCCCCCGCGCCGCTGCCGATCGACCTGGTCGACGACCGCGACCCCCTGACCGGTCTGCCCGGTAAGCTCGCGATGCGGCTCGCCACGGGAGCGGTGCTGCGCGCCGGCGCGCCCGGCACCCGGGCCGCGCTCCTCGCCTTCGATCTCGATCGGCTCAAGGACGTCAACGCGTGCTGGGGCTACGCCACCGGCGACGAGGTGCTGCGGCGGATCGGCGAGCGCCTGACCGAGCTCGCCGGCGAGCGCGGCCGAGCCGCGCGGCTGGGTGGCGACCGCTTCGCCCTCCTCCTGCCCGATCTGCCGGATGCGGCGACCGCCCTCGAGCGGGCGAGGGAGGCGCTCGAGCAGCTCGGCCGGCCGCTCGAGGTGGCGGGTGTGGAGATCACGCCCTCCGCGACGATCGGGGTGGCCCTCCACCCCGACCACGGCAGCGGCTTCGACCAGCTCATGCGCTGCGCCGAGCTCGCGGTCGACGAAGCCAAGCGCGAGGGCGGCGGCCGGCTCTTGTTGTTCGAGCCGCGCATGGACGCCACGCTCAAGGCCCGCAAGGTCATGGAGCGCGAGCTGCGTCGGGCGCTCGAGACCGGCCAATTCACGGTCCACTACCAGCCGCAGTTCGACCTCGCGAGCAACGCCGTGGTGGCGTGCGAGGCGCTCATCCGCTGGCGTCACCCGGATCGCGGCCTGGTCCCGCCGATCGAGTTCGTGCCGATCGCCGAGAGCAACGGGCTGATCCGGCCGCTCGGTGCCTGGATCCTCGAAGAGGCTCTGGGTGCGGCTCGGCGCTGGCTCGATCTGGGGTGGCCCGTGCGCGTCGCGGTCAACGTCTCGGCCGCCCAGCTCCGCCAGCGCGACCTGCCGGCGCTTTTGCGCCGGCTGCTCGGCGAGACCGGCGTGCCCCCGCATCTGCTCGAGCTCGAGGTGACCGAGAGCCTGTTCGTCGACCCGAGCCAGATCACGATCCGCCGTTGCCTCGACGCGGTCGCGGCCATGGGCGTGAGCCTCGCGATCGACGATTTCGGCACGGGCTATTCCTCGCTCGCCTGCCTCAAGCGCTTGCCGGTCGACCGGATCAAGATCGACAAATCCTTCCTGCGCGAGCTCGGCCGCGACCCGGCCGACGAGGCGATCGTGCGGACCATCATCGGCATCGCCCGGACCTTCGATCGCCGGGTGGTCGCCGAAGGCGTGGAGACCGAGCTGCAGCGCCGCTTCCTCGCGCATGCAGGCTGCGACGAGGCGCAAGGTTACCATTTCGCCAGGCCGATGCCCGAGGCCGAAGTGACCGCCTTCATGCGCGACCGGCTGATCTCGACGCCCGCACCACGGCACAACTTGGCCCGGGCGGGCTGACCGCGCCTCCGGCCGCCGGCTCGCGGCCGCGCGGGCCGGGGTCCTTCCTCGTTCTCCCGCTCTCGCTCGCTCTCCGTCCTGGGCGCGGCGCCGCGTCCCGCCGCCCGCCGCATCCCGCTGCCGATCGGCCGGTCGCCACGGCCCTGTTCCGTTGCCCCGTTGCGGCGAGGAAACCGCACCCGGTGACCACCGAGCCCGACGGCGCGCGCGGTCGTTCCGGCGACGTTGGCCGGCCACGGTCGAGCGCCGCGCACCGCTCCCGGCCCGGCGGCGGTGCGGCGCCGAAGGGCTCGCGAACGCGCGACCGCGCGGGCGGAGGCGGACCGGCTCGCGTCACGGTGCGGCGCGCCGCAACCCGCGGCCCGAAGCCATCGCCGGCGCGCACGACCGCGCGGGTCGGCCGCGAGGCACGCGTCGGGCTCCGCCCGAGCCTACACCGTCGGCCGGCTGCCGGCCCCGGAGGCGTTCGACGCTCGGGCGGCGTCGCTCGGCGGATCCGCCTCCTCCGCCATCGGCACCGAAACCGCCGCCGGGGAAGGCCCTCGTCTGCGCCCGCGCCTCGCGACGCTGCAGCGAGCGCCCATCACCCCGGCTCGCGACGCCCGCGAAGGTGCCGGGCCTTCCGAGGCCGTCGGCCGGGCTCGCCGCTCGAGGGTCCCACGCCGCCGTCCGGTGCGTTCGCCCGGCCGACAGCGGCAGGGGCCGGGCCCGCGCCGCGACGCCGCAGCGAGCCCCACCGGCCCGCCTCGCGCCGAGCTCGAACGCCCCGGCCGGCCGGACGCCGCCCGGCCGGGGGCGGTGGAGGCCACGGCCGGGCCTCGGGGCGCGCTGCCCAGCGACGCCCGCCCTTCGCCGAGGCCGTCGGACCGGGAGGGGGCGAAGGCGACGCCCGAGCGTCGCGGCGCTGCATCGAGCGCCACCGGCCCGCCC